>Ga0210402_10001034_pt1 | contig 29517 bp, 26 predicted proteins | sample IncBWC7MmetaG_FD_161055 | JGI IMG/M metagenome (GOLD analysis project Ga0210402, IMG submission 161055) | Forest soil microbial communities from Barre Woods Harvard Forest LTER site, Petersham, Massachusetts, United States - Inc-BW-C-7-M | ecosystem: Environmental > Terrestrial > Soil >...
TCCTGTTTCTCGGTGCCGGCTCGGCGGGGACCGGGATTGCAGAGCTGATCAGCCAAGCCATGGCCGGGGCTGGCATGGATATAAACGAGGCGCGGCGTCGCAACGCCCTCTTCGATATCGATGGCCTGCTCGTCACATCTCGTAAGGATCTCGCGGAATTTCAGAAGCCGTTTGTGCAGGACCGCGCACCAATCTCGACGTTCGTCGAGGCGGTGAAGGCGCTCAAGCCTACCGGGATCATCGGCGTCAGTGCGGTCCCGAAGCTGTTCAACCGTGAGGTGATCGAAACCATGGCCGAGCTCAATCGACGGCCGATCATTTTTCCCTACTCCAATCCGACCTCGCGCTCCGAATGCTCGGCCGAGGAGGCCTATCGCTGGTCCGACGGTCGCGCCATTTTTGCCAGCGGCAGCCCGTTTCCGCCGGTCGACATCGGCGGCCGGAGATTCGTCCCGAACCAGGGCAACAACGTCTACATCTTCCCCGCCATGGCCATGGCGCTCTATGCCACGCAGGCAAAGCGGGTCACCGACGATATGTTCCTCACCGCCGCGCAGGCCATCGCCGAGCAGGTCAACGAGGAGAGCCTCGCGGCCGGGCTCATCTACCCGGCGCGGGAGCGGATCTTGAACGCTTCGCTGCATGTGGCCGAGCGGGTCGCCACCTGCATATTCGACCACGGACTGGCGCGAGTGCCGCGGCCGGACGACATCGGCGCGCTGATCCGCGCCCGGGCTTACCGCCCGGTCTACCCGGAGTAACCCCGATGGCGGAGGTGCGACACCGCCAGGTCGAGGATGACGTCAGGATCGCAGATCCGCGTCCCAATAAGGTGACAACCCTCTCGGACCAATCGGTTCAGGGCGAAGGCCTGCATCGAATCATTGTGGTCGGCGGCGGCGCGGCGGGGCTCGAACTCGTCACCCGGCTCGGCGACCGCCTCGGCCGGCGCCGGCGAGCGAGCATCGCGTTGGTGGAAAGTGCCCGAACACATCTGTGGAAGCCGTTGCTGCACGAAGCGGCGGCGGGCAGCATGGACCCCGGCGAGTACGAGCTGAACTACCTCGCCCAGGCGCATTGGCACCGGTTCCGTTACCGTTTGGGCGAGATGATCGGGCTCGATCGCGCCGCCAAGGAAGTGCATCTTGGCGCGACCTTCGATGACGAGGGGCGCCAGATCACCCCGCCGCGGTCCGTCGGCTACGACACGCTGGTGATCGCGATCGGCAGCGTAACCAATGATTTCGGCACACCGGGGGTTGTCGAGCATGCGGTGCCGCTGGAGACCCCGGCGCAGGCCGCGCGCTTCAATCGCCGCCTGGTGAATGCCTGCATTCGCGCTGAGACGCAGGACGGCCCGGTACGTCCCGGGCAGCTTCATGTGGCGATCGTGGGCGCCGGTGCCACGGGCGCGGAGTTGGCCGCCGAGCTGCACCGCACCACACGCGAGGTGGTCGCCTACGGGCTCGATCGCATCGATCCGGAGCGCGACATTCGGATTGTGCTGATCGAGGCCGCCGACCGCATCCTGCCCGCTCTGCCGGAACGGATCTCCGAGGCTGCGCGCCCCCTGCTCGACCGCATTGGCATCGAGGTCCATACCGGTGCCAAGGTGACGGAAGTAACGCCGGATGGCCTGCGGCTGGCCGACGGCTCGTTCATTGCTTCCGAACTGGTGGTGTGGGCGGCCGGCGTAAAAGCCCCGGAGGTGTTGCGGCGCCTCGATGGGCTGGAGGTCAACCGCATCAACCAACTCGTCGTCGAGCCGACACTGCGGACCACGCGCGATCCCGACATCTTCGCGATCGGCGACTGCGCCGCCTGTCCGCGCCAGGGCGAGCCCACCGCGGTGCCTCCGCGCGCCCAGGCTGCGCACCAGGAGGCCGCGCATATGGTGCGTCAGATCGAGCGCCGGCTGCGCGGCGAGCCGTTGCTGCCCTACACATACCGGGATTTCGGCTCGCTGGTGTCCCTCGGCCAGCACAATACGGTGGGGAACCTGACGGGCCTCCTCTTCGGCCGAGGCTTCTTCATCGAGGGTCTGTTTGCGGGCGTGATGTACCGCTCGCTCCGCATGCTGCACGAGCGAGCATTGCATGGTACCCGACGCGCCGTGCTGGGCTTGTTGGCACGTGGTCTGTCGCCGCGTGCCGGTCCGCCGGTGAAGCTGCATTGAGCGGCGGAATGCGCTTCGCTTTTCCGCCCTACAGCGTCCCGGTCAGGCGTAGGGCGGAATAGCGCGGCGTATTCCGCCGCACACCGAAAGGAGGCGTGACATGGACGACCAGACCCATCCCGAACCGCACGACACCCCGATCGGCATTCGCGCAACCGGAACCCGCCGCGAAACCGACTCGATGGGCGAAATCGAGGTGCCGGCCGACCGCTATTGGGGAGCCCAGACGCAGCGCAGCCTGGTCCATTTCTCGATCGGCGACGACCGCATGCCGACGCGCGTTTATCACGCCTATGGCTATGTCAAGAAGGCGGCAGCATTGGTCAATGCCGCGGCCGGCCGGCTGCCGCAGTGGAAGACGGAAGCTATAGTTCGCGGCGCCGACGAGGCGATCGCGGGCAAGCTCGACCAGCACTTCCCGCTCTACGTCTGGCAGACGGGTTCGGGCACGCAATCCAACATGAACGTCAATGAGGTTCTGTCGAACCGCGCGATCCAATTGCTCGGCGGCAAGATCGGTAGCAAAGAGCCCGTACACCCGAACGACGACGTCAATATGGGGCAGTCGTCGAACGACACCTTCCCGACGGCGATGCACATCGCTGCGGTGTTGGAAGTGGAGGAGCACCTAGTGCCGCAGGCCGAGGCATTGGCCGCCGCGATCGAGGCCAAAGCCAATGAATGGATGGATGTGGTCAAGACTGGGCGCACCCATCTGATGGACGCGGTGCCGTTGACCGTAGGCCAGGAATGGTCGGGCTGGGCGCACCAGATCCGCGACGCGTTAACCCGCATCCGCGCATCCGAAGCGGGCCTCTTCGAGCTGGCGGCGGGCGGAACGGCTGTCGGCACCGGGCTCAACGCGCCGCCGCATTTCGGCCGCGAAATCGCAGCGAAAATCGCCGAACTGACTGGCCGTCCGTTTGTGACCGCGCCCAACAAATTCGCGGCGCAAGGCTCGCTCGACGCAATGGTCGCTGCAATGGCGGCGGTGCGCGCGCTCGCCGTCGCGCTGATGAAGATCGCCAACGACATGCGGTGGTTGGCTTCGGGGCCGCGCTGCGGTCTCGGCGAGCTGTTGTTGCCGGAGAACGAGCCGGGCTCCTCGATAATGCCGGGGAAGGTCAATCCGACCCAGCAAGAGGCGATGGTCATGGTGTGCATCCAGGTGATCGGCGAGGATAATGCGGTCGCCTTTGCCGGCAGTCAGGGCAATTTCGAACTCAACGTGATGCGCCCGATCATCATCAACAATTTCCTGCATTCGGCCCGCATCCTCGGCGATGCCTGCGAAAAGCTGCGGCATTTCTCGGTCGAGGGCGCACGGCTCAACCGCAAGCACATCGACGAGATGGTCGGCCGCTCGCTGATGCTGGTGACGGCACTCAGCCCGGTGATCGGCTACGACAAGGCTTCCGCGATCGCGCACAAGGCCAATGACGAGGACCTGACCCTGAAGGAGGCAGCGCTCAAGTCCGGCGACATCGACGAGAAGCGTTTCGACGAGATTGTCGACCCGAAAAAAATGGTCGGGCATGGTGTCAGCGGGAGCTGATCTGGTCGCCCGGACGCTGCCGTTCGTGCTCAGCGTGATCGCCGGGTCGACGGACATCATCGGCTTTCTCGGCCTCAACGGGTTGTTCACCGCCCATATCACCGGCAATCTCGTCGTTCTGGCCGCGCATCTCGTTGCCGGCGACCCGACTATATTCTCCTATATCGTCTCGGTGCCGGTCTTCATGCTGGTGCTGCTGGTGACGCGCTTGCTCGCCGGAGGCCTAGAGCGCGCCGGTCGTGACACGCTCGGGCCATTGCTCCTGCTGCAACTGCTGTCGCTTGCCGTCTTTCTCGTGCTGTGCATCGCTGCCGGTCCTTGGATCGATCCAAACGCTACAGCTGCAGTAGTTGCGGGAATGTTCGGGGTCGCGGCGATGGCGGTGCAGAATGCCCTCGTGCAGATCTCTCTGACGAACACCCCAACGACGGCAGTGATGACGACGAATGTGACTCACTTCATGTTGGATCTCGGCGGGGTGCTGGTCGGTGGCGATCCGGCCGAAGTCGCCAAGGCGCGCAGCCGCGCCATGCGTACCCTGCCGGTGATCGTCGGGTTCGCCACCGGCTGCGGGCTCGGCGCCGCATGCGAAGCCGCAGCGGGCCTGTGGTCCCTGGCTCTGCCCACCGGCCTCGCCCTCCTCGCCTACGCCATGGGGGTTTGGTTCGCAGAACCTAAATCTCCCTCATGAGCTTGTTTAACGAGGGTGTCGATGCAGGCGGTCTCGGTAAGCGAGACGCTCGAGGGGCGACGCCCTTGATCGACAAGGCTCTTTATCGCTCGCCTGAAGGTGGGTGCCGTCGCGCTGCCGGCGATCAAGTGCCGAACGGATGCCGCTTAGCAGATCCTCCCCATTGAAGGGCTTACCGAGAAAGCAGACCGCTCCGGCGCGTAGTGCCCGCTCACGAATCCGGTCGTCCGGAAATGCAGTAATAACAATGGTGGGAATCGCGTAGCCCAATGCAGCCAGACGGCTTTGAAGTTGAAGTCCCGACATTCCACCCAGGTGTATGTCAGTGATCAAGCACGACATCTCGACCAGCCGATCAAATTGCAGGAACTCTTCGGCGGACGAAAATGCCGCAGGGGCAAAACCGAACGCCTTCAGAAACCCCTCCAATGCCTCGCGGGGTGATGCGTCGTCATCAACGCATGCAATGAGCGATTTTTGCGGCACAACGAGCATCCTTGCGGTCGTCCTCGAAAGATGGCGCTGGGTGATGTAATCACGCAATTGGACGAGCGTCGGGAGCAGTCAGCAGAAGGAGGTGAGGTTATTATACCTTGGTCGAAGAGGTTTACGACTTTGGCCGGGAAGCCGCGAGCTTATCGCCCTCACCGCAGCGGGATAGCGCTCGCTGCGCCACGATGCATGGCGCGAGCCGGCTCTCGGGCACTGTTTGCTTCCGAGCGGTGCCAGATTGCTTTTCATTTTCACGGACCTTTACATTAGTTTACTAGTGCCGCCACGGATTGTGACCACTTATCTAGCTGCGGAACCGGCGTCCCTTCTCGGCGGCGCCGTCCTGCGGTTCGGCTGCCTGATTCTGCTCATCGAGAGCGTCTGTCGCTCCGCCAGAGCAAGCACCTCCTAGGTCGAGGTTCCCATGACTGCCTCACCCCTCACAACCGTTGGACCTGCTGTGAAACACGGGCGGCGCGCGCCTCTGCTTGTCGGCCTGGTGATGATTGCGGTCGCCTCCGGGGGTTACCTCGGCTGGCAGCATTTCTCGCACGGCCCTTCCGCCGCGAAGCCGGAGCTTCCTCCACCCGTTCCGGTGATCGCAGCGACAGTCCAGCAGCAAAATTTCCCGATCGTGCTGACCGGGATCGGCAATGTCACGGCGCTGAATTCGGCGACCGTCCGCAGCATGGTCACGGAGCAGATCGTCAGCATCGACTTCAAGGATGGCCAGCTCGTCAACAAAGGCGAACTCTTGGCCCAGCTCGATCCGAGCACCCTGCAGGCCCAGCTCGACCAGGCGGAGGCCAATCTCGCCCGAGACGAGGCCCATCTCGAAAATGGCCGCATCAACCTCGGCCGGTATGTCCCACTGGCAAAACAAGGGTTTGCAACGCAACAACAAGTGGCGACGCAGCAAGCCAAGATCGGTGAGGAACAGGCCGTTATCAAAGCCGATCAGGCGGCGATCGAATATGCCAAGACCCAGCTGAGCTATACGAAGCTGGTGGCGCCGTTCGACGGGGTCGCCGGAATTCGCCTGCTCGATGTCGGCAACATCATTCACTCGAGTACGACACGGGGTTCTCCGAGCGAGCCAAATGCTTTGGTGGTGATCAACCAAGTCCAGCCGATCACCGTGATGTTTACACTGGGTGCAGCCGACATCCCGGCGGTGCAGGAGGCTCTCGCAAAGGGTCCGGTCAACGCTATCGCGTTGAGCGCGGACGGCAAAACCGAGCTTGACACCGGCACGCTCGCCGCGCTCGAGAACCAAGCGAATACTACCTCCGGAACGATAACCCTCAAGGCGAGCTTCCCTAATCCGCATCGCAAGCTGTGGCCCGGCATGTTTGTCAACGTTCGGGTCGTGACTCAAGTGCAGGAGAATGGCCTGACGGTCCCGCTCGACGCCGTGCAGCAGGGGCCGCAAGGGCAATATGTTTTCGTTGTCGGCTCCGATCACAAAGTGGCCATGCAGCCGGTCTCGGTGCGCGAGACGCTCAACGGCGAGGCGCTGATCGACAAAGGCTTGAGCGCCGGGGAGACCGTTGTCGTGCGCGGCCAATACCGGCTGACCCCGGGCACCGTGGTGTCGCTCGCCGACCCGAACGACCCGGCCGCGGTGCCGAACCCGACCTCGGCAAGCGCGGGCCTCTTGCCATGAACATCTCAGCGACATTCATCCGCAAGCCGATCGCCACCGGCATGCTGATGGCGGCGATCCTGCTGCTCGGCTTGATCAGCTACGAGCTGTTGCCGGTGGCGGCCTTGCCGAACATCGACTCGCCGACGATCCTGGTTACGGCGGGGCTGCCGGGCGCCGATGCGCAGACCGTCGCCAGTACCGTCACGACGCCGCTCGAACGACAGTTCGGCCAAATCCCCGGCCTGACGCAGATGACCTCGAGCAGCGGCACCGAATATGCCGAGATTACATTGCAATTCGATCGCAGCCGCACCGTCGATTCGGTGGCGCAGGACGTGCAGGCGGCGATCAATGCAACGGCAGGCTTCCTCCCACCCACGATGCCAAGCCCGCCGATCTATCGGAAGACCAACCCGGCCGACGTACCGGTCCTGATGCTCGCCCTGACCTCGGAGACGCTGCCGCTAACCAAGGTCAGTGATTACGCGAACAGCATCCTGGCGCAGAAGATTTCGCAAATGCCGGGTGTTGGACTCGTCGGCATCGGCGGCGAGCAGAACCCGGCGATCCGGGTGCAGGTCAATCCGGCCCTGCTGGCCGCAGTGGGCCTCGACCTGGAAGCGGTGCGAACGGCGCTGGCCACGGCCACGGTCGATCAGCCGAAAGGCACATTGTACGGCTCCGCTCAGGCCTTCGCGCTGCAGACCAACGATCAGTTGATGACGGCGCAAGGGTTCAACGACTACATCCTTGCCAACCGCCCCGGTACCTTCGCGACGACCGCGCAGGGGATCAACGAGATCGCCAGCCCCGGCACCGGTATCTCCGGCATGAGCGGACCGGTACGCGTGCGCGATGTCGGCCGAGCCATCGTCGGGCCGCAAGATGTGACCTTGGCTGGCTGGATGAACACCGAGCCAGCCATCATTCTAGCGGTGCAGCGCCAGTCGGGCGCCAATGTCATCGCGACTGTCGACGCCATAAACAAGGCACTGCCGCAGCTCGAAGCCTCACTGCCGCCGTCGCTTAAGATCCATATCGTATCGGACCGCACCCAGACGATCCGGGCCAGCGTCGCCGACGTTCAACGCACCCTGCTGCTGACGATAGGGCTGGTCGTCGGGGTCATTCTCCTTTTTCTGCGCAAGCTTTGGGGGACTGTGATCCCCGCGATATCGGTGCCGATGTCGCTGATTGGCACCTTTGCGGTCATGTATGTTCTCGGCTATAGCCTGGACAACCTCTCGCTGATGGCGCTGACGATCGCTGTCGGCTTTGTCGTCGACGACGCGATCGTGATGATCGAGAACATCGTGCGGCACATCGAGGAGGGAAAGACCCCGATGGAGGCCGCTCTGCAAGGAGCCGGCGAGATTGGTTTTACGATCATGTCGATCTCGATCTCGCTGACGGCGGTGTTCATCCCGCTGTTTCTGATGAGCGGCATTGTCGGTCTGTTGTTCCGCGAGTTCGCCGTTACCGTCGTAGTGGCGATCCTGATCTCGGTCATCGTCTCGCTGACTTTGACCCCGATGATGTGCGCCCGCCTCTTGACAGCGGAGGGCGAAACTCGTCCGGGCCTCGTCTCGCGCGCGCTCGAGCGCTTTTTTGACTGGCTGGCCGCCGTTTACGATCGTGGGCTGATTGTCGCCCTGCGCCACCGTTTCATCACGCTCGTCGTGATGATCTCGACCGTTGCCTTGACCGGCGTACTGTTCATCGAGATCCCCAAAGGCTTTTTCCCGCAGGAAGACACTGGCCTGATTCAGGGCATCGCCGAAGGCGCACAAAACATCTCGCCGCAGGCGATGAAGGACCGCATGCAGGCGGTCCTCGTGGTCGTGACGAAGGACCCCGCGGTCGCCGCGGCGAACGCCTATATCGGACCCGGCGGGCCGACCGTGACCGAGAACGACGGCCGCGTGTTCATCACGTTGAAGCCTTTCGGTCAGAGGCCGGGCGTTGACCAGGTGATCGCGCGCCTGAACAAGGCGCTACAGCCGGTCTACGGCATCACATTGTACATGCAGGCCGCGCAAGACATTACAATCGGCGCGCGGGTTTCCAAAACCCAGTACCAGTACACGCTCGTCGACGTCGACAGCGACGAACTCAATCACTGGGCGCCGATCCTGCTAAAGAAATTGGAGACCTTGCCTCAGTTGACAGACGTCGCCAGCGACCAGCAGAGCACCGGCCGGGTCATGAAGATCGAGGTCAACCGCCAGCTCGCCCAGCAGCTGGGCATCAACCCGTCGGTCGTCGATTCGATCCTCTACGATGCGTTCGGCCAGCGGGTCGCGGCGCGCATCTATACAAGGCTCAACCAATATTTCGTGATCCTCGAAGTCGAGCCCGATTTCCAGCTCGGGCCGAACGCGCTGAGCCGCATTTACGCGACCTCGTCCAGCGGCAGAGAAGTGCCGCTGAGTGAGTTCGCCAAGATCACCTCTACCGTTGCACCGATTGCGGTCAACCACCAAGGCCAATTTCCGTCGGTGACATTGAGCTTCAATCTCCCACCGGATGTTCCGATCGGCGCGGCAGTAACGGCGATCCAGCAGGCCGCGAAAGAGCTCCACCTGCCGCCCTCGATCGCCACCAGTTTCCAGGGCAGCGCGCAGGCGTTTCAAAATTCACTAAGCAGCACGCCGATCCTGATCCTCGCGGCACTGATCGCGGTCTATATCATCCTCGGAATGCTGTACGAGAGCACGATCCACCCGATCACGATCATCTCGACCCTGCCCTCGGCCGGCCTCGGGGCGTTGCTGACATTGATGCTGTTCGGCATGCCGCTCGACGTCATCGGCATCATCGGCATCATCCTGTTGATCGGTATCGTCAAGAAGAACGGCATCATGCTCGTCGACTTCGCGCTGGTCGGCGAGCGCGAGCGCGGGCTCAGCACCGAGGAAGCGATCCACGAGGCATGCCGTCTGCGCTTTCGCCCCATTCTGATGACGACGATGTGCGCGTTGCTCGGCGGCGTCCCGCTGATGCTCGGCACCGGCATCGGCTCGGAAATCCGCCAGCCGCTCGGCTATGCGATCGTCGGCGGCCTCTTGGTCTCGCAGGTGCTGACATTGTTCACCACACCTGTCGTTTACATCTACATGGATCGCCTCGGCCGTCTGCTGGGGCTCCGCCGGGCCGCGCATCTCGAGGCCAATGCCCCCGCGCAGTAGGCAGATGGCAGCAGCGAGGTGCCACGTGACCGTGCGCCGGGAAGGGTGAGATCGCCGCTGGATGTGAAGCTCGGCACCATCGTCGGCCGCTGCTTCCCCCGGCACCGAGCCCCCCGGGGCCGCCAATGTCACACCGGCGACGACATCACTACGCAACCAGGTGATACGGTATGCCAGCAGCCAACGGGCCGCCGGGACGCGCCGAAGCCAACTCCGTCTATTCCGGCGTTGTGTGGGCGCCACAATGCAGGCCAGGTCTCAACGGGATCGAACAATTCAACCGTCCGGTCGATTGGTCTCGGAAGTCACATATTGATAGTGCCGAGGAACGCGAGGGATAATCTAGATCAAGGTTCTCGCAGCCCCCCGCCAGCTGTCATGACTTCCGCGGCGGAATGCGCGGAGATCGCGGCTCGCCATGCCTGCAGCAAGGTAAACATGATGGCGATCAGGGTCGGTCCGATGAACAGGCCCAGGAAGCCGAAGGCGATAAAGCCGCCGAAGACGCCAGGATGGTTAACGACATCGGCATCTCAATGCCAAACCCGATCAGCCATGGCTTGAGGAAATTGTCGACCGTGCTGACGAACACACGCCCCAGATAATCGTGAACACGCCCAGGCCTGATGATCTTACGCGAAGAGCCACCAGGCAGCTCCACCCCAGATCAGCATGAGCAGCGGACCCCCGATCTGGCTGATCGCGAGCAGCAAGGTCACAAAGCCGAGCATCGTCGCGCCGGGGACGCCAGCGACGGCCAGACCGATGGCTAGCAGCACGGCCTGGATGGCGGCGGTGCCGACCACGCCGTAGGCGACTCCGCGTATTGCCCCAGCGGCGACGTCGAGTGCCCGCCCTGCGATCGGCCCACCAAGACCCCGCGGAGCGCATCGTGCAGGACCGAAACCAACCCGTCGCTGCCGATCCAGAACATCGTCGCCACGACGAGCGAGAGGATCACCTGTAACAGGCTGTCGGCCAGAGCTCGCGCCACTCCGATCATAATCTGTTCCAGATTTGCCGTGTAGGGCTCGAGCAGCGCATGCAAATTGTCCTTGACCTCGGCGACGCGGTCCCAGGCGGATCCCAGCCGCCGGCCGACGAGCGGCACGCCGCCGATCCAGGCTGGCTGTTCCGGCGTCGCCGCGAAATAGGACTGCAGACGCTGCGCTCCTCGGACCAGCTGGTCGGCGAGGTGGGGCGCGAAGAGGAGCATCGGCAGAACCACGATCACGATCGAAAACAACAGCAGGAGTGCCGCCGCCGGGCACGTGCCCGAGCCCGCGACGGACCAGAGCCTGACGCATCGGCCAAGCCGCGGTCGCCAGAGCCGCGCCGAAAAGGATCGCCGTCGTGAACGGCTTCACGACTGCCAGGACGCCGATGGCGAGGCCGACAACGAGCAACACGAGAAGGCTGCGCTCGATCAATGTCACCCTCGCGGCATCATCGCGCATTCGCTCGTCGGTCGGTTGAGGGTACTCGTGTGTCACGATCGTTCGCCTCCCTTGTGCGGCATCAATTAACGGTTGTGAGCTCGGACCGAGCTTTGACATGGATTGAGGCGGGCTATCAAGGTGACCCTGTCGACAGACTGCCCTATCGGGCATTCGGCCGCCTCTTGGGAGTGCCGCATCAAAATGTATCGGAACACTGCCTTGCTGGCCGTTTTCCTTCTGATCTACAGCGCGATTGCGGGCCGGGTCGAGCGGTCCCTGTTCAGCGGGCCGATCGTGTTCACTGGGGTTGGCTTTATCCTTGGCCCCGATGGGTTGCGCGTGCTGCGCATCGAGATAAGAGGCGAGGGATTGCGCCTTCTGGCGGAAATGACGCTCGCCATGGTGCTGTTCACCGATGCCGCAAACGCAGATTTTGCCGTGGTCAGGCGCAACCTCGGGCTGCCGGAACGGCTGCTGCTGATCGGTTTGCCGCTGACGATCGTGCTCGGCTTCTTGTTGGCAGCGATTGTGTTCCCCTGGCTCGATATTTTGGAAATGGCATTACTGTCGGCGCTGCTTGCCCCGACGGATGCGGCGCTCGGCAAACCCGTGGTGACGAACCCGGCAGTGCCGGCGTCACACGTGAGGCGCTCAATCTGGAGAGCGGCCTCAACGACGGCATGTGTGCCGATCGTGGTGCTCTTGCTCGGGCTGGCGGTAGGCACGCAAATCGAGGGTGGGACAATGGGTCACGTGGCTCGCGTGGTCATCGAGGCTATCGGCCTCGGAGCGTTAATCGGGCTCGCTCTGACCTGGTCTGCCACGGGGATGCTCCGCTTTGCAGGAGCGGTGGGGTTGGATCAGCGAACATTGGGCCGAAATCCCGATCGTTGCGCTGGCGGCGGCGTGCTTCGCAGCGGCTCAAGCGGTCGGCGGCAGCGGCTTCATCGCGTGTTTTGTCGGCGGGCTGTTGCTTAGCGGGCTCGGCGGGCGCCACAAGGCGGAACTGTTGCGGGGCGCGGAGCACATGGGGGAAGCGCTGGCCCTCTTCACATCGGTGGTGTTCGGAGGCATCGTTGTCGCCCGCATGATCGACCGCGTCACCTGGCCGGCGCTGTTCTATGCCGTGCTTAGCCTGACCGTAGTCCGGATGCTTCCGGTCTTTCTGTGCCTGATCGGCACGCGGTCGAGTACGGCGGATAAGCTCTTCATCGGCTGGTTCGGTCCGCGCGGGCTATCGGCAATCGTTTTCGCAATTCTCGTCTTGGACGAAAAGCTGCCCGGTAACGACACCATCGTGCTCGCGGCCGGCTGGACCGTCCTGCTCAGCATCGTCGCCCATGGCGTGACCGCCAACCCGCTCGTCAGGGCGATTGGGCGATTGGGGTGCGTCCGTCTACTTCCAGGTGAGGAAGAAGCCGATGTCGCCGGGCATTCCTCCCGGATACTCGATCACCTCTGCCTTCAAGCCAAAACCGAGCGGCCTCAGGTGATCATGCCAGAATTCGTAGCCGAGCTTGGGTCGGCCCTCCAGGGTCTCCTCCCAGTCGGGCAGCGAGTTGTTGATCCTTCTACCGCCATCGGTGCATAGGCTGTTCGGAAAGCGGTAGATCTGGATTTCGCTTTGTCCGCTCTCGGCAGCCTGTGTGACGAGCCGCATGATGAGTTGCATCAGCTGTTCGGGCGTCCGAGCCGGCGGCTTGTGAAACTCCTCTATCACCGCTTTCTGTTTTTCTTCCTGCTCGCGCATGTGCTGCAACTCCTCGGCGGCCCTCGCCGCCGCGCGCTCGGCCATCCGCCGCTTGAGATCGGCGGCGGAAAATGTCCCGGATCCCGTGGCGGTTGTCTGCGTCGTGCCGCGATCGGATGACATGACTCTTCCTCCATCCTGCCGATATCAGCCGCCAACGAGCGCCCGGGCATGGCGGGCGATCATCAGGTTCTCATCCGTTTTTATCACATAAGCGGCGACGCGACTCTTCGATGTGCTGATGCGATCCTTGTGTTCTCGATTGGCAGCCTCGTCCAATTCCAGTCCGAGCCATGCACATGCCCGGCAGATAGCGCTCCGTACCGGGGCCGCATTCTCGCCGACCCCGGCGGTGAAGACGATGCCATCGAGACCACCGAGCGCCGCGGCGAGCGAGGCGATGTGGCGAGCGACGCGATTGCAGAACAGCTCGACCGCGAAGCGCGCACGTGGGTTGTCGCTGGCCAAGAGTTCGCGGAAATCCGACGAGACGCCGGAAAGCCCCAACATGCCCGAGCGCTTATAGAGGAGGTCGACCAAATCATCCGGCGACATCCCCTTCTGTTGAATTAGGTACAGCACGACGCCGGCATCGAGCTCGCCGCAACGGGTGCCCATTGGCAACCCGTCGAGCGCGGTGAACCCCATCGTCGTCGCAACCGATACCCGGTCCCGCATCGCGCAAGCCGAGCAGCCATTGCCGAGATGGGCCACGACGACGCGGCCATTGGCGATCTCGGGCGCCCGCTCCGGCAACACCGAGGCGATGTATTCGTAGGACAGGCCATGAAAGCCGTAGCGCCGTATCCCCTCCTCGAAAAACGCGTAGGGCAGCGCAAAGGCTTGATCGACCTCCGGTGCCGTTCGGTGAAACGCGGTATCGAAACACGCGACCTGCGGCAATTCGGGATTGAGGGTCATTGCCAACCTGATCGGCGCGAGATTGTAGGGCTCGTGCAAGGGTGCGAGCGGCACCAGAGCCTCGAGCTCGGCCAGCAATTCCGCACTGACCCGGGCCGGCCGGGAGTAGCGCAGGCCGCCATGGACCACGCGGTGGCCGACCGCCGCAAGTCGCCGGCCACCGAGCTGCTCCCTCGCCCAAGGCAATATGGCGGGCAAGACCTCGCTCGGCACCGTCGGCGGTTTGGCACCCAGATCCGGTGGCATGATCTTTTCGCCGTCTGGCCCGGTGGCGCTCGCCGAAGGGCGGGCGCCGATGCCATCGACCTGCCCGGTGAGGATCCGCCGTTCACCTTCGTAAAAACTGAACTTGAGCGAGGAGGAGCCGGCGTTGATCACGCCGATCAGGGGCTCAGCCGCCGCCGTCATGCCGCGACCCTCTCCCTCGGGACTCTCCCTGACAGCAGGGACAAATTCGTTCCAGCATCAGAAATTCGCCTCCCTTTCATCAAAAACAGTTGCCCTTTCAAAAGCTTACGAGCCCGATCGAACCTGCCCGGCAGCGGAATTCTTGGCGTCTGGCAGGGGATTGGCAGCGGAAAATCCGCCGCCCCCTTCTCGTCGCCACTAATCCACCATAGGCCGCGATCGTGTTGCTAAGATGGCAACGTCCCTATCCCCAGCTTCACCCGAGGATGTGGTAGCCGCCGTCGATATAAATCGTGTCGCCGGTCATCGCACCGGCGTAGGAGCTCGCCAGGAAGACGCAGGCGGCGCCAACCTCCTCGATCGTCACCAGGCGGCGCGCCGGCGCCCGCTCGGCGACCCGCGCCATCAGCGCGTCGAAGTCGGGGATGCCGGAGGCGGCACGGGTGGCGAGCGGCCCGGGACTGATGGCGTGCACGCGAATGCCCTTGGGGCCGAGCTCGACGGCCAGATAGCGCACCGCCGATTCGAGCGCGGCCTTGACCGGCCCCATGATCCCGTAATTCTCGATGACCTCGTTGGCGCCATGGTAGCTCATGGCGAAGACCGTGCCCCCGCCGGTCATCAGCTGCTCGGCGCGGCGCGTCAGATCCAACAACGACCAGCAAGATACATCCATCGCCGTCAAAAAGCCGTCGCGCGGGCAGTCGGTGACGCGGCCCTCCAGCGCCTCGCGCGGGGCAAAGGCAATCGAGTGGACGAGGATGTCGAGGCGTCCCCATTTTGCCGCGACCGCCTCGAACAGCGCATCGACTTGCGCCACATCGCGCACCTCCAGCGGAAGGAAGAGCGGCGCCTCGACCGCCGCCGCCAACGGCTCGACATAAGGGCGCGCCCGGTCGTTGAGATAGGTCATGGCGATCTCGGCGCCCGACCGGTGCATCTGCTGAGCGCATCCCCAGGCGATCGAGCGGTCGTTCGCCACACCCACGATCAGCGCCTTTTGCCCTTTCAGGATCGAGGAATCGATCTCAGGCGGCATGCTTTTCCCCCCTCACACCTAATCGCTACGCCAGACATGTGCCTCAACCATACCAGCATCTAGAATGCGCGAGTGCTCCTTCGATTACCTCCGCCTTCAGCGCCGCTCGGTAGCCATTCTCAGAGAAGCGTGCCGCATCGCTCGGCCAGGGTCGCGCTGACCACGCGGCGGATCTCGTCGGGCGTGACCGGCTTCTCGATGATCGGCCGGCCGAGCGTCTTGAGAAGCGAGCCGGGACCGAGGCCGAGGGTGTCGCCCGTGACAAAGATCAGCCGGTCGGCGAGCGCCGGCCAGTCGCTTTGCAGCTTGCGCAGCAAAGCCGGGCCGTCGAGCTCGGGCATCCTGACATCGCTCAACACGAGGTCGTAGGAGCGCCGGTGGAGCTCGGCGAGCGCCTCCTCGCCGCTTGTCGCTACCTCGACCGCAAACCCCTCGCGGGTCAGCATCTCGGCAATCGTCTCGGCGATATCGCGTTCGTCATCGATAACCAGGGCGCGGCGCCGGGCGATCTCGGGTACAGGCTCTGCTCGCGCCGGCGCGGACGGCTGATCAACCCCGACGACCGGTAGGCGGATCGTAAACGTTGCGCCGCCGCCGGGGGGCCCATCGATTTCGATCGAGCCGCCGTGGGCGCTGACGATGGCGTGGCAGATCGAGAGGCCGATACCGGTGCCGGAGCCTACCGGTTTGGTGGTGAAGAACGGCTCGAACACACGCGAGCGCAGATTGGCCGGGATACCGGGACCGTTGTCGCTGATCACCAGGCGAAGCTGCGATTGCGTGGATTTGTACCGGGTCTGGATGTGGAATCGCCGCGGTTGCGGCACATCCTTCAAGGCTTGCTGAGCGTTGAGGACGAGGTTGGTGACGAGTTGGCCGAGCTGATCGGGATCGGCGTTCAAGACCGGCAAATCGCTGGCCAGATCGGTGGTCACTTCGATGCCGGCCGAGCGGATGCCATAGGCGACGAGCTCGAGCGCCGCGCGGACGGTCTGGTTCAAGTCGACCGGCTTTTTCTCGGGGCCGCGCTGCCGAGCCATCGCGAGGAAGCTCTTGACGATGCGACCGCATCGTTCCGCCGCTGTGCGGATCCGCGCGGCGCGTTGGGCCAGCTCGCCGCTGCCGTCCTCCTCGAGCATCAGAGCTTGGCCGACGACGATCGACAGCGGGTTGTTGAGCTCGTGCGCCACCCCCGCGAGCAGCGAGCCGAGCGCGCTCATCTTTTCGCTCTGGTACAGCCGGTCACGCTGGCGGGCGATCTCGCGCCCCGCCTCCTTCTGCTGCGTCAGATCACGGACGTGCGCAGTAAACAGGACGCGACCCCCGACGCGCATCGAGGTGACCGTCAGTTCCGCGGGGAACTCCTCCTCGCCGCGGCGCAGCGCCGTCACCTCGATGCGGCGATTAAGGATGCGGCTGTCGCCGGTCGCGAGATAGCGCGCCATGCCGGCGTCGTGCGCGGCGCGCAGCCGCTCCGGAATGATGACGTCACGGATCTTGGCGCCGATGGCGCTTTGACGGCCGACGCCGAATGTGTGCTCGGCCGCGGCGTTGAACTCGAGTATGACGCCCTGATCGTCAGTGGTGATAATGCCGTCGAGGGCACTCTCGAGAATTCCGCGAAAGCGCCGCTCGCTGTCGCGCAGGGCCGAGACCGTCTGATCGTGCGCGATCGCGACCCCGATCAGCCCCGCCACCGCGCGCAGTGTCTCGATCTCGAGCGGCTGCCAGGAACGCTCCACGATGCAATCATCAAAGCCGACCGTCCCCCACCAGATTCCCGCGGCCATGATCGGAACGCGCATATAGGACTTGACGCCCTCCATTGTCAGCCAGTCACACTGACCCTTTGGCAGCTCGCTCACCCTGCCATACGTGACCTCGCCCCGCGACCGCCGGGCGCGGACCTCCTGGAAGGCATCGTCCTTGACGGGATCGCCGAGGAGAGTCTCGTCACCCATGCGGCGGCGGATTCCCGGCGCATCCCACTCGAAGAGATCATCCTGCAGATACTCTCCGTCGGGAGAGATCGAGTTCTGCAGCAGCAATACGCGGCTCACTCCCATGACCGGCCCGAGCCGGCTCAGCAGGTCTTCGACAGGCGGGCGCCAGCCGCCATTTATCAGGATCTGCGAGGCGGCAGCATTGACGAGGGAGAGGATTGCTTCGCGATGCTTGATGTCCGTGATGTCGACGCGGATCGAGACGGTGCCGCCTTCACTGGTCTTGCGGTCGATTGCACGAACCCAGCGCCCGTCTTGCCGTGGGACATCACGGGGCGCCCTGGGGTTCTGCCGCCAGGCGACTCGTTCCTTCGCGAACTCCTTGGCCTCAACGGGAGGCACATGAGTAGTCCCGCTGCTCACCAGCGCCACCGCATGGTCCCAGTAGCTGGTGCCTGGCCGCAAGTTTTCGGAGCCGACCGGCGCATACATCTGACGGTAGCGCGAGTTGCACATGACCAGCCGGTCTTCGACATCCCACAAAGCGAAGCCTTCAGAGAAACTCTCGACCGCGTCGAGCAGGCGATGTCGCTCGCGGTCGACTGCTTCCTGTCTCAGCGTTTCGTCGGTACGGTCGCGGACGAAGACGAAATATCCCTCGATCGCGCCATCGGGGTGGACATAGGGCTTGTAGATGCGCCGGGCATAGCGGTCGCCGAGCCGCGGAGAGTGCAGCCAGCCCTCCCATTCGACAGTCTCGCCGGCAAGCGAACGCTCGCCAAACCGCTTCAGCTTTTCGTAGTGCTCCTGGCCAAGGATCTCGGGCACGGTCTTGCCGATGACCTCCTCGGCTTGCACGCCGAGGCTCTCGGCTTGCTCGCGATTGATGTAGAGGTGGCGAAGATCGCGGCCGATGAACGCAATGCGCGCCGGGATCGCGTCCAGGATCGCTAGGAGCTTAGCCTCGTCAAGCCCGGGAAAGCGGCCGGCTTTCGTCTCAGGCGGCGCTGCACTCATCTTCCGTCGCTCACATACATGTAGCCCGCGCTCGGTATCGTCTTGAGAATTTGCGGCTTTGCCGGATCGCGTTCGATCTTCTTGCGCAGCCGGGCGACGCGGATATCGATGCTGCGGTCGAAGGGCTCCCAACCGCGATGGTGCGCCAGATCCAGCAGCTGGTTGCGCGACAGCACCTTGTTGGGATGCCGGGCGAAAGCCTGCAACAGGTCGAACTCCATTGCGGTGAGCCGGAGTTCTTCGCCATTCTCGCCAATGAGCTTGTGGGCATCGAGATCGAGCAGCCAGCGCCCGAAACGTAGGGTCTTGGGCGGCGGTTCGGGCCCGGTGCCGCGCGCGTCCGCATCGGCGCGCCGGCGCAACACCGTGCGAACGCGCGCCAGCAGCTCGCGCAAGTCGAACGGCTTCGCGATGTAGTCGTCAGCCCCCATCTCGAGCCCGACGACGCGATCGACGATTTCCCCCGCGGCGGTCAGCATCATGATGCAGACATCGCTGTGCTCGCGCAGACGGCGGGCGAGGGTCAGCCCGTCCTCTCCGGGCATGTTGATGTCAAGGATCACAAGATCGGCCGCCTTCTCTTCCAGGCGCGCCGCCATCGCCTCGCCGTCCATTGCGGTGCGGACCGAGAAGCCGTGCCTTACCAGGTATTCCGCCACCGTCTCGCACAGATCGATCTCGTCGTCGACCACGAGGATCTCTGTCTGGCTACTCATTTCACGACCGCTCGACGGGGAAGAGCTCGATGCTGGCGCCGCTGCTCGCTGCTCCGCGATCTTCGGAACGATCCTCTCTCTCGTCAGCGCGTAAGTAAACACTCTTTTATCCCTCTGATCGACCAAGAGGTTTGGTAGAGAGCGGATGTTTCAGTTCGATTTCGCAGAGCGCCGCGGTTTGTTTCAGTTGTTTCAGCCGCGATCGCGATCCGCTGAAACAACCGAAACCATTTTCGGCTGGCGCGACATCGGCGCGAAACATGGGGTGTCGACATTGCTCAATGTCGGCGGCAATCCCGCCGCGGGCCAGACGAAAGAGGAGCAACACCGATGTTCAAGACGCTTACCCTGGCGATCGCGATCGCCACAGCGGCTCCCGCTGCAGCACCTGCCCACGCAGACATCCCGATTAGCACAAACGGCACGTCCTTCAATGGGCTGACGTCCAATGGACTGGGCACCAACGCCATTGCGGCACACACGGCGCTCAACGGCCGGGTGATCGGGATCGAGCTGCCGCCCGCGACACGCGAAGTCAACTGACCGGCGTGTGCCGTGGCGAGGCAAACGGGACCGCCGACTTCGCAGTCCATCGCCATACCTGCGAAGCGGGCTGCCCCTACATTCCGCGCCTGCTTCGCCCGATGCCCATTTTCGTCATTCCCACGGAAGCGACGCTGTCGCGGGGACGAGGATTTTGTATAGGCGGCAGGGCCTCTTCAGATACGTCGCAGCCTGTGGCCGGCGTGACACGCTCCGGCCGTCTCTTTTGTGAGACGCATCAAACGCCGGGCAGTGAAATAACTGAAACCATTTTTCGGCCGGCGTGACAAACGCCGGCTTTTTTTGCCCGCAATACTGCAACCTCTGCGCACTGCCGGGATCGGCCAGTCTGCTCTCGTGTCCATCAGCGTCGCGCAACTAATCGATGCAGGTGGCGAGGCCTTTCTTCCGTCTCCCGTCGGCCGGATAGCGGCTGAAACAACTGTTACTTGGCAAGTCCTGCGGCGACATCGCTCAGAAACATCACTCGCCCAGCTTTGTCATCACGCCAGCCGTGGTGGCTGGTGTGAACCTACTGGCGCTGCATCTGCTGCGCCGCCACAGTGAGGAAGAGCGATGACAAGGACAAAGGTAAGTGCCGAGCAAGCCGCACTGCATGACCAGCTCGGGGTTAAGCTGTTCACCCCGCCGCCGGCCGACTTCAACCCGCTGACGGCCAGTGACCGGGAGTTGCTGGTACACGGGTTCCCTAGCCGGCCCGATGCCCGGACCGAGCCGAAGCTGGCGGGCCCGTTGGCAGAAGATGATGTCCCGGCAGTGGACGTTCGTGCAGCCCGAGTTCGAGCCAGTCCCCGGCGTAATGCACGGCCCGCGCCGGCCGGCTACGGCGGGTGAGACCGAGCTGACCGGCATCACGGCGAGCTCGGCGAACTGGTCGGGGGCGGTGGTATATCCGGCGTCAGGCGACCGGGTGAACTCGGTTGCTGGCGAGTGGAGCGTCCCAGCCGAGTTCGCCGAAGGCAGTTTCGGTACCAAGGTCTACGGCTCCCAGTGGATCGGCATTGATGGCGACGTGTCGCCCGACGTGCTGCAAGCCGGCACAGAAACCGACTACACTATCATCAGCGGTAATTCGCACTCCTCCACCACGTACGCATGGTGGGAGTGGTATCCGGCGGACTCAGTGAAGGTCAAGAACTTGGGCGTTAATCGGGGCGACGCGATGTACTGCCTGATCTGTGTCAATAGCCCGACGAAGGCCACGATCTTCCTTGGCAATGTGACCACCGGTGCGATGACTTCGTTCAATATCGACGCACCCAGCGGCACCTCGCTGGTCGGCAACTGTGCGGAGTGGATTGTCGAGTCGCCGACGGTCGGCGGCACGCAGACCACGGTGGGTCCCTACGGTATCGTTTACTTCGATGACGCGTTCGCCTCGACAGGCAACAGAGCTTCGCTCGACGGCGGTAACGCGAACAAGCTGTACGATATGGTCCAGAGCGGGGTCGTCCTGTCGTCCCCCAAGGAGCTGGGTACTGGCGCGCTCAAGGTGAATTACGAGCCCGTGCGGGGACATCCGACCAGCTGACCGGGTCTACGATCCGGCGCTGTAGCCGGGCGCTGTTGGCGCTGTGGTCCTAGAAAATTGAGCCCCGTCGCTTATACAGACGGTGCTTTTTCCTTGATGGTGCATCAGTATCGCTGATGGCCGTGCCCGCCTTTTGAGGGCAAAGGATCATGCGGGCAACCCGGATCGGCCCTTCTTCCGCACGGCACGGAGTCGGCGGGACCTGCCCGAAACAACTGAAACCATTTTTCGGCTGACGCGACATCGGCGCGAAACACCGGGTGTCCACATTGCCCGGTGTCCGACGGCGATCCCGCCGCCGGCCAAACGAAAGAGGAGCAACACCGATGTTCAAGATGCTTACACTGGCGATCGCAATCGCCACAGCGGCTGCCGCCATAGCACCGGCGCACGCAGACTTCCCGATCACCACTAACGGCCTGTCCGCCAATGGGTTTACGAGCAATGGGCTGTCTTCCAATGCCGTTGAGGCGCCCGCGGCGCTCAACGGCCGGGTGATCGGGATCGAGCTGCCGCCTGCGACCGGCGAAGTCAACTGACCGAGGCCGACGCAACGAGGCAAACGGGACGGCCATCTTTCAAGCCCGTGCCAATAGGGCGAGCAAAGACTGGCCGTTCCTGCCGCCCCAGGAGGAGACCGCCATGTTCTATCGCAGACCCGCTGTTGTCATCTCTGCGTTGACGACAATCCTGACCACCGTTGTGGTTTCTGTCGCGACGCTACAGTCGGCGATAGCCGTCGAGCCGCGCTCGGTCGAGGTGGACGGCACCGAATTCAAAGTGACCCTGAGCGATGGGCATATTGCGCTCGGCAGAGTTGGTCGGCGCAACATTGACGATCGGCACCAGCGGCGGCCTGGTGCGCCTGCGCATCGACGCCGTCGAGCGCGATCCCGACGCGAAAAACCAGCCCGTCTGGCTGCACAGCTTGTCGACCGAGGCGCCCGACGGCGCTTTCCACAATTTGTGCGAAGCCGGGCCCGACGGCCGGCGGCAGGGTTTTCCGCTCGCGTTTAAGCCGGGCCCCGACGGTGCGTTCGAGCCGCCGGAGGCGAGCTTGTTCGAGCTCGTCTGCACCGCCGGCGCCCGCGGCAAATGCGTGCGCTTTGGCTATCTCCCTTGGGCCAGCGAAGCGATGCGCGAGGTCTACAACGCTTGTGTACGCATGGTGCGGGCTGACTACTGCGGCGAGGGCGAGGGGACGACGCGCAACGGCACCTTGATCGATTACTATGACGCGGCGGACATCGAACAACCCGGGCATGACCCGAGGTTCGAATTTGAGGCCGGTTGGCCCGCCTCGGGCGCGGTCTGCGTGCACCATGTGCGGATCAAGGAGAACACCTCGCTCGAACGACTAGCGGATTCGTGCCCGCGGCTGCACGGCCGCCTCGGGAAGAATTGCACTGAGGAGAATGCCCGCGCTCTTGATGCTACGGTCTTCGTCCGCTCGCTGCCGTGAGCCCCGTCGTTCAGCGCCGGCCGAAAAGGCGTCCCTCGGCCTTCAGCCCAAAACCGTCGCGCGGGCAGTCGGTGACGCGCCCGGCCAGCGCCTCGCGCGGGGCGAAGGCGATCGAGTGGACGAGAATATCGAGGCGTCCCCATTTTGCCGCGACCGCCTCGAACAGTGCGTCGACTTGCGCGGTATCGCGCACCGATGCATCGCCTGGGCACACCCCCAGGCGATCGACCGGTCGTTCGCCATACCGACGATCAGCGCCTTTTGTCCCTTCAGGATCGAGGAGTGGGTCTCCGGCGGCATGCCTCCACCTCTCACCGGATCGCCGCGCCGGCGTTCCGCCGGCGGGCGTCGGCGACCAGGCTCGCGACCGCGCAGGATGCCAGACGGGTGACCACCGCGTCGGCCCGGCTGGTCAGAATAATCGGCACCCGGGCGCCGAGGACGATGCCGGCGGCATCGGCGCCGGCGAGAAAAGACAGGCTCTTGGCCAGCATGTTCCCGGCTTCGAGATCGGGGACCACCAATACATTTGCCCGCCCGGCAACCGGCGAAACGATGTGCTTGATCGCCGCCGCGTCCTTGTTGATCGCATTGTCGAGCGCCAGCGGGCCGTCGAGGATCGCGCCGGTGATCTGGCCGCGATCGGCCATCTTGCACAATGCCGCGGCCTCGACCGTCGACGGGACCTTGGGATTGACTGTCTCCATCGCCGACAGGATCGCCACGCGCACCTCGTCAAATCGCAGCGCATGGCCGAGGTCGATAGCGTTCTGCACGATGTCGACCTTGGCGTCGAGATCGGGCGCGATGTTTACCGCAGCGTCGGTGACGATCAGCGGGTCCTTATGGCCGGGAACATCCATCACAAAGCAATGACTGATGCGCCGGCCCGTGCGGATGCCGCCCTCACGCGCGACCACGGCACCCATCAGCTCGTCGGTATGCAGGCTGCCCTTCATCAAGGCCTCGGCCTTGCCCTCGCGGACGAGCTCGACCGCCTTCGCCGCGGAATCGTGGCTGTGCGCCGATTCCTTCAGCGGGAAGCCCGAAATGTCGAGCCCCGTCCGCTCGGCGACGTCGCGAATGCGATCGGGCGGTCCGACCAGGATCGGGGCGATCAGACCGAGCCTCGCCGCCTCTACGGCACCCTTGAGCGAGACGTCGTCACAAGGGTGTGCCACCGCCGTAGTCACAGGCGGCAGCTGCTTGGCGGCCCGCAGAAGCCGATCGTAGCGCTCGTGCGATCGGATCGAGTGGTTTTCCATCGCTTTACTCACGCCGCCTTGTCCCGGCCGACCTCAGGTGGCGGACCGGCGAACAGCGCCTCGACGCGTTCGAGCCGCCGGCCGCCCTCTTCGGAAAGGGCGCCGCGCGCCGCGAGCACCCGACGCACCAGCGCCAGCGCCTCCTCACATTGCCGGCGGTTACCCGGCAACAGCTTCGGCAGCGCCGCAATCGCCCGCTCCGCGTCCAGCAGCAGGATCAGGTACTGTTCCTTGACGATCTCCTTGAACCGGGCGAGCCCGATGCGCTTGGCCGCCGGCAGCTCGGCGCTGATCTGTTTAAGGGCAGCAAATCCGCGCTCGTCGACCTTGCCTTCCGGCAGGCGCACGTAGATCAATGCGCGCACCGCCGCCTCGATTAGGCCGCCCTGATCGATAGCCTGCTCGAGATGGACGGCCGCCTCTTTGGCGGCGGCCTCGCGCGCCACATTGCGTCCGATGCGGCGGCTCACCGAGGTGTCGTCGGCGCGCATGCCGACCATCGCCTGCACGATCGGCGAACCATAGGTATTGAAGAAGAACGCCTCGGTCGCGGAGTCTCGCGCCTTGCCCCACATTTCGAGCCCGCTGGTGATCATGTCCGACATCATGCGCTCGAAGGCGAGGAACGGATTGTCCGGGCTTACCGGACGGCGATTGCCGCGCACCGCCTCGGCCCAATCCGCAACCGGCCGCATCAACGGGTTCTCGTCGGCGAACATTTCGAAGCGCAGGCGGTTCGGATGAGCATGCCGCATCAGCTCGGCACTCGTTTCGGTGGCCATCGCGCGCACCGCCGGCCGCATCAGAGTGCCGTACATACCCTGGGTGATTTCCGAAATCCGGGCCGCTGTCGCGAAGGCAAGGTCGTCCTCGGGGCTGTTGCCGCCGATCTTGCGAATGTCGTCGAGTTTGCGGGTCTCGAGAGTAAAGAGATATCCGCCCTGCACCAGCTCGGGGTTTTCGACAGTTTCGTCGAGACGCGTGATCACCGCCTCGTAGAGACCGGGCGGCATCAAATCGATCATGTCCATAGCATTGGCAAATTCCTCATGCTCCTTGGTTGCCACCTTCCCGGAGACAAAGATGCCGAGATGGCCGATGCTCTGATGCAGGCAATAGACGATCGTCTGACCGGCTTTGACGATCTCGTCCTCGTGGTCGTAGAGGTCGAGGATCCAATGCAATGCCTGCTGCGGCGGCGTGATGTCGTCACCCCACGAGCAGAACACGATGATCGGCGATTTGATGTTGCGCAGGTCGACGCGCGTTCCGTCGGAGCTGCGCAATTCGCCCGAGACGAGCTTGTTGCCGACGAACAGCTGGTCGGCGATCGACTGCATCTCCTCGGCATTGAGCAATACCGGGCTGCCCCACCATTTCTCGAATTCGAGAAAGCGCGGCGGCTCGGTATCTACCTGCGAATAAACGTTGTAGATCTTCTTCCAATAGGTGTTGTCCGGGTGCAGCGACTCGAAGTTCGCGACCAGATTGGCGCCGTCGAAGATGCCATTGCCGAGATCGCCCGCCAGCGAGGTCAGCCAGGTTCCGCCCAGGAGTCCACCGAGATAGCGCATCGGGTTCTTGCCGTGTACGCCCGCCCAATAGGAGAGCGGCGAGCCGGCGAGCATGATCGGGCCAACCTTTTCCGGGTGAATGGCACTCATCATCATGATCTGCCAGCCGGCCTGGCAGTTGCCGATCAGGCAAGGCTTGCCCTCTGCGCTCGGGTGGCGTTTGACGACTTCCTCGACAAAACGGGCCTCCGCCTCGCACACATCCTCGAGCGTCTGACCGGCCACCGGATCGGGCAAAAAGCCGACGAAATAGCAGGGATGGCCCGCGGCGAGTGCCACCCCGATTTCGCTGTCGTGCTTCATGCCGCCGATGCCGGGGCCGTGCCCGGCGCGCGGGTCGAAGACGATGAACGGCCGCTTGCTCGGGTCGATCGAGACGCCCTTGGGCGGGACGATCCGCACCAACGCGTAATTCACCGGGCGCGGCAGCGAGCGCCCATCCAGCACCAGCTCGACCTCAAACCTCAGCACATTCGGCGCCTGGCGGGCATTATGCTCGATGCAGTTGTTACCGCGCTGGCGAAACACATCCAGTAATAGAATAGAGCGCTGCCAGGCATCAACCCAGTATTCCACCGCACTATTCGCCGTATCAAAAAACGGCCACTGCGATAACGCAATGGTAGATTTGTTTAGTTCTTTTGTCTCAATCGGTTGAGTCATAATTGCTCTCCCGGTTCTATGGCGAAGGCAAACTAATCGCCGGGTTTGTGCGGCGCAACATTGATTTAAATCAACGGACGGATGAAGGATGCCCTAAGTCCAGCAAATCCGCCACAAATTCGATATGTTGCAGTTCCGTGAAATTTTGTCGCGGCCAAAATTCGTCCGTTGGAAAGCAGCGTTCGCCTAGTGGTGCAAATCAAGCGCTTGGTACCTGGACTCGGAGGGCTACTCTCGACCCTGCTGGCGCGCCGGCGTCCAGCCCTTGCAGAACGCTCGGATTGGTGGCTATCATGCCTTCGTGGCCGCCAAATTGGTTGTTCATTTGGGGAATACCGGATCAGCTGGGTCTGACCGCAGCCGATGACGCCAAGAAACTACAATTCCAGATGAATGTCTTCTGGCTGAAGGCCGCAAGAATCGTCCCCAAAGGAGGACCAAGACGTGACACCTGAATTCGCCTCTAGATCGTTCATGATCATTAGATCATCCATGATCATTTTCGCCATGGTCGTTGGCATGTCCATCTCGACGAACGCAGAAACTGTCAAGGTGATGGATGAGGCTTCAACTGACGGCTCGTTCACCATCGCCCAAACCAACGGCCAGGACCGCCGGGCCACCCGGCAGGACTGCCGTCAGGCGGAAGGGGCCGTCGGCGCGGACAAGCGCCACTGCAAACAGCAGGGACGCCAGAAGTAGTCGCGGCACTGCCGCGCGTGGCGTATCAACGTCATCAGGGTGTGGCGCCTTGCCACGCGCTCGGCGTTCGGGGCAGCTTACGGTGGACACGCCGGCGGGGATGGCTCGCTTTCCACCCCAAGCCGACCCCCCGGCGCAGGTACCAAGCGTCATGTGTGGACGACCCCGTCGAAGCAAGGGCGATCTGGTATGTTGCGCCGCGGTCGGGTGCGGTCATGTGTCCGGCCTACGTTGCGCGGCCTTATGACCGCTGGCCCTGATGCAATTCGCAGCCTGGCTCCCAAACAGATTTACGCGCTGGAATGGCGCATAACGCTTGACGGGTTCTTCCAAGCTCCGGGTTCGACCGGTTCGCCATCACGCCACCATCGCCCTCACTCACCCATCAGCTGTGGCAACCGCTGATGGGGTTCCTTCGGCTTCAGGCTGCGCCACCTGGGACTGCTGCCGGCCTGCGATAGGCTTCTCCATGCACCAGCAAAGCCCATACGATCCGCGCCGTTTTGTTAGCCTGCGCCACCGAGACGAGCCGTGTGGGCCGGCGTTCGAGCAGGCTTTTGAGCCAGCCGGCCTCGGCTGTGGATTTGCTTCGCGAATGCCGGATCACCGCGGTTGCACCCAGCACGAGCAATCGGCGCAGATAGCGATCACCCTGTTTGGAGATCCCAGCTTGGCGCTGTTTGCCGCCGCTGCTGTGCTGTCTGGGCACCAGCCCGATCCAGGCCGCAAGGTGCCGAGCGGAGTGGAATTGAAAAGGGTCGGTAATAGTGGCGACGATCGCCGATGCCGTGATCGGCCCGACACCGGGAATAGTGGCGAGCCGGCGGCTGGCCTCATTGTCTTTGTGCCAAGTCACGATCGCTACCTCGATCTCTTTTACTCGCCTGTCCAGTGCCTCAAGTTCCGCGACCAACCCGCGAAGCGCCTCGCGGGCCAGCGCCGGCACGTTCGTGGTATCCTCTCCTAACAGCACGGCCAGCAGGTCTGCTACGCGCGCTATGCCCTGCGGCGCGATGACGCCCAACTCGGCCATATGCCCAGGTAGGGCGTTCACCAGCATCGTCCTTTGTCGTACCAACAAGTCGCGCGCTCGATGCAACATCAATACGGCTTGCTGTTCAGCGGTCTTGATGGGCACAAAGCGCATTGTCGGTCGGGTCACAGCCTCGCAGATCGCCGCGGCGTCGGCCGCGTCGGTTTTGCCGCGCTTGACATAAGGCGCCACGTATGAGGGCGGCATCAATCGCACCTCATGCCCCAGCCCCCTGATCTCACGCGCCCAATAATGCGCCGTGCCGCAAGCCTCAATGCCAACCAAGCAAGGTGGTAGGGCCTTGAAGAACGCCAGTACTTCCGACCGTTGCAGCTTCCGACGCAATACTGCCTTGCCAGCTGCATCGACGCCGTGCAGCTGGAAGACCCGCTTGGCGATGTCCAAACCGACTGTGGTAATCTCCATGGTGGACGGCTCCTTCAGCTCGTTGCACTCAACGGCCCGAGCTTGGCACATCGGTGCCGTCAGGGGTCGTCCACCGCATCAGATTTGCACTACTACCGATCTACCCGCCCCGTCCACCGCCTGCGCGTGCCCGGACGCTTGAAGAACGTAGCCGGCCGCTATCCCAGTATGCGGCGCAGGGCAGGAGCGTTAAAATCGATTTCTGGAACTGCGCGTTTGCAACGTCCGCAAACGCTAGTGGATTGCTTCTAACGCTTGTCTCCCGCGCTGGACGGCAGCGAGGATGTCGTCGGCGGATTTGGTCCAGACGAACGGCTTGGGCTTGTCATTGGCCTCGGTGATGAAGCGGTTGATGGCGGTCTGCAGTTCGACGATCGAGGTGAAGACGCCACGCTTGAGGCGTTATCGGGTGAGCCTGGCAAACCAACCTTCGACCGCGTTGGCCGAGAAACACGACGTCGGGGTGAAGTGGAAGGTGACGCGGGGATGGCGTGCGAGCCAGCCGCGCACCTTGGGGTACTTGTGGCTAGCATAGTTGTCGAGGACCACATGGATGGTCTTGTCGGCCGGCACTTCGCGCGCGACGGTATTGAGAAAGCGGATAAATTCCTGGTGCCGGTGGCGCTGCATGCAGCGGCCGATGACCTTGCCTTCGAGGATATCCAGGGCGGCGAACAGGGTGGTGGTACCCCCCGCCTTCGCGGGGGCAGGCTGTTGCGCTTGTTAATCGTGGGTCATGGTGGCGCAATGTCCTTTCTTCATCGGCAGACCGGGCTGGGTGCGATCGAGGCTTGGATCTGGCTCTTCTCGTCGAGGCTGAGCACCGCAGCGTGGGCGGGTGGATCGATATAGAGGCCGACCACCTCTTTGAGCTTCTCGGCGAATTTGGGATCGTTGGAGAGTTTGAACGAGCGCACCCGGTGGGGCTGCAGCCCGTGCCCCTTCCAGATGCGCCGCACCGAGGAGGGGCTGATCCCCACCGCCTTGGCCATCGCCGGCGCGGTCCAATGGGTCGCCTCATGCGGCGGCTCTTGGTTGGTCAGGGCAACGACACGATCAATGGTCGCGGCCGGCAGGGGCGGGATGCGCGAGGGCCGGGACCACGGGGCGGCGTGGCGCAGCGCCAATGCCGGGCACGTCAGCCTCGACCAGATGAAGGTGATGTCAGCCATCGAGCGCTGCCGCACGGTGGCGCTCGGCGGCCATGTCGCGCGCTGCGAGAACTGCGCTGATACTGTCATTGCCTACAATAGCTGCCGCAACCGGCATTGCCCCAAGTGTCAGGGCGCCGCCGCCAAGGAGTGGCTCGCCGAA
>Ga0210402_10001035_pt1 | contig 29507 bp, 27 predicted proteins | sample IncBWC7MmetaG_FD_161055 | JGI IMG/M metagenome (GOLD analysis project Ga0210402, IMG submission 161055) | Forest soil microbial communities from Barre Woods Harvard Forest LTER site, Petersham, Massachusetts, United States - Inc-BW-C-7-M | ecosystem: Environmental > Terrestrial > Soil >...
CGTCGTTATCGGGCAACTCGAAAACAGCATCGACGGCGGATTTATCGAGCGAAATCTGCATTCTCGTCATGTCAATTGAATCGAAAATTGTTGAACTTCGGAATGCCCGGACATTAGCGGCGCCAGCCGGAAAAAGTTCGCCCTGATTGTCGCCGCGAAATTACTTTTTATAGAGATCGCGGTCACATGCCGCCAGCGCTATCCGCTGGCCAATAGCCGTGGCGGCGTTTTCCGGGACCTACCAGTTCACCGCTATATATTTGCACTCGGTGAATTCCAGAAGGCCATGATGGGCGCCTTCGCGGCCGAGGCCACTCTGCTTGACGCCTCCGAACGGCGCGGCGGGATCGGAGACAAGACCGCGATTCAGGCCCACCATGCCGGCCTCCAGCTTCTCGCTGATGGCAAGCCCGCGCTTGAGGTCGCCGGTATAAAGATAGGCGGTCAGGCCATATTCGGTGTCGTTGGCTTTCGCGATCGCCTCTTCGTCGCTGTCGAAGACCTGCAGCGCCGCCACGGGACCGAAAATCTCTTGCTTCAGCAGCCGGGCATTGTCCGGCACATCGGCGATCACGGTGGGCGGGTAGAAATAGCCCGGCTGGTTGAGGCGCGTGCCGCCCAGAAGGAGGCGGCCGCCTTTCTTCACCGCATCGTCCACCAGCCCCGCGATCTTGTTCACCGTTTTTTCGTTGATCATCGGCCCCAGCGTGGTTTGAGGATCCGTGCCATCGCCCAGTTTGAGCTTTGACATGCGTTCCACCAGGCCGGTGGTGAATTCACGGTAGACGCCGCGCTGGATGTAGAACCGGTTGGCCGCGGTGCAGGCTTCCCCGCCATTGCGCATCTTGGCCAGCATGGCGCCGTCCAGCGCGTCCGGCAGATCGGCGTCGGCGCAGACGATAAAAGGCGCGTTGCCGCCCAGTTCCATGGCGCAGGAAATCACCTGATCCGCGGCTTCGCGCAAAAGGCCGCGGCCCACGGCAGTCGAGCCGGTGAAGGAAAGTTTACGCACCCTTGAGTCATGCAGGATTGCCCTGGCGATGTCGCCTGCGCGGCTGGTGGTGACGATATTGACCACGCCCGGCGGCACGCCGGCATCGTGCATGATCGCGGCGATGGCGAAGGCGGTCAGCGGCGTTTCGCTGGCGGGCTTGAGGATCACGCTGCAGCCGGCGGCAAGCGCGGGGCCAAGCTTGCGCGTCGCCATAGCGGCGGGAAAATTCCACGGCGTGATCAGAAGCGACACGCCGATGGGCTGATATTCCACCAGGATGCGGTTGGTCCCGCCCGGCGCGATGGCGGTATCGCCCAGAACCCGCACCGCTTCCTCGGAATACCAGCGGAAGAAATCCGCCGCATAAAGGATTTCGCTTTTTGCGTCGGCCAGCGTCTTGCCGTTTTCCAGGGAGATCAGGAAGGAAAGCCAGTCCGCGCCCGCCACCATGCGTTCGTAGCAGGCGCGCAGGATTTCGGCCCGCTTGCGAGGCGCGGTCGCGGCCCAGCCGGGACCGGCCTTGTGCGCCGCATCCACGGCCGCCCGCGCGTCCTCTTCATCGCCATCGGCGATATCCGTCAACACTTCGCCGCTGGCGGGATTGTCCACCGGCAGGCGTTTTTTGGCGGCGCGCCAGGCCCCGCCGATGAAAAGCCCGGTCGGCACGGAGTGACCGGAATGGGGGGCGGGAAGCGTGAAACTCATGCTTTCTGTATCCAGAACACATACATGGCGGCAAACATGCCGGGGTTTTCGCCTTCGAACAATTCCCAGCTGGCAAGATCGGTTGCGGCCTGATCATGCGGGAAACGCCGGCGATACGCAGTCAGCACCGCATCGTCCAGTTCAAAGCCCAGGAAGGTGAGATTGTTCTCCTTCAGGAAGGCGTTGATGGCGCCCAGCGTCAGGCGATGTTCCTGGGCATGGAAGATCAGGTCGCGGCAGGCGCTGACGCTGAAAAAATCCTCGGATTTTATGACCGAGGTGAAGCTGCCGCTGTCGGAACTGTCGGCCAGCTCCTGCCGGAAGGCGCGGATTTCCTCTGCCGAATTTCCGATGCCCTTTTCGGCGATGCGCGCCCTTGCCTCCACGATGTTGCGCCGCGCGATCTCGCTGTAAAAGCCCAGCCACATGAAGCCGGAGGGCCTCAGGCGCGACAGGAGGGTTTTCCAGCCGGTAAAGGGATCGGCCATGTGATGCAGCACGCCGATGGATTCGATCACGTCGAAATCCCTTTCAAGCCTGCCCAGTTCCAGGATATCGGCCTGGCCATATTGAATCTTCAGCCCCAGCTCGCCCGATTTGCGCGCGGCATAGGAGAGGCTCGCCAGGCTGAGGTCCACCGCCAGCAGCGTCCTGTCGCCGAATTTCTGGGCGCTGGAAATGGAATGCTGGCCGGTGCCGCAGCCCGCCACCAGGAAATCCTGCATCAGGCGGCCGGGCTGGCGCTGAAACGCGGCGAAGGGATATTTTTCGCTGAGAAAAGTGACGATATTGTCCTGGGCGCCGGACGCGACGCGCACCCAGCGCGGATAGGGATTTTCCTCATATTGGTTTTGCACCTTGAGGGATACATCATCCTTGATCGGTGTCAGGCGCCGGATCTGATCCCTGAGGCGAAGCTCTTCCAGGGGTTCGCGGACCTGCTGGGTCAGCACCGCCTCCACCGGCTGGGGCCATGGGCGCTCACTCAGTTTTGCGGCGCCGGCTATTGCATGGAGCGGAAAATAGGCCGCCACGGTCAAGAGCGCGAGGGGGGAAATTTCGCCCCGTGACTCCAGCGCCACAGCGAGGGACTCCCTCAGCGCCTGCGCCGCTTCGATTTCCCCATCGCCGGGCAGGAATACATATTCATTGATGTAGCATTGCTGGGCCAGCGCGCCGCAGAAGCGAAGGGTCTTTTCGTCCGGCGCGGCGTGCCGCATCGCGCCGCGCGCCACCGTCAGAAAGCGTTCCAGCGCCATATCGGTATTGGGCGCGGATGTCAGAAGCGCGATCAGCAGCGCATCGTCGGCGAGGCTCGCCCAGCCCGGTTCGCCCAGCAGATCCGCGCCGGAGAGCCGCACTGGCCAGGCGGCATTGGCGCGGGCCACCATCGGGCCGATATCGGCGTTGAGCTTGACCAGGGCAGCGCTGGCGCGGCCAAGCTTGCCGGGCCGGTCCCAGGGTTCGCTGAGGGCGCGCGCCATCAGACCGCGGATTTCTGGATTGTCGCCGCCCAGTTCCGCCTGGGCGAAAAGCGAAACGAACAGCCGCTTGGCCTTGGGGGTCTCCCTGAGTTGCAGGGAGCGGCGTAGCGCATCCATTCCGGTTCCGGCATCGCCGCGCGCCATCGAAAGGGCGGCGAAGTTGTTGAGCAGATCGGTATCGGCCGGCCGCATGGGCAGAATGCGGCGATAAATGGCGTCCGCTTCGTCGAGCTGGCCATTTTCCCACAGCGCAATGCCCAGATTGCCCAGGGCATCGACATTGTTCGGATCGAAGGAAAGCGCCTTTTGGTAGGACACCATGGCCTCGTCGCGCTGGCCCAGAGTCCACAGCGTCAGGCCCAGATTGACATGCGCGGCCGGGCTTTGGGGCATCGCCGCAAGGGCGCGGCGGTAACAGGCCATGGCTTCGCTGAGATTGCCCTTATCGCGCAGGATATTGCCCAGATTGCCGAGGGCATCGCCATAATCGGGTTTGAGCGCGACGGCCCTGCGGAAATGCGCCTCGGCCTCGTCCAGTTGACCCTGTGTGTGCAACACATTGCCGAGATTGTTGATCGCGGCCGCGTTGTCCGGCTGGGCGGCGAGGGCGCGGCGGTAGCAGACACTCGCTTCCTCCGGCTTGTCCTGCATCGCCAGCACATTGCCGAGATTGTTATAGGCATCGGCGTCGTTCGGCTTGAGCACCAGGGCGCGGCGATAGCTGGCTATGGCGCCATCGAAGTCGCCCTGCTGCTGCAAGGCGAGGGCGAGATTGAAATGGTACGGCGCCAGGCGGTTGTTGATCGCAATGGCCCTGCGAATGAGTTCGGCGGCCGGCTGGAACTGTCCCGTCTGCAACGCCGCCAGGCCCAGAAGATTCAAGGCTTCTGGATTGCGGGGATCCAGCGCCAGGACCTTCTGGTAAAGCGGCGCCGCCTGGTCGAGGCGTCCGGCCTGATGCAGGCGCACCGCCTCATTCAGCATGGTTTGAATGTCCGGCACCGTTTTTTCCTGTCTGATTAATTCGGCACTGCGTCGAAGGCGATGGTGGTGCGCGCCGCACTGTCGTGGAAGGGGATGGTGCCGTGCCACATGTAGGAAGGAAACAATATCAGCCGCCCCGGCACGGGTTGAAGGGTGCGCCGCACTGGCTGCGGGAGCGGGGTGGCGAAATCCGGCTCGCCGAATTTGATCCAGCCCTGGCGGCTTTGGGTGTCCTTCACCGCCTCCGGCACGGCGACATAATAACAGGAGCTGATCCAGCCCTCGGGATGAAAATGATTGGCGTGATAACCCTGGGCCGAAAGCCGCGACGACCAGGAGCCGGAGTATTGAAAGCCGCGCCGCCGCCGCGACAGGAAGGGGTGGGTCGCATCGGCGCGCATGTCCGCTATATAGCGCGCCGCTGCCTCGCGGATGCGCCGTTCCAGCCGGTCGACCAGGTCGTGGCCGGCGCCGAACACCTGCAGGACGGTCTGGCTGCCGCCGCGCAGCGACTGGGCGACATGCTCGCGGGCATGGGGATGAAGCCGGTCCAGATACGCGTTCAGCTCGGCATTGAAATTTGCCATGTCCGAAAAACCCTCCGGCGGATCAAGGTCGAAGACGCGGACGAATTCGTCATAACCGCTCAAAGCCTCATCGCGCTCATCGCCGACAAGGCGCAAGGCTGTTCCCATCAGCGCCAGGCAGACCTGGTTGGCGGGAGCGATGGCATGACCCATTTCGCAAAGCGTGAGGGCGCGGGCCGCATCGCCCCGGGCGATCGCGGCGGAGGCGGCATTGCCGCAGAGATTGGCGTCGGTCCGGTTTTTTTCTACCAGCGTCTCGAACAGGGCGGCGGCTTCGTCATGGCGGCCGAGCCGCGACCGTGCGGTGGCCAGGCCCACCCCGGCATGCTTGTTGTCCGGCTCCCGCGCCAGGATAGCGGTGAAGACCCCGCTGGCTTCTTCATAGCGCTGGCCGTGCATCAGCAGGCTCGCCTTCGCAAGATAAAGGCCGCGATTGGGCGGAGCGCGGTCGAAGGATCTGAGATAATCCTCCGGGCGGTTCAGCCGGTAGAGCAGATCGTTATAGTCATTGTGCAGCATGACATTGAAGGGATCCTTCGCCAGCAGCACGCGATAAAGCGCCAGCGCTTCATCAAAGCGCCCCTGGTCATGCAGCTGTTCGGCGAGGCGGGGCGTGACGTTTTCGCTGCCCGGCTGTCTCGTTGGCGTGAAGGACATAGGCCATACTAACATCGCTTTTCCGGCAAACAAGAAATTGCCGCAAAATCAGCACGTTAGATCGCGGCCGGCGGTTGCGCTTGAGCCGTCGCCCAATAGCGTTGAAAGTCCGCCTTAAGAGGGAGACAAGACATGCGAACAGGGATGATCGCGCTTCGCGCCGGCCTGATGATGGCCAGCCTGATAACAGCAAGCTTGCTGCTGATCGCAGGCCCAGCCCTGGCGCAGGAGGAAGGCGCGGCCGCGCGGCCCGCCGCTCCCGCTCCGGCCGCCGCCGCTGGCGTGCCGGCCGCCGGAAATCGGACTTCGAATGCGAACGCCAATGCGATCAAGCCTGGCTCGATGGTCGCCCCGCATGGCCAGAACGGCTTTGGCGGAGGGGCCGCGGTGCCCGGTCTCTATCGGGAAAATCCGGGCAACGGTTTGTACGGCGCCTCCAGCGGGGGATTTTAGCTGCGTCCGGCTTACTTCACCGATTGATACACCAGGCGCGGGAAACGTGGCGGGTTCGGGCCCGGCGCCGCCCATCTTTTGTCCAGATCGGCCAGCAGATTGGCTTTCATCATATCGTCCTCGCTCATGCCCTTTTTCTTAGCCGCCGCGATGCGATCCCGCGCCGTTTTGAGCATGGCGCGATATTCGGCGACGCCTTTCTTGTCGGTGACCGGGCCATGGCCGGGAACGATCTTGGTGTTGGCATCGGAATGGGCGAGCACGAAATCGGCGCCCGCTATCATGCCGTCAATGCTGCCGCCCGACGCCACGTCGATGTTGGGATAGGTGGCGCTGGTCACGACATCGCCGGTGGAAATGACATTCGCGGCGGGCCAGAACACGAAGCTGTCGCCATCGGTATGGGCATTCTCGAAATGCACCAACTCGGCGGCCTGTCCCGGAATTTTCACTTCGGTGCCCTGGCCGCTATAGGTCTGGGCCGGCATCGCGCCCTTGGGCGCGGGCGTGCCGGGCTGGCCGTTGGCGCCGGGCGGCGGATTGGCCATGCGCTTCCCGACATTCTCATGCGCCATGATGATGGCGCCGTCCTTGGCGAAAGCCTCGTTCCCGCCGGTGTGATCGCCGTGAAAATGCGTATTGAGTACGAACTTGATCGGCAGAGGCGAAATGCTGGCGATCTTGGCCTTGATCTTGTCATGTAGGGGCGCGAATTCGGTATCCACCATCAGGATGCCGTCCGTGCCCACGGCAATCGTGATGTTGCCGCCCGATCCGGCCAGCGCATACATGTTGTGGCCGAGGTCGGTGGACTGGATCTCGACCTTGGAAAAATCCTGGCCCTGCGCCAGCGCCGGACCGGCCCAGAGCGCCAGGCAGGCGCCGCCAGATAAAAAAGCCGAAGCAAAAAATGGGGCAATATTTTTCATGTCGCGTTCTCTCCCGATGGCGGTGGTATGCTAATGTATTTTGGCGGCCCGAGACAGGGAAGAGACAGGGAGAAGCCGTCATGGCAGTGAGGATCATCGCCGTTCTGGCCGCCATGCTGCTTTTGGGCGCTGCCGCGTCATCCCCCCAACAGGCCTGGAAAGCCGCCATCGCCGACCAGAACAAGGATTACGCGCAGATTCCGCATGCCATGCTCAAGATTCAGGATTCCGCCTATCTGGGCGAGGGCGAGACGGCGGTGCTGGACGGCAAGCCTGGCCAGCCGGGAAGCTGGCGTTGGCATAATGACGGCAAGGGCGAGGGCGCCCTGCGGGTTGCTTTCAAACGCGGCAAACTCAGCGTGACGCAAAACGGCAAGCCGCTTGATCCGGCGCAGATCACCAAAAGCATCGCGGTGGACAAGGATGTGGATGTGGCCGGCCAACCGACCCAGGTGGGCGCCAACGTCAATGGCTGGCGCATCTTTGTTTACAACCAGCAGAACCCGGCGGCGAAATCCTTCACCGGCGTGTCTTATTTTCCCTACGATCCGGCGTTCCGGGTGGCGGCGCGCTTCATCCCAGACCCCAAACTGCCGCCGCGCGTCTTTCGCACCTCCCGCGGCACCGACAAGCAATTCTATCACGCGGGCGACGCAGCCTTCACTTTGAAGGGCCATGCCATCACACTGCCCTTTTATGCCGAGAGCGGTGATCCAAATCAGGTCAAGGACATATCGGCCTTCTACACCGATGCCTTGACGGGCAAGGGCGCCTATGGCGCGGGGCGTTATGTCGATGTCGAGGATTTCGGCAAGTTTCCGCCCACCTCGGTCACGATTGATTTCAATCTGGCTTACAACCCCAACTGCGCCCGCTCGGCGCATTTCACCTGTCCCCTGGCCACCGACGCTATTGCGCTTGCCATGACGGCGGGCGAGCGCGATCCACATCTGGCCCACCCCAATTAGCAAAACCCGCGCCAAAGCCGGTTTTTGGCCAAAACCGGCTCGGCGCCAAGGATGACGCCCGTTTAATTCAGGCCCGGAATGGGCTAGAACCCTGACCACGCGGGGTACACCGCATCGGGAAACGTTCCATTCAAGGGGTGAATCATGAAACGGGCATGGTTGTATTTGGGCGCGGCCGTCCTGGCGGCAGTTCCAGCGATTGTTTGGGCGGCCGAAACGTATCCGGTCCAGGTGGTTCCGGTCGGCAAGGGACCTTACAATTTTCCGCAAGGCTTCCGCACCGATTTCAGCAAGGTGAAGATCATGGTGACGGAAAAACTGTCGCCCAATCTGGTGGTCATTCACGGCAATGAGGGTGTGGACTCGGCGCATCCGGATGCCTCGGGCGGCCGCATGGTGGCCCTTTATGGTCCGGACGGCGTTCTTCTGGTGGATTCCGAGAACAAGCCGGTGGCACAGAAGAGCCTGGATGCCATCCGCACCCTCTCCAAGGCGCCGATCAAGATCATGGTCAACAGCCACGCCCATAGCGATCACACCGGCGGCAACGCTTTCTTCGCCAAACAGGGCACGGTGATCTTCGCCCAGGAAAACCTGCGCGACGAAATGATGCCGGACCCGAACGCGCCGGCGCGCGGTCCGCGGCCGGCCGGCGCCCCCGCGCCCGAGCCGTTCGATCCCGCCAGCCTGCCGGTGGTGACCTACAAGTATGATCCGGCCACTGAGGGCAAGCCCGCCGTTACCGTCCACATGAACGGCGAGACGGTGGACTTCATTCCCATGATGCCCTCGCACATGGGCGGCGACACCGTCATCCGCTTTGAAAATGCGAATGTGATCTACATCGAGGATTTCTATCGCAACTTCGGCTATCCCTTCGCCGACCAGGCCAATGGCGGCTCGATCAAGGGCATGCTGAAGGCGGTGGATCTTCTGGAAAAGCTGGCCAACGACCAGACTATCCTAGTGCCCGGTCACGGCACGCTGGTTCACAGGAAGGACCTGCTCGGCTATCGCGCCATGCTGGTGGACCTGATCGCCAAGGTGGGCAAGATGCGCAAATCCGGCAAGGCGCTGAAAGACGTGATAGCCGCCAACGTCACGGCGCCCTATGACGCCTCCACCCTGGGCGACACCCAGCAGAGCAAGGACCGTTTCGTCCAGGAACTCTATAACGAAAGCGCAACCGACCTGCCGCCCATCGTGAACGGCCGCCGCAAGATGCCGCGCGAGGCGCCGTAGCATTCGCCTCGCTTAGATACGGAAATGAGAAATCGCCATGCCGGGAAACCGGTGTGGCGATTTTTTATGAGCATGGTGCCACGCGGCCCTGCTACGCTGATGCTTGTGCGAGGCCCAGGGATGATTTTTCGATGGATGTCGAGGCAACATGCGGCCGGGCGGCGGAGTTTCACCGCATGGGCAATGCCGCCGAAGCCGAGCGGCTTTACCGCGAGATACTGGCCGCCGCGCCGGATTATGTTCCCGCCCTGAGCCTGTTGGGCGTCTTGTGTTCGTTGACGGCGCGAAAGCTCGAAGCGCTGGGATTGATGCAAAAGGCCGCCAGGCTCGGTCCGAACTCCGCGCCTGCGCTTTTGAACTACGCCATCCTGTTACAGGAGATGGATCGAGGCGATGAGGCGCTGGCATATTTTTCCCGCGTGACGGCGCTTCAGCCCGGCAATGCCCTGGCGCATGCGCAGGAAGCAAATCTTCTGGTGGCGTTGAAACGGCTGCCGGAAGCGCTGACGCGGTTCAACAAGGCGATTGCGCTCAAACCCGATTTCACCGCCGCCCTGGGCAATCGCGGCATTGTGTTGCGCCAGTTGGGGCGCGCGGACGAGGCCATGGCGGATTTCGACAAGGCATTGGCGCTGGCGCCGGACAACACGCTGATGCTGGCGGCGCGTGGCTATCTTCACTGGGACAAATTCCGCCGGTTGGAGCCGGCGGTGCGCGACCTGGAACGGGCGGTGGCGCTCCATCCCGACGCGGATTATGCGCGGGGCGACCTGATGCATATGAAGATGCTGGGCGGTGACTGGCGCGGCTTTGCGACGGAATTGGCGCTGATAGATGCCGGGGTGCGCGCCGGAAAGAAAATTATCCGGCCATTCGCCTATCAGGCGCTGTCGGGATCGCCGGAGGATTTGCAGACCTGCGCTGTCACCTGGACCAGGGACGCGGTCCCGCCCGCTCCCGCATTGTGGCAAGGCGAAAGATACCGGCATGGCAAAATCCGTGTCGGTTATGTCTGTGGCTCTTTCAGCAAGCATGCCCTGGCCTATCTGGCGGCGGGACTCTACGAGCTTCACGACCGAAGCGGATTTGAGATCTTCGCCTTCGACACCGGGCGAAGCGATAACAGCAGGATGCGGGCGCGGCTGGAATCCGCCTTCGACAAATTCATTTCCATCGCTGAAATGTCTGACGGCGACGCGGCAAAAAAAATACGGGCCGAGGAGATAGATATACTGGTCAATGTGGACGGCTATTCCGGCACTATCCGCATGGGCGTCTTTGCCCGCCGACCCGCGCCGATGCAGGTCAACTGGCTGGGCTATCCCGGCACTCTGGGCGCCGACTATATGGATTACATCATTGCCGATCCGGTCGTGATCCCGCCGGACGATGCGCGCCATTATACGGAAGAGATCGTCACAATGCCGCACGCCTATCAGGTGAACGACGCAAGGCGCGCCATCGCGGCACAGAGTCCCGGACGCGCGGCGCTTGGCCTGCCGCCCAATGGTTTTGTTTTCTGCAATTTCAACCAGAGCTACAAGCTGACGCCCGATATTTTCGCCTGCTGGATGCGGCTTCTGGCCCGAGTGGAAGGCAGCGTGCTGTGGCTGCTGGAAGCCAACCAGACGTTTCACGCCAATTTGCGGGCTGCGGCGGAAAAAGAAGGTATCAGCGGCGCACGGCTGATCTTCGCACCCATCATCCCGATCGAAGACCATCTGGCGCGGCTGAGGCTGGCGGACCTGTTCCTCGACACGCTGCCTTACAACGCCCATACCACCGCCAGTGACGCCTTGTGGGCGGGCCTGCCGCTTCTGACCTGCCGAGGGCAGGCTTTCGCGGGCCGAGTCGCCGCCAGCCTGCTTCTGTCCATGGACATGCCCGAGCTGGTGGCTTCGAACATGAACGACTATGAACGCCTCGCGCTCAAGCTGGCTCACGAGCCCCTCTTGCTTCAGTCCTTAAGGGATAAAATCGCTGCAAACCGGCCCCAAAGCCCGCTTTTCAACACCGATCTTTACCGGCGCCAACTGGAATCCGCATACCGGACCATGATGGAACAGGCTTCTCGCGGTGAGGCCGCGCGCGCATTTCGCGTTGAGACGGGTTGAAGACGGGCCTAGAATGGCCAAATCATACGTAGTCCCTGGAGATGGAGGATTCGATGAAATACAGATTTGCCGCCGCCGCCCTGGCAATGAGTGTCTTGCCGGCTCTTGCCTTGCAACTGGCGCCGATTTCCCCGCACCAGGCGCTGGCAAATAGAGGTCAATGCGTCAGCATCGAAGGCACCGCCAGCGTGCGCAGTGACCCACAGCGCCCAGGCCTGGATGTCGACCTGGACGGCAAGGACAGCTCGGCCTTCGGCTATATTCTGCCCCAGAACCAGTCCCAGTTTCCCGATATCAGCAGCATGGACGGCCAGCGCGTGGCGATCACGGGTGTGGTCACCATGTATTTGGGGCGCGCCCAGATTCACATGACCTCGGCCAGGCAACTTGCCCCCGCCGGCGGGAATTCGGATAGCGGGTTGACCAATGTCGGCCCGGAATGGGCCAAGGGCGATCAGAACACGGCCTGCGGCGCCTAGCCATCGGCGCGTGATGGGTGGTTGACACTATGGCGGTGTCTGCAAAGATTCCGCCATGGACGCGCAGACCCTTTGCCGCCAGGCCACGGAGCATCACAAAAATGGCGGCCACACGGAGGCTGAGCGGCTTTATCTTCAGGCCCTCGCCATCGAACCCGGCAATTTTGCCGCCCTGCATCTGCTTGGCGTGTTGCGCTCCCAGACCGGACGAAAAGCCGAGGCGCTGGAGCTGATCAACGCCGCGCTTGCTGTCAAACCCGATGTCCCAACCGCCCTGATGAATCACGGCCTTCTGCTGCAGGAATTGCTAAGGCCGGCGGACGCGCTGGTCAGCTTTGAGCGCGCCCTGGCCCTGAAGCCGGATTTTGCCGCGGCGCGTTATGGCCGTGCCGATGCGCTGAAAGATTTGCAGCGCTTTGAAGAAGCGCTGGCTGATTATGACCTGGCCCTGGATTTGCGTCCCGGCAATGCGCAGGCGCTGAGCAATCGCGCCGGCGTGCTCAGGGCGCTGGGCCGGGATGAGGAAGCGCTGGCGAGCTACAACTCCGCCCTGGCGGCAGCGCCGGGCGATGCGGCGATCTGGAAGAATCGCGGCCATCTTTTAAGGGAGCAAAACCGTTCCGGCGAAGCGCTGGCCAGTTATGACCAGGCGCTGGCGCTAAGTCCCCGGGACGCGGAGGCCTGGGACGATCGCGGCGCCGCCCTGCATGGCATGAAGCGTTTCGACGAAGCGATGGCGAGCTTTGAGCAGGCAATCGCGGCGGACCCGGATTATGCCCCGGCCTGGTTCCACAAGGCGTTGGGCCTTTTGCTGGCGGGGGATTTGAGGCCGGCCTGGCCGCTGCTGGAATGGCGGTACAAGCTGGCCGGTGCACCGGCACCGAAAAATCATGCCGGGCCGGAATGGTCGGGCATAGAAAACATCGCCGGCAAGACCCTATTCGTCCGGTGGGAAGAGGGGTTGGGCGACACGATTCAGTTTTTCCGCTTTGTGCTGCTGGCGGCGGCGCGTGGCGCAAAAGTCATCTTTTCGGTTCCAGACCGGCTGGCGCAATTGTTCCGGGAGGCCGGGTCCGGCGTCGAGATCATCGGGGCGCACGAAACGCCTCCCAGGTTCGATTATCACATTCCGCTGCTTAGCCTGCCGCTTGCGTTCGGCACGGAGGTTGAAACCATTCCCGCTGCCACGTCTTATCTGCGCGCCGACGCCGCCCGCGTGACATCTTGGACCGGCAGGACCGGCAGCGGTGGGTTTCGCATTGGCGTGGTCTGGGCCACCACCACGTCCCGTTCGCTGGGCCGTTCCTTCCCGCTTGGCGCGCTGGAGGGATTGGCGAAACTGCCCAGTGTCCGGCTTATTTCGCTGCAGAAACAGGATGGGCTGGAGCAACTGAACCATCTGCCGCCCGGCATGGATGTGGAGGTCTATGATTTCGACCAGGGCAGTGATGCGTTTCTCGATACCGCCGCGATGATGGAAAACATGGACCTGATCATCAGCGCCGACACCTCCACCGCCCATCTGGCGGGCGCGCTGGGCCGCCCCATCTGGCTGGCGCTGAAATATGTTTCCGACTGGCGCTGGTTCCTGGACCGCGCCGACAGCCCCTGGTATCCGAGCATGCGGCTGTTCCGGCAGCAGGCGGATGGCGACTGGACAGGCGTCTTCGCCCAGATGCAGGCGGAGCTGGCGCGGCGATTGTGAAAGGTATCTCGCCTACTCGGCCGGGACCTGAGCCGGCTGCCCTCCTGTCCGCCAATGAGCCAGCCAATGGCCGAGATTATCAAGATACACATAGATCACCGGCGTGATGTAGAGCGTCAGGAGCTGGGAGAACAGCAATCCGCCTGCCACGCACAGGCCCAGCGGCCGGCGCGATTCTGAACCCATGCCGGTACCGAATACGATCGGCAACGTGCCCATCATCGCGGCCATGGTGGTCATCATGATGGGACGGAAGCGCACCAGCGCCGCCTCGATGATCGCCTGTTCGGGCGAACCGCCCGTGCCGCGCTCCTTCTGCAACGCGAAGTCGATCATCATGATGGCGTTCTTCTTGACGATGCCGATCAGCATCATCATGCCGACAAAGGCATAAAGGGTCAGCGGCAACCCGGCTAGGTAAAGCGTGAATAGCGCCCCCACCGCCGCCGAGGGCAAGCCGGACAGGATTGTGAACGGATGGATAAAGCTTTCATAGAGAATACCCAGGATGATGTAGACCACAATAATCGCGATCAGCAGCAGCAGGCCCATATTCTGGGTGGATTGCTGGAAGGCGGCGGCAGTGCCCTGAAAGCTGCCCTGGATGGAATCCGGCACGCCGATGTCCCGGCTGACCTTGGCGATGCCGGTCACCGCGTCGCTGAGGGCATAGCCGGGCGCCAGATCGAAGGACAGGGTGACGGCGGGCAATTCTCCCTGGTGATTGACCACCACCGGAATGGTGCTGGTGGCCACCTTTGTCACCGCGGAGAGCGGCACCAGCACCCCGCCGGTGCCGGTGACGTAGAGATTGCGAAGCGATGCGGCGTTGCGCTGGTACTGGGGAAGCAGTTCCAGCACCACCGAATAGAGATTCTGCGCCCCGTAAATCTGCGAAACCTGCTGGCCGCCAAAGGCATAACTCAGCGCATTCTCGATCTGGGTTGGGGTCACGCCCTGGGCGGCGGCGCGTTCGCGCAAAATGGACACATCCACGTCGGGCGCGGGCTTGTCGAAATCGCTGGAAACGCCGATGAAGACCGGCGTCTCCTTCAGTGCCGTTTCCAGGCGCGCCGACACGTCACGCAGCTGGTCCAGGTCCAGGCCTTCCAGCGTGTACTGGTAGCTGGAGCGGGACATGCGCGCGCCGATGCGGATGGTGGGCGGATTGACCACAAAGACATTGACGCCCGGAATGCCGGTCAGCTTGCGGCGCAACTCGCGGGAGATTTCATCCGCCGAAAGTGCCCGCTGGTCGCGCGGTTTGAGATAGACCTGGATCTGCGCGGTATAGGCGCCAGCGCTGCCCAGCCCGCCCTGTCCCACGCGCGAATTGGCGCGGTAGACATTGGGATCGGCGCTGATGGTGCGGTTGACATATTGCGCATAGGCCGACATCCGGTCGAAGGAAGTGCCTTCATTGGCCAGCAGGCTGACCTGAAGCTGGCCGATATCGTCGGTGGGCAGGAAGTCCTCCGGCATCACCGCGAACAGCACCACGCTGGCCACCAGGCTGCCCGCGAAAATCCCCAGGATGGTGCGTTTGTGCGCCATGGACCAATGCAGGGTGCGGCTGTAGGCGGCTTGCACCTTGTTGAACGTGTCTTCGCTGAATTTGTAGAAGGCATTGTGCTTTTCGTTGTGCTCGTCCTTCAGGAAGCGGGCGCAGAGCATCGGCGTCAGGGTTACCGAAATGATGCCCGAGAACATGATGGCGGTGATGATGGTGACGGCGAATTCGTGCAGCAGCCTGCCGACAATGCCGCTCATGAAGACGATCGGGATGAACACCGCGGCCAGTGACAGGGTCATCGAGAGAATCGTGAAACCGATTTCCGACGATCCCTTCATCGCCGCGTCGAGGGGCTTCATGCCTTCCTCGATGTGCCGGACGATATTTTCCAGCATCACGATGGCGTCATCCACGACAAAGCCCACCGACAGGGTCAGTGCCATCAGCGAGAGATTGTCGATGCTGTAGCCGAGCAGCGACATTCCCGCGAAGGTGCCGATCAAGGCGATGGGAAGGGCGAGCGAGGGGATGATGGTAGCGGTCACCTTGCGCAGGAAAACGAAGATCACCCCTACCACCAGAACGGCGGCGATCAGGAGAGTGGTCTGTACATCGTCCACGGAGGCGCGGATGGTCTGGGTGCGGTCATACAGCGTCTCAAGCTTGATCGAAGGCGGCAGGACGGCCCGGAACTGCGGCAGCACCTTTTTGATGTTGTCCACGACCTCGATGGTGTTGGAGCCGGGCTGGCGGTTGATCTGCAGCACAATGGCCTTGTCGGGTCCCACCCAGCTTCCCGAGCGCGTATCGTTGGAGGAATCGATCACATTGGCGACGTCTCCGATCCTGACCGGGGCGCCGTTCTGGTAGGTGATGATCTGGCGGCGATAGGAATCGGCATCCATCAACTGGCCGTTGGTGTGGATGATGCGCGCGTCGCCGACGCCGTTCAGCGCCCCGGTGGCCTGGTCGATATTGGTCTGCGCGATGGCGCTGGCCAGCTGGTCGATGCCGATATTGCGCACCGCCAGCTTGCCCGGGTCGGCCTGGACGCGCACCGCATATTGCTGTGAGCCGTTGACATTGACCTGGGCCACGCCGGTCAGGGTGGAAAGGCGCCGGGCCAGCAATTCCTCGGCATATTTGTCCACCGTGGTGATCGGCAGGGTCTTGGAGCTGAGGGCGATGGACAGCACCGGCAATTCGGTGGGATTGACCTTGAAGTAGCTGGGTGGATTGATCATCGTGCGAGGCAACTGGCGCGTGGCCCGCGAAATCGCCGATTGCACGTCATTGGCGGCTTCGCCCAGATTTTTGTCCAGGCTGAATTGCAGCGCGATGTTGGTCGAACCCTGACTGCTGGACGAGGTCATCTGGTCAATGCCGGGGATGACCGAAAATTGCGATTCCAGCGGCGTGGCGATGGTGGCCGCCATGGTCACCGGGTCGGCACCCGCCAGAGAGGCGCTCACCTGGATGGTGGGGAAATCGACGTTGGGCAATTCACTGACCGGCAGCGCCGCATAGCCGAAGATGCCGAAGATCACCACCGCCGCCATCAAGAGCGTGGTCATCACAGGGTATTGGATAAAGCGGCGCGAGATATTCATGGCCTTTGGGCTCCGCGCCGGCCGGCGCCATTCCTGCCGCCTCCGCCCGCCTGCGCTCCCCGGACGATTTCCACATTACCGCCGGGCACGACTTCCAGCTGTCCATCCACCACCACATCGTCGCCGGCCGCCAGATTGCCCTGGATGGCGACATTTTTGGAATCGTCGAACAGCACGGTGACGGCAATCTGCTCGGCCTTGCCGCCCGCGACGCGGTAGACATATTGCGCGTCAGGCCCGGACGCCAACGCATCATGCGGGACGGTGATGGCATTCTTTATGCTGGCCAGTTCCACCACCACATTGACCAGCTGGCCCGGCACCAGGCTGGCGTCCGCATTGTCATAGGTGGCGCGCAACTCGATGGTTCCGGTGGCGTTGTTGACGGCGTTGCTGACGAAGTTGACCGGCACGGTGAAGTTCGCGCCGCCCACATCGCTTTGATCGACAGTCGCGAGCAGGCTGCCGATCTTCTGGCGCGCCTCGATCCGCGGCAAGTCGGTCTGGGGCAGGAAAAAGGAAATCTTGATCGGCTGGATCTGGCTGATGGTGACCAGGGGATTCACATTGGTGGTGGTGCCGGTGACCGAGATGATGTTGCCCGGCATGATGGTAATGGGACCGGTCTTGCCGTCCACCGGCGAGCGGATTTTTGTGTATTCGAGATTGAGTTCGGCGGTCTGAAGATTGGCCTGGTCGGCCTCGACGATGCCGCCATCGGCCGCCGCTGTAGCGGCCTCGTCATCCACCACCTGCTGCGATATCGCATTTTCCGAGAGCAGGGCCTGGAAGCGCTTCAAGTCGCGGCGCGCGCCCTCCAGCGCCGCCTGGTCCTTGGTCAACTGGCCCCTGACCTGGGCCAGCGCCGCTTCAAATGGCCTGGGATCGATCTGGAACAGAAGGTCGCCCTTCTTGACCATCTGGCCTTCCTTGAAAAACGCCTGCTGGACGCGGCCGGCGACCTGTGGCGTCACCTGGATAGTGTCGGATGCGAGCACCGTTCCAATCGTGCGTTCGATCACCGACATATCGCGGCGTTCCACCTTGGCGACCTTGACCGGGGCTGCGGCGCCGCGCGCACTCCGTGGCTGATCCGTGATGCCGCGATGATTGACATACCAGAAACCGCCCAGCACCAGGATGAGCGCGGCGACGCCCAGCCATTTTACGCCGCGAACCTTCTGGAGCAGAAACGGCGCCCTTTGAAACATCGTCGGACGCGGCGGCACGGGCGGCCAAGGCGAGGAAACGATTTTTTGATCTATGCTCATTGTCATCCTGTGGTTGGCGCGAAATCATCTTGAGCCAATGCCGCGTCAGACGCGGCTTGCGACCGTTATGCGATGATTTCGGTATGTCTTTAGATTAGGATGCGCTGAAATATTTCTCAGGATTGTCTCAGAGTGCGCGCCGCGATTGCAGCGTTGTAATATTTGAGACGGAGTTGGAGCGCACTTTGGTGAATCATGGATACTGTCCGAAATGTGAAAGGCCTGTCACGCATTGCGCGCTGGATGAGATCGAGGTCGGCGATCGGCTGATAGGTTCCAGCTTTCACGGCATCGCGATGTGCTGTCCACATTGCCGGACCGTGCTGGGCGTTTCCGCCGACCCCGATATCCTGGTCAATGACATCGCCAGCCGTTTGCTGCATAAACTTTCAGGCACGGGCGGACTTGCACTGGTTCCGCAGGCAAAGTTGCAGCGGCGCTGAATTGTTTTTTTCCGTTCATGTATTGCATCGAAACATGCCAGGATATTGTCATGCCGGCAGGGCGCGCTGATTCAGGATGCTCCCAACACGAAAGCAGAGGCATGGACAGCAAACAGACCACGCCAGGCCGGCTTGAGCGTCTTGTCAGGGCCTTGTTGCTGCTGTCAGCCAGCCTTGCCTTTTCCTTCGCCGCCTGGGCCGCTGGCGCATCCCGGCTTCAGAATCCCGTCTGGGTTTATGGCGTGATTGGCGGGGTGATCATTGCCGCCCTTCTGGTGAGCCGGCTGGGCGCCAAACTTGTTGTGCGCCGGCTTGCCGAACGCGGGCAGGCGAATAACCCGCCCAGAAAATAGCCGGGCTATTGCTATCTCTGTTTTGGCCACACTTTGAAGAAATTCGCGTTTGGCAGATTGTCCATAAACGCTTTCATCTCCGGCCTTCTCACCCCTTGAGCCGGCGGGTCAGTCGCCAGCCTTCGGCTTCTCGCCGATTTCAATGACTTCAATTGTTCCCAAATCCTTCCAATTCTCAAACCAGACCGCAAACAGCGACGGATCGTTGGTTTCCATCAGCTGGAAACATCTGTCACCGCCTTTTTCCAGCCAGCTATTCAGGTATGCCAGCCCATTCGGCAACATTCTCCCTTTCTCATGGAAGCGTTTGTAAAGCTCTTCTTTGCGGCCAGGGGCAAAGTTTTCGATGACCATATATTGCTTCATTGGAGCCTCTTTGAGCGGGGACTCGGTACTTCGATCTCCGGAGAAATGCCATTCTATTTGTGCACGGCGGCGGCGGCCAGGCCCGCTGCGATGAGGACCCCGCCGCCAGCGCGTTTCGACCACAGTGTAGCGCAGGGACTTTTCAGCAGGCTTGATGCTCGCGTCGCCGCGAGGGCATAGAGCGTATCCGTGCAACCTACCACCACGCCGAACGTCGCAATCAGAATGGCAGCTTGCAGGGTATAATCACCCTTGCCGCTGATGAATTGCGGCGCGAACGCGACAAAAAAGACGATAGTCTTCGGATGAAAGGTCCCGACCACGATGTTACTGGCAAAGGCCACATGCGGGGAGATTGGAACGGATACGATATCTTCGTTTTTGGTCGAGCTGCCGCTTCTTAAAATCGTGAGGACACCTAGCCCGATGAGGTAGAGCGCGCCGACCCACTTGAGAATACTGAAGGCCAGCGCCGAAGCGGCAAGCAGCGCGCCTACGCCGGCCAGAGAAAGGGTCATGGCTGTAACGTTTCCCAAGGCCATTCCGCCCACCGACGCCAGCGCAGTTTTCCGGCCCGACCCAACGGCATATCCGATGATGCTCATCACACCGGGCCCCGGGATCAGTCCGATGGCCAGCGATGCGGCAACGAAGCCCAACCAAAGGTGTGAGTTCATCCAGCTACCTTCATTTCCCACCTATAGTGCTGCCGGCATCCCAGCCTGATAAAAACGATAATTATATCAGCCGCTTATCAGAACATCCGGAGTTCCGCGAAAATGCTATATCAGGCGGATGATCTATCTCTATAGCCCGGACGACAATCAGCCGAACGGCGGCATCCGCACATTATACCGGCACGCCGATGTGCTGAACCGCCACGGCTTTGCCGCCGCGATCGTGCATCTGGCGCCCGGTTTTCGCTGCAGCTGGTTCGAAAACCAGGCGCCGGTGGTCTATGCCCGGACAGTGCGCCCAGAGAACCCGGATTTCATGGTTGTTCCGGAAATCTATGGGCCGGATGTCGCGCGCACGGCGCCGGGAATCCGCAAGGTCATCTTCAACCAGAATTGCTACAACAGCTTTCGCCACTATCCGATCGACACCGCGCCAGGCGAAACGCCCTACCTCCATCCCGATATTATCGCCACCATCACGGTGTCCGAGGACAGCGCTCGCTATCTCGCGCATGCGTTTCCCCAGGCCCGCATCTTGCGCATCCGTCCGGGAATAGACGCGACCCTGTTTCATCCCGGCACGCCCAAGCGCCGGCAGATCGCCTTCATGCCGCGGCGGCAAATTGAAGACGCCAGGCAGGTTTTCAACATCCTGAAATTTCGCGGTGCGCTCGAAAGTTTCGACATTGTCGAAATCCGCGATCTTGCCCACCATGACGCCGCCCGGATATTGCGGGAATCAGCCTTCTTCTTCAGCTTTTCCGGGATCGAGGGTTTCGGTCTGCCGCCGGCCGAAGCCATGGCCGCGGGCTGTATTACCATCGGCTATCACGGCCGCGGCGGGGCGGAATTCTTCCGGCCGGAATTCTCCTGGCCGATCGCGTTTGGCGACATCGAATCCTACGCGCAAACCGCCGAAGCGGTGCTGAACCGGTATCGCCGGGATTCCGCGCTCCTCGTCGAAAAAGCGCAGACCGCCTCCGCCTTCATCGCCCGCAATTATTCCGTGGAAATTGAAGAAGCCGATATCGTGGATTGCTGGCGCCAGATCGCCGGGCCGGCTTGAAAAAGCTTCAGGCAGCACGCGCGGCCTCGTTCTCGTGCAGGCTGGGGCTGGCCTGTAAATTCCCCCTCTCGACCGAATCGGCGGCAAAACGGATGCCGGCCGTCCGCGCCATCGCCAGCTGATTGCTTCCGCCGACATTGGCAATGCAGGCGATCGCGTTCTGGGACGTCGCCAGCTGGGCCAGGTTGGTCACGGTGCGGCCGGCGACGGCCAGTTTCACGTCCTCCGGCAATGACGTCATGAACCCCGCCACGCCCAGGAGTCCGCCGCGCAGAATCCCCTGGTCCCAGTCGGAAAGCTCGACAAACATGCGGCTGACAAAGGGCCGGACCATGGAAATGATTTCTGCCAGCCTTGTCGCCGGGGTGCCGGGCGGCACGCCATCGATCTTGACCAGCAAAAAGGGATTGCTGGCGGCATCGGCGGCGCGCAACGCCTTCTGGTAAAGCTGGCGGCCGCGCGACCAGGCCAGGGTTTCATAATTCACCGAGGTAATGACGGCGGCGGCGGATTTTGTCGGGGCATGCTGCGCACGAAGCCAAGGCTGTAGTCCAGGATCGCCTCGTCGAGCGATGGCCAGTCCTTTGGATTGATTTGCGCCAGCGCCGGCGTGCCGAACAGCGTCTTATTTTTGAGTTTGCGCACCGGCCCGCAAAGAAAAAGCGAATTTGTGCCCCGGCGAAGGTCGAGCAGCGGCACGAAACCGGTCGTCAGACCGTCATAGCCGGGAAGGCCGTTCTTGGCCAGGCGCGCCAGCGGATCGGCCTCGATTTTTTCCAGCGCCGAGGGGCGGCCCGCCGACCTTGCCGGCGGCGGTATCGTGATGCGCTTGCTGTTGATTTCTTCCGGGGTGGCCCTGCGGCAGATGGTGCCCAGGCTCTGGCTCAATGCGTCGGTGCCGAAAAGAAGTTCCAGCAGTGCGATATTGATTTCATGCGCCAGGGCCTCCGCCGCATTGCCCTCGGCCGAATGCACGATCAGGAAGAAGCCGCTGCTTTCGGCAAGCATGATGTCGCTGGGCGCCAGGCGCCTGACGCAATGTTCGCACATGAGCTGGACGCGCTCGGGATTGCGCCTGAGAGCCTGGCTGCGCGCCAGAACAGGCGCGAAATCGAAAAAATAGATCGGCCGCGCTTCATCGAGAGCCGGCTGGCCGCCGATCGACAGGCTGGTGTTGCCGCTCATCGGGATTGGCTTTCCACTGCATCTGCATCGGCGAGGCGGCTCGCCAAAGTCCGGACCGCCTCGCCATTGCCGGGGGATTCATGACCTTCGGTCTTAAGTTCCGCCTTGAGTGCCTGAAGACGCTGAAGCACCGCTCTGCGCCAGGCATCGCCCGCGGGGGCTTCGCAGCTTTCGCAATCTGGATGCAGGCTCTTCATGGAAGGAAGACCGGCCACCGGGCCCAGCGCCAGGAACATCCAGGTCAATCCCATCCAGAAGGCGCCGCGCAGAATCATTGCAGCGTGCCCCAGGCCACCATGCTCACCGGCTCGGTGGGGATTGCCGAAATGGTCTCCGGCGCGCCGGAAATTTCCGCCACCAGCAGGCGGTGGATCTCGGGGGGCATCACCCGCTTCACCGCCTCCAGCATGGTCTTGCTCGCGATGATGATGACACCGTCACAGGCGCCCTCCGCCGCGCCGCGGGACAGTTCCCCCATCAGCTGCCAGGCGAAGTCGAGGCACTTATTGTCGGGACTGGTTTCCGGGGCTGCCTCCTGCTTTATCACCCGCAACAGGTGCGAGGCGCCATTTTCGCTGGTCCAGATGGCGGCGTCGTTGTCGCCGGCGATAAGAACCCAGATGGAGGACTTGGACATGTGATGCGTTCCGGTCAATTTGCGGAACGATACTGCTCAATCGAATTTGCAATTGTTATTCGGGAAAATCCCCTAGGAATTTCCGACGCAAGAAGCCTGCCAGCTTCCGCCCGCGCCCAACCGTTCTTTTACGCCCTGTTAAGCGTAACCCGTTCGATCAGCCCGATCAGTTCGTCGGCATCGACCGGCTTGTTCAGCATGGTGACGGCGCCCGCCGACATCACATGCGCCCGAAGCCGTTCGTCGGCGTGGCCGCTGATCACGATGGTGGGCGGCGCGCCGGATTGGGCCTGCAAATGGCGCAAAAGCTCCAATCCCGTCATGTCCGGCATGTGATGATCGACGATCAGGCAGCCCACCGCGCCAGGCTTGAATTCGGCCAGGAAATCCGCCGCCGAGGCGTAATCGCAGACCGCCATGTTGGCGGTTTCCAGGACAGCGGCGATGGATTTGCGCACCGATTCGACATCGTCCACCACCCAGACCACCGTGCGTTTTCCCGTGCCCATGGTAAACCCCGCATTGCCTGGATCAGTATAATTCTCAAGGTGATACCGGGGGGTAAACCGGCCTATACGTAGATTCTACTTATTCGCCTCCGCCCTTCGCAGCCCCGAGTGTCTGCTACGGGCACCTCCCCCGCCAGCGCGCTTCGCGCGCGCAAGGGAGGGGGGTCTGCGCACGCTAATGCAATTGACCAGCAGTCCGGGTCAGGCGCACCAGATCGGAAAGGTCACGCGCCTTCAGCTTTTCCTGCAGCCGGGCGCGATGGATTTCCACCGTGCGGGGTGAAATCCCCAATTCATAGGCAATCAGCTTGTTGGATTTGCCCAGCACCAGCTCGCCCAGAACTTGCCGTTCCCGGCCGGTCAGGATGGCCAGCATGGCGACGGCGGATTTTATTTCCTCGCCAAGATCGCGGTGCAGGCGGCCCTCGGCCAGCGCGCGGCGGATGCTGGCCAGAAGACTTTCATCGTCAAAGGGTTTCTCGATGAAATCGAAAGCCCCCGCCTTCATCGCCGCGACCGCCCGGCCGACATCGCCATGTCCCGTTACCACGATGACCGGCATATCGATCTGGCGCCTTGCGAGTTCCTGCTGCAATTCCAGTCCGTTCATCTGCGGCATGCGCAAATCCACCAGCAGGCAGTCGCCGCCCGCCGCGACATCCGCCAGATAGTCCATGGCGGAGGCATAGTCCCGCACCTCGAAGCCCGCCGATTCCAACAGCGCCCGGAGCGAGCTTCGCACGCTGTCATGGTCGTCCACGACAATGATGGTTTCCTGGCTCATGACCGGGCCGCATCCGCGCGGGGCAGCCGAAAATGAAACACGGTTCCCTTTGGCTTGCCCGGTTCGGCCCAGATATGCCCGCCATGGGCCTCTATGATGGACTGGCAGATGGTCAGCCCGATGCCCATGCCTTTCTCCTTGGTGGTTATGAATGGCTGGAAAAGCTGCGGCGCGATCTCGGGCGCGATGCCCGGCCCGCTGTCGGCGATCGAGACGCGGACAAAGCCGGACTCCGCCTGCGAGGTGGTGATAGCGATCTGTTTTTTCGGCGAGTCGGCCATCGCATCCAGTGCGTTGCGGATCAGGTTGAGCAAGACCTGCTCGATCTGAATCTTGTCGATCAGCACCGGCGGCAGCAGCGGCTCCATCGCGACCGTCATCAGGACTCCCGGCCCGCCGGCCATGCTCAGGCCGATCGCTTCCTCCACCACCTTGTTGAGATTTTCCGGGGATCGGCTGGTTTCCCGTTTGTCGATGAATTCGCGCAGGGACTTGATGATGCCGCCCGCCAGCTTGGTTTCGGCCACGGCTTTGTCGAGGAACTCGCCGGCACGGCCGGGCGGCGGTGTGTCGCCGTCCATCAGGCGCTGGGCGGCGCGCACATAATTCACCGCCGCGGTCAGCGGCTGGTTGAGTTCGTGGGCAAGGGTTGAGGCCATCATGCCCATGGTGTTCCAGCGCGAAAGATGAATCAGTTCCGCCTGAAGGCGCTGGAGTTTCTCATCGGCGCGTTTTTGTTCGGTGATGTCGCGCAAAATGGAGGAATTGCCCTTGATCTCGCCCGCCTTGTTGAACACCGGCGAGGCGGTGATGGAAACCAGGATTGGGGTGCCGTCCTTGCGCAGCCGCGTGGTTTCATAATGGATGGCCCCTTCACCCGCCTTGAGGCGCTGGAACATCATCTCTGCCTCGCCCTGGCGTTCCGGCGGCGCCAATATATCGGTGGACAGGCCCATAATCTCCCCGGCGCTGTAGCCGAACATCCTGGCGGCAGCCTTGTTCCAGCTCACCACAAGGCCATCGATATCGCGGGCGACGATGGCGTCATTGGAGGATTCCACGATATCGGCCAAATAGCCGCGATCGGCCTCAAGCCGCCGCATCTGATGTTCGGCGAGGATTTTCTCGGTGATGTCCTCCACGATCTTGGCGGCGCCTATGATCGCACCCGCATTGTCGCGGATCGGCGACAGGGTCAGCGAGACATCCAGCACGGCGCCGTCCTTGCGGCGGCGCTGGGTCCGGTAGCGCGTCATGCGTTCGCCGCGCGCGATGCGGTCGAGAAGCTCGGATTCGTGGTCCTTGCGGCCCGGTGGATACAGCAAGCTCACCTTGCGCCCCATGATTTCCCGGCTGGCATAGCCGAACAGGCGTTCGGCGGCCGCATTCCAGCCGGTGACGATTCCATCCAGGCTGGTGGCGATAATCGGATCGTGGGAGGATTCCACGATGCTGGCGAGATAGAGCCTGCCGGCCTGGAGCTGGGAATTCTCCTCCAGCGCGCGTCGCAACTCCTCGATCAGGCGCTCCTGGTCGCATGCGATCTGGTCGCGCGCCGCGCTCTCGGACTGAAGCCGCACCAGGTTGGTGACATCCTCGACCCGGTGAATGATCCAGGCCACGCTTCCATCCGGTCCCAGGACAGGTGTGTTGAGGGGACTCCAATAGCGTTCCTCGAAATGGCCCTCCGGGGTGCGGATATCGTATTTCTGCACCGCCATGGCGTCCGTTTTTTTGACCTTCAGGACCCGCTCCAGGGATGTGCGCAGCTTGCGCACCCCGTCGGCCCCGGGATCGCCGGGGTTGTCGGGAAAAACCTCGAACAGGGGACGGCCGGCGATCTGGCGCGCCTCCGTCATGGTGGCGCGGCAATAGGCCTGGTTGGCGGTCACGATGGCGAGGTTGCGATCAAGCAGCAGATAAAGACCCGGCGCCGCATCGAAGACAGCGCCATAGTCGAGGTCCACGCCAATACAATGGGAAACGCCGGATACAGCGCCCATTTGGATGACCCGCTTTTGTTTACAAATGATATGCGAGTCGTAGGAACAAGAAGTTAAAAATGCACATATTGGCGTCGCAAACCTCCGCGAAGTTCCGGAACTCGTGGATCATGGCCGCGCGAGTTCCCTGTCTGGGTTTTTGCGCCGGGGTTTTCAAGCCAATTGACATTCGGCCATAACATCTACATTGTAGGAGTTATGGAAAGTTCCTCCCTGGGCCAATTTGAACAGATTGTGATCGCGGCAATTCTCGCTCTGGGCGAGGATGCTTATGGCGTCACCATTCACGCCAAGGTCGCCGAATTGTCCCAGCCCAAGAAGGTGAGCCTGGGTGCGGTTTACGCCACGCTGGACCGGCTGGAGGAAAAGCGCCTGGTGGGTTCCTGGCTGTCGGCGCCCACCGCGGCGCGGGGCGGGCGTTCGCGGCGGCATTATCGATTGGAAAAGAGTGGCGAAAAAGCGCTGCGCGAAAGCGCGCTGACCGCTCGGCGCCTTTATGAGGCCATCGAAAAAAGTTTTGGTGAGACGCTATGGAAGGCCAAACGGAACATTGTCCGCCAGTCTTGATGGAAGGCGTGGTGGAATTGCTGATCCCGCCCGCGGCACGCGAGGCGGTGGCCGGTGATCTGCGCGAGCTTTACTCCTCGCCGCGCCAATATGGTCTGGCGGCGCTGAAGGCGTTGCCCTGCGTCATCGCCAGCCAGGCGCGGCGCAACGCCAACCTGCCGCTGCTGGGACTGCAGGGAGTCATCCTTTATGCCAGCATTGTCACCCTGGCGCCGGCATGGTCCGCCGAGGCTATGCTTCTCACCCTTCTGGCGCTGCTGGTGCTGCTGCTCCGCGATGCCTATCAGCCGGTCCGGCGCCCCGCCACCAGGATAGCCATTCTGCAGACCCAGGGTGTCTCATTCCTTGTCCTCATTTATTTCATGACTCTGGGCCGCGGCTATCATGTCCCGGACTCGCAACTGTCGCCGCTTTTGATCGTACTGCCCTTTTCCATGCCGTTGCTGGTGACGTTGCGCGCCTTCCTCATCCTGCATTGCGAGCGCCAACAGCCACTTCCGGATGCGGAAATGACATTTGAGGATATGGCGCGCGACTACCGGGGCTTTGCCGAGCGCGCCCGCCGCGCCAACGGACTGGAAATCGTCGCCCTGTTCTTGGCGATGGCGGTGGGCACGGGCCTTGTTCTCTATTTTGGTCCAGCGACGGCACCGATCGGCTGGGCGCTGTTGTGTCTTTTCGCCTTGGCGGCCGCCTGGCTGCTGCTGCGAGGGACCGCCCCGGCCCTGCAACGGATGGCGGATTTTGCAGCACTGCGCATGCTCTACCGGCACGAACTGGCGCGGCAGGGCCAGATTCGGCGTTTCATGTGGTGGCTGTGGTTCTCGCCGGCTTTTGCCTGTTTTGTGGCGATTGCGGACCATGGGCTTGTCGCGGGTCGGCCCGTGCTGACCGCCTTCGGACTTATCCCTATGGCGTTCACCGGTTTCTGCATCGCCGCGCTCAACCGCGAACGCGGCGGCTGGGTGCAGGAGAATATCGTCGCCCTGGCCCTGATGCGCGAGCGACGACCATTCTGACGCGCTGAAAAACTCAACACGGATTGCCTGGAAAAAATCTCTGGATTCGGGAGAGGAGAACGCATGTCTTCGGGAATTGAATTGCGCAATGTCGTGAAAACCTATGGTCGCGGGCGCGCCCGGGTCGAAGTCCTGAATGGGCTCACCCTGGCCATCGCGGCGGGCGACTTCCTGGCCCTGATGGGCCCGTCCGGCTCCGGCAAGACTACGCTGCTCAATCTGATCGGCGGCCTGAACCGCCCCGACAAGGGAGAAGTCTGGGCGGCGGCGACGCGCATCAACCAGCTGTCCGGCGGCGAATTGGCCGACTGGCGCGCCCGGCATATCGGTTTCATTTTCCAATTCTACAATTTGATGCCCATGCTCACCGCGGCGCGCAACATCGAACTGCCGCTGCTGCTGACTCCGCTCGGCCGGGACGAGCGGCGCAAACGCATCGCCACCGTACTGGACATTGTGGGCTTAAGCGCGCGAGCCGCCCACAAGCCATCCCAGCTTTCCGGCGGCGAGCAGCAGCGCGTCGCCATAGCCCGCGCCCTGGTTGCCGATCCGGAGATTCTGGTTTGCGATGAACCAACCGGCGATCTGGACCGCCGCACGGCCGATGAAATACTGAGCCTGCTGCAGCTTCTCAACAAACGCGGCAAGACCATCGTGATGGTGACGCATGACGCCCGGGCGGCCGAATATGCCACCCACACGGTTCACATGGACAAAGGCGTGCTGCTGCCGGAAAGGATCGCGGCATGAAATATCTTTTCCTGGTCTGGTCTGGGCTGTGGCGGCGGCGCACCCGCACCATCCTCACGCTTCTGTCGGCGGTCGTGGCGTTTTTCCTGTTCGGGATGCTGGAAGGTGTGGACAGTAGCATCAAGCAGCTTGTCGGCATCGCGCATCTCGACCGGCTTTACACAGCCAATACCGCGCTCCTGCCGCTGCCCATGGCCTATCTGCCGGAGATTGAAAAAATGCCGGGCGTGACATCGGTCACCTATGTCAATGCCGGGCTGGGCAGCTATCAGAGGCCGGCCAACCAGGTGGCCATCTTCGCGGTCGATCCGGCCCGCTATTTCGCCATGATTCCCGAGGTCGTCACCACGGGTGATGCAAAGGCGGCGATGCTGCAGGATCGGCTGAATGTCGTGGTCGCCAGGCCCCTGGCGAAAAAATTCGGGTGGACGCCCGGCTCACGGATTGTACTGCATGTCCCCGCCATGCCGAGGAAAGACGGCACCGCCGACTGGCCGGTCGTGATAGCCGGATTCTGCGACTATACCACCGCGCCCGACACGCCCGTGGTCCTTCTGAACTTCGACTATTTCGACGCCGCGCGCCTGAAAGACCGGGGCACGGTGCAGCGCTTTGCCGTCAAAATCCGCGACCCCGCTCAGGCTGGAACCGTATCGGCGGCGATCGACGCCTTGTTCGTCAATTCGCCCGCTGCCACCCAGACAGAAACGGAAAAGGCCTTCGCCCAGGCGTCGATTTCCCAGATCGGCGACATTGATTTCCTGGTGGATGCCATCGTCGGCGCGGTCTTCTTCACCTTGTTGCTACTGGTGGGAAATTCGCTGATGCAGTCCTTTCGCGAGCGCATTCGCGAATTCGCCATCCTCAAAACCATCGGCTTTCGCGACGGCACCGTCGCCGGGCTGGTGATTGGCGAGGCGCTGTTGCTTTGCGGACTGGCGGGCGTCATCGGCCTCGGCTTGGCCCGGCTTGCCCTGCCCGGGCTGGGCCGCGCCTCGGGCGGGCTTTTTCCCGCCTATCTGTCCGCGTCTGTGGTGGCCGCGGGTGTGGGCTGCGTGTTGGTAGTGAGCTTTGTCAGCGCGCTGGCGCCGGCCTGGAAAGCGCACCGCCTCGCCATCGTGGACGCGCTGGTGGCGCACTGAGGAAAAATCATGCTCAAGCAATCTTTCGCCATCCTGGAAGTGCTTCTCGGCGCCATCGGGCAGCGGCTCGGTTCCTCGCTGGTCACCATTGTTGGAATCGCCGGCGTGGTCGGCGTGCTGGTTTCCATGCTGGCGATGGCGCAGGGCTTTCAACACACCCTTGTCGCCACTGGACGGGCGGACCGCGCCATCATCCTGTCGAAAGGCGCACCCAACGAAAGCAGCAGCAACCTGTCCCATGACGTGGCGATCACCCTTGGCGACAGCGGGGGCATTGAAAAGGGCTCGGACGGCAAGCCAATCGTCTCCCG
>Ga0210402_10001038_pt1 | contig 29483 bp, 30 predicted proteins | sample IncBWC7MmetaG_FD_161055 | JGI IMG/M metagenome (GOLD analysis project Ga0210402, IMG submission 161055) | Forest soil microbial communities from Barre Woods Harvard Forest LTER site, Petersham, Massachusetts, United States - Inc-BW-C-7-M | ecosystem: Environmental > Terrestrial > Soil >...
AGCCGCTTCTCTCGGTGGCTGGCTCGGCGGGTGGCACGACCAACCCCACAAGCCCAGCGTTGCTCGGAATCGACTTCGGCGTCAACGGCGTCAGCCCGAACGATCTGGCGGTAAGCTGCGCTGATGGATTCCCTGATTGCACACCACCGCAGAACTTCCCGGTTCTGTCGAGCGGCTCAACCTGGAATTCAACAGTTAATCTGGTAGGCACATTGGTGTCGCGGCCGAACGCGAGCTTCACGATCGAATTTTTTGCAAATCATAGTCTCAACGTGGCGGGCTTCGGTGAGGGCGAGCTCTATCTTGGCAGCCAGACGGTGACAACCGACCCGACGGGCAATGTCTCGTTTACTTTCTCGGCTCCGGCCGATCCATTGGGTGACGGGAGCACGAACGCTTATTTCACCGCTACCTCGACCAATGCGAATGGCCAAACGTCAGAATTCAGCTCAGCACTCTCCTTGACACGTGCTCAATGAGCTGCCCAGGCCAGCGCAGCCGCTGAGGCAGCGCAGCGGCCGCACGGTGTCGCAGTGAAGACGAAAACCGAACCGACAGGGACGCCGATTAAATCTCTTTACACACCTATTGACAACTCCTCGTCTGTAATGGCGCCACGTCACAGCCTGTTCGTATAATCATGGCTTGGTTCCCATTTTGCCAGCAGTTACATATTAGTTAGTGCGCCAATTCCGGCACGCCGTACGGCGGTCTCGCAGCGGAGCCGAGCAACATTTCCACGACCGCGCCGACCGTTTCCTCACGCGCGCGCGACTGCATCTCGGAGGTCGAGCCGCCACAGACTCTTTGGCAAAATTTGTTGGTCGGTCCTTCGAAATCGCAGTGGGACGCGCCGCTAAGGAAAACCGAGCGCGTCAAATCCGGCACGGCGCGTGCGATGGAACGGCCGCTGCCAAAGAGATTGCACACCGAAGGTTCCGCAAGCAGCACGACTGCAGGCGCGGTCAACCGCGAAGCAGCGCGAACCCCGCTGCCCGTCCTGTCGACAGGGTCCAGACCGACCCATCCGGCGAGCTTCGGCAACCTCGCCGCAGCCAGCACCGTCGCCAGCCCGCCGGCCGACGTCCCAATGAGCACGATGCGGGATTGCTCGATCGGAGGTAATCCGAGCGCACCAGCTTCGATCTTGTGCACGAGCTCTTCGATGGCGTCGCCGTTACCCCAGTGATTCAGGATATACGGCAGATCCGGAATAACTACCGTGACACCTGCCGCAGCGAGCGCCTGTCCCAGATCGCGGTGCCGCGCGCGCGAACGCGCGAAGCCGTGTGCGACGATGGCCACCCCGTCGGACCGTTCGGCGCTGGGCTCGTAGATGTCTGCTGAGACATCGTGACCATCGAGCTCAACAACATCGCTACGCAGACTGACAGATGCGGGTTGGGCCGCGGCGGCAGCACAGACCAGGAATGCGATCGACAGCAAACCCCGGAACAGAGATTCAAGCAGGCGCGAACTTGCCCGGTCGCCGGGACGCACTGTGGCGCGCGCCGTTGTCGAACGCGAGCGGCCATTGGAGCGGGTTGAGCCGGCCGCGGCGGCAGGTGTGATGAAAGATCGCAAAGTCGGTGAATCAGAAATACTGAATGCGGAGGAGACGCCGGCGGTTACCGGCTGATTCGGTGGGCAACGCCCGCTACTCTAGCAGTTTGACAATCGAAGCGAGCGCCAATCGGGAAGGCGAACCGTGCGATATTGAGTCCGCCTCGCGAGAAGTCGAACGTCCTCGACTTTGTCAGCGGGTCGGACGGCTAAGTTCATTGAGCTCCGTCGTGAATCGCATGCCAACGAATTCCTTCCCTGCGGCACCCTCGACTACCATTCTCCGATCCGGGGCTGGGAGGATCGAGAGTCGGGCGCGTCGAGTAGCGGATAATCGCCTGTTCCGTTTCCACCACAAGCGATGCCCTCGGCGGCCCGGCGCGACCACTACCCCTTGTGTTCGCGCCGTGGCGTCGCTACGATGGAGTCGCAACTCATCGGATCGCCCAAGGAGGCCCATGGTCGAGCGCAAACTTCGCTCCGCGCTTCACGTCGACACACCCGTCAAGACACCCTCGCCGAAACTCTTCGTGCTCGATACCAACGTATTGATGCACGATCCCACCAGCCTGTTCCGCTTCGAAGAGCACGACATCTTCCTCCCCATGCTCACGCTGGAGGAGCTCGATAACAACAAGAAAGGCACGACCGAGGTCGCGCGCAACGCGCGCCAGGCTTCGCGCTTTCTGGACGAGCTGGTCACCGCGGCCAGCGCGATCAGTCCCGGCAATATCAGCGCCGGCATCCCGCTCAAGCCGCGGAGCGGCGGCGCCGCGAGCGGGCGGCTGTTTGTTCAAACCGAGGCGATCTCGACCACGCTTCCGCCTTCGCTCGCCGGCGGCAAGGCCGACAACCAGATCATCGCCGTCGTCATGCACCTGCAACGTGTGCATCCCAATCGCAGCGTCATCCTGGTGTCGAAGGACATCAACATGCGCATCAAGTCGCATGCGCTGGGAATCGCCGCGGAGGATTATTTCAACGACAAGGTGCTCGAGGACACCGACCTGCTCTACAGCGGGATGCGCGAGCTGCCCTCGGATTTCTGGGATCGCCACGCCAAAGGAATGGAATCCTGGCAACAGGGCGGCCTTACCTACTACCGCGTCACCGGGCCCTTGAGCGCGAGCCTCCTGGTCAACGAGTTTCTCTATCTCGAAGGCAAGGGGCCGGGCGAGACGCCGCTGTACTCGATGGTAAAAGAGGTTTCCGGTCGTACCGCGCTGTTGCAGACGCTGAAGGATTACACCCATCAGAAGAACAACGTCTGGGGCATTACCGCGCGCAACCGCGAGCAGAATTTCGCGCTCAACCTGCTGATGAATGCGGACCTGGATTTTGTCACGCTGCTCGGCCAGGCCGGCACCGGCAAGACGCTGCTGACGCTCGCCGCCGGGCTGATGCAGACATTGGAATTCAAGGTCTATTCCGAGATCATCATGACCCGCGTCACGGTGCCGGTGGGCGAGGATATCGGATTTCTTCCCGGGACCGAGGAGGAAAAGATGAATCCGTGGATGGGCGCGCTCGAGGACAATCTCGACGTGCTCAACAAGACCGACGACGAGGCCGGCGAGTGGGGCCGCGCCGCGACGCGCGATCTCATCCGCTCGCGCATCAAGGTCAAATCGCTCAATTTCATGCGCGGCCGCACGTTCATCAACAAGTACCTGATCATCGACGAGGCGCAGAATCTGACGCCCAAGCAGATGAAGACCTTGATCACGCGCGCCGGTCCAGGCACCAAGGTCGTTTGCCTGGGAAACATTGCGCAGATCGACACGCCGTACCTGACCGAAGGCAGCTCCGGGCTCACCTACGTCGTCGACCGTTTCAAGGGTTGGTCGCATAGCGGCCACGTCACCTTGCAGCGCGGCGAGCGGTCGCGGCTCGCGGATCACGCAGCCGAGGTGCTGTAGCGCGGATCTCATCCCGCGGCCCTGCGGTCCTTGCATCGTCTGCGATTGACTCCGCGCGACCGGCACGGCGCTAGAATGCGCGCGTGAGGATATTTCAGCGCCTGCTCCGGCACCTCGGCATCGTCACGCTGTGCGCCGCGCTCGTCGCGTGCGGCCAGGAGCCGACGCGTCCCGACCTGGCCAGGCTCTACCGCATCGGCAGCGAGGGCGCCGACACCACGCCGGTCATTGTCATTCCCGGGCTGTTCGGCTCACGGCTGCGCGATCGCACCACCGGCGCCGAGATCTGGCCGGGGTCGGCACAGATGATCCTGTTCGACGATTATCACTCGCTCGGGCTCGACTTCGACCGCGCATCGCTGCAAGTCCGTCCCGACAACAACGAGGCGTTCGGGATCACCGACGCCGCGCTGGGCAGGGATTTCTACGGTCAGATCATCGAAGCGCTGCAGCGCTTTGGCGGCTATGTTAGAGCGACGCCGGGCACGCCAAGCGCGCCGGGCGAGCGGCGCTACTACCTCTATCCATACGACTGGCGGCAGGATAACGTCGACGCGGCGCGCGGCCTCGACCGGCTGATCGAGACGCTGCGCCGCGACTACAACGATCCGACGCTTCGCGTCGATATCATCGCTCACAGCATGGGTGGGCTGGTCGCGCGCTATTTCCTGCGCTACGGCCCGGTCGACGTGCTCGACGGCAGCGAACAACTGGTCACGCTTTACGGCACCACGCGCGTGCGCAAGCTTATTCTGCTCGGCACGCCGAACATGGGCGCGGCTTCCGCTTTGCATGCGTTCCTGGTCGGCGAGCCGATCGGCTTCAAGCGCATTCCACAGGAAGTGCTCGCCACGCTGCCGTCCGGATACCAACTCTTCCCGCATCCGCTGGTCACCTGGCTCATCGATTCCTCCGGCGCCGCACGCAACGACGATCTTTTCGACGGCGAGGTCTGGCGGCGCTACCGATGGTCGATCTTCGATCCCGCGATCGAAGCGCGCATCCGCGCGGGACACGGCGCTGATGCAGACGCTTATCTCACCGCGCTGCACCGATACTTCGACTTTCGGCTGGAGCGCGCACGGCGCTTTTTATGGGCGCTGTCGACGCCCGAGCCCGCGACGCCGATACGCTACGTGTTGTTCGGAGGCGATTGCACCCTCACCCCGGCCCGGCTGGCGCTCGAAGACGAAGCCGGGACACCCGTTGCGCGGCTGTACCCCGACGATATCCGCCACCGAGTGACCGGCGTGCGCTACGATGAAATCATGCTCGAGCCGGGCGACGGGAAAGTAACCAAGCCTTCCTTGCTCGCGCGGGAAACACTCGACCCGAGCGCGCCACAAAACGAAGACAGCTTCATTCCCATCGCCTACTGGTTTTTTCTTTGCGAGCGCCACGACCGATTGACCGGCAACATCAACTTCCAGGACAATCTGCTCAATGTATTGCTTACACGAAGCTTGCCGTGGGAGATGAGCGCTCCGGCGCCGTGATCGCTGCCGCTATGCGAGACGCAGCGAACCTGGGATTGGCGAGTCGCGCCGGCGCGATCGCAGGTCGGCATAATTTGATGTCCACGTGCGCGTCCGTCGTCTTTCTGATGGGTGGACCCGCGCTCGCCCAACCGACGGTGACCATCTCGCCGCCCCAAGTGAAGGGTCAGCAAGGCAGCCCGACGGTGCCGTCGGCCGCGACCGACCAAGCCGCCGCCAAACGTGTCGAAGAGGAGAGGCGGTTCCGGGTCAATCGCGTTATCGTCGAAGGCTTTCGCGACCCCGACTATCGCGCGCCTCAACCGCAAATCCTCGAGCAACATTTTGCGACATCGCTGAATCGTGGCGGCCCCGAACTTGTGGCCGGCAAGGTCTACGACGGCTGCCACTTCGACGGATCGTACTTCAGCTGCGCAGATCCGTTGAGCTCGGCGCTGAGGAATTTGCGGCACTCGCTGCGGTGACAGGCGGGAAGCTCATTACTCTACCCCGCGTTGCCAGAACACCGCCGAGCTATCTATGACATGCATGCGCTCCCGTATGCCGCGTGATTGCCGGAAATCGATGATTACCGTGCGGCGGTTAGGGAAAATGCCATTCTAGATATAATCCCCTGAGCTTCTCGAGCGTAATCGATGGGTACATGACATAAGATAGCGCGGCCCCTATTATATGATCGCGCGTCGCGACTCGCTCGTCGCTGTAAGGGGAATCTCTGCCGTAGTTGTCCGCATGTTGCCGTAGTATTGGTGGCCACGATCGTCATCTGGCGAGGCTCAGTTTGCTTTCGAACCGCGTTCGGCCGGAGAGTCTCTTGAACGGCGCGCCGTCCACCGGCTCGTCACACACTGCGCGGCGCGTCGCTTCGAGGTACTGGAGACCGTAACGGCGATCGGGCTCGAGGTGGGCGCCCTCGGCCCACTCGTTCCATGCGTTGACGAAGACGAGGCGCTCTTCCGGCTCCCGATTTTCGACAGTCCGGGCGACGATTTCCCTCAGCCAGATCTCGTACATCTCCGGCGTTGCGTTCACGAACGTGCTCGCGAGGTTGGGTCTTCGCGCGGTGTTGTCCCAGCCTGTCATCACGGTGGGATGGATTTTATAGGCCGAGGGTGGCTTTACGAGATGATCCCTTACGAGCTCGCGGTAGTCCATGATCGAGCCCTTGAACGCCGGGTTGGTAAGCTGAAACGCGCTTGTCCTGCTGGCGAATCGCACGCCATGCGGAGGAAACTCGACGACCGCATCGAAGCCGTAAGACGCAGGATCGCTCGTGCCGTAGGTCTTGGCGGCGCAGAGATAAAGCTCGCCCACACCCTCTTTCAGACATATTTCGCGCCAGATCGTGGCGCTTTGTCGCGGGTTCGGAAGCAGTCCCACGCGATATACAATCAGTAGTGGCGTGCCACCGACCCGAAGGTATCGGGGATCACGAAAATGGGGCAGCAAGTCGCGGATAAAACCCTCGTCGTCCGTGTAGTTCGGATTCTGGGCTATCAATATCTCGTTATCGGCTCCATCCCACCGCCGCGTCCAATTCTCGTTCGCCCAGCAAAAGCAATAAGGAAAGTCCGGTTTACCCGATGTTCGCATATCCTCGGCCGGCCGCTCCAGTAGCCGTCTGCCGGCAAACCAGTAGTAGTAATAGCAGAATGCGTGAATCCCATGCGCCCGCGCGAGGTTGGCTTGCTGTTCCCTCACCTCGGGAACGCGCAGATCGTAGAATCCCAAATCCGCGGGCAAATGGGGCTGATAATGGCCCACGAAATTGGGCCGTGCCCGCACCACATTGGCCCACTCCGTAAAGCCCTTCCCCCACCATTCGTCGTTTTCAGGAATCGGGTGAAACTGAGGAAGATAAAATGCGATGAAGCGCACGAGCGGCTCGCGCTTGCGATCAGTCTCCACGGATGGTGATGTCGTGGTCATAGGCTCACCACGGCAAGGCGCGTCGGCTCCGGAAACAGCGAACGCAGCGAGTTCGCGGACGCAATTGGATCGAGCAATTCTGCGGCCTTCGCCCGCGCAGCAGCGCCGAGATCGGCCGCCAGGCGGCTCGCGCGGCGCAATTCCATTACAAGCGCTAGAGCTTCGTCGTCGTCGCGATACAGCAATCCGCTCGCGCGATCTTCAATAAAATCGGAATGGATCGAACTGCGCGGACAGATTACCGGTAGGCCCCGTGCCATCGCGGCAAGGATGCCACGGCCGTCGTCCTCGTCCCACCATGGTTGTTTGCGACAGAAGAGACAGTCGATCTCCGAAAGAAAAGCGTCCGGTCCATCAGGTGTACGCTCCAAGAATCGTACCGACCGCGATGCCCCGAGCTCGAAACGATAGGGTCCGGGGTCGTGCATCACCAACGCGCCGGCGCTATGAGCGATTTCGGCTATGAAGTCCGCGTCAACCGGCGGGTCAACTCGATCGCTAACCTGGCCAACGATGCCGACAGACCATGGCCGTTCGCTTCTGCCGCTATCGACAATTGGAACATTCGTGCCGCGGGCGGCTACGGGCTTCGAAAGCTCGCACGTTGGCACCGGCAGAATGACATGTCCCGAGCCGAATCGTTCGGCGCGGGACCGGGACGCAAATGCCAACTCGATGCGCCGCGCGCCGTCCATCGCGATCGCACGAAGCTGGGTCAAGTAGACCGAAGGCCTTCCGCGGCCGCACAGAACAATGATTTGATCAGCGTCAGAGCGTTCGATCCAGTCGCCCAGCTCATAATTCACACCGACAAATACATGCGTACCACCGCTAGGATAACGTCCGCTGCGTGGATCGATGGCGGTGCAACCCGGTACACTCGGCACGAACGCGTTTCCTCGGTAAGGCGACCAGATTTTCAATGTTCGTGAAGACAGCGCCTGTGCCAACGCGCGTAGCGTGGAGCCATCGTCGTCAGCCCCACCGAATCGTCCTATGAGGTGAATAACGTCGGCAGCAGACGTAGCGGGCCGCCATCCTCGACCCGGACGCAAGGGTTTGAGCATGAGGTCGTTAAGAATGGGCAACGCGAGTTCCGCAAGCTCGTCCTCGATCGCACCAGAACGCGCAAGACGCGCGGCGCGAAGCATTTGAAGATTGCTCTGAATGCTTTGATAAGCTGGCCGCAACGTCATGGCCTCCAGAATCAGCGCCTCGCCGCGATCCAGATCACCCAGCGACCATTCGATCACGCCGAGCATGTGGAGTGCATCGTGAGTCTTCGGGGCAGTCTTCAGCGCCTCACGGTAAAGCCTAGCGGCCTCATCTTGACGTCCGGCGGTCTGGTGGGCGAGCGCTGCCTCCATCGTGACGCCGAGCGCATCCCGCTGTTCATCGGAAAGATGCCCCCACTCGGCGTCCGGTGCCCGATATTGCGATGCGCGTCTCGCGACACGATCAGTGGGGCCGACCGAAGCAGACAAACTTGCGCCGATCGCACCGTGACAATCCTTGTAACGCTTACCGCTGCCACATGAGCAAGGGCTGTTGCGTCCCAAAGTTCCCGAAGCAAGACTACCTGCCACGGCCGCCCGCTGTGTCCGGAACACTCGGCGCCAGCCGCGCGTCGACAACGTACTGCAGCGCGTAGAGTTCCTCGAGTTCCTCGAAATCGACGTATCGAATAGTCATGTGCCGAGTAACGATTTCACCCGGCCGGCGGTCCACGACGTATCGCTCAAGAAACCTTGGTTGCGTCAATGGGATCATCTGCTGAACAACATAACCTGTTTCCTCGAACAGCTTGCGGAGAGAGGCGCGTGTAAAGAATCGTACGTGGGTGATATCGAGCACGCCGTTGGGTCCATAGTTCCAATTTCCTCCGGCAAGCTCGTCTAGATTGCCGAGATTCCGAATGTTGGGAATGCTCGCCAGAACACGCACGCCTTCGTCGAGCCAGCCGTGGATCCGCACGAGCGCGCGCCAAGGATCATAAAGGTGCTCCAGGATGTCCAGAAGGAGCACGGTGTCGACGTGTTGCGAACCGATATGTTCGTTCAATTCAAGAGTGTCGATATTGTCGCAAATCACCAGGTCCAGATGCTGGCGGGCCTGCTCCGCGGCATGCTGGTTGAGCTCGATCCCGATAACTTTGGTGCCAGGGAATTTCTCCTTTATCAGTCGCCCGGTTCCGCCACCGCCGCAGCCGATATCGAGTACGACCCCCGGAGCGTCGTTGAAAAAGCTGGTGATCTCCTTTCGCGGACTCTGGTGATACAGCGGGTCAAAAGAAACGTCGGCGCCAAGATGTGTCTGCCAAAGATGATCCATTCTCGTCTAAGCCTTTGCCCTGATAATCAAGCAGACCACCCGTCCCGCCATCGTAGACAAGGACACCCGAAGCTTCGCTGCGCACTCAGCCCTTGTCCAGCTTTCCACTTCCGGGCGCTGTTGCGACCGACCGCTGCCATGCGTCTGAGGCCTAGTAGGTCCCCGCCGTGGCGAGATTCTCGAACCTCGTATTTTCGCCCAGGAACGCAAGGCGAACCACGCCGATCGGTCCGTTGCGCTGCTTGCCGATGATGATCTCAGCCACGCCCTTTTCCTGCGTGTCCTCGTTATAGACTTCGTCGCGGTAGATGAACAGGATCAGGTCCGCATCCTGCTCGATCGCTCCCGATTCGCGAAGGTCCGACATCACCGGACGTTTGTTCGGACGCTGCTCCAGGCTACGGTTCAATTGCGACAGCGCTACTACCGGCACCTTGAGCTCCTTGGCGAGTGCCTTCATCGAGCGCGAGATTTCGGATATTTCCGTGGCGCGGTTTTCCCCATCGCTGACGGCCTCCATCAGTTGCAAATAATCGACGACGATCGCGCCGAGCTTGCCACCGTATTGCCGGGCGAGACGGCGGGCGCGCGCACGCACCTCCAGCGCGTTCATCGCCGGCGTCTCGTCGATGTGTATCGGCGCGTCGTTGAGCTTGCCCAGCGCGCCCGAGAGCCGCTCCCAGTCGTCGTTGGTCAAGCGGCCGGTGCGAATCTTCTGCTGGTCGAGCCGCCCGACCGAGCCCATGAGCCGCATGGCGAGCTGCGTCGCGCCCATTTCCATGCTGAAGATCGCTACCGGCATCTTGAGCACCAACGCGACGTGCTCGGCGATGTTCAGCGCCAGCGAGGTCTTGCCCATGCTGGGGCGGCCGGCAATGACGATCAGGTCGCCCTCCTGAAGCCCCGAGGTCATGCGGTCCAGATCCGTGAATCCCGTGGCGATTCCGGTAACGTCGGAGGGATTGTCGCGGTTGTACAGAAACTCGATGCGCTCCACGACTTGTGTCAGCAGCGGCCGGATATCCTGAAAGCCCTGCTGTCCCCGGGCGCCATGCTCGGCGATCTCGAAAACCTTGGTCTCGGCCTGATCGAGGATCTCCCGGACGCTGCGGCCGAGCGGATGAAACGCGCTTTCCGCGATCTCTCCGCCTGCAGCAGCGAGCCGTCGCAATATCGCGCGCTCATGCACGATCTCCGCATAGCGGCGGATATTGGCGGCGGTGGGAACGTTCTCGACCAGCGCCGCGAGATAACTCATGCCGCCGACGTAATCGAGCTTATTGATCGATCCCAGCGCTTCGGCGACGGTCACCACGTCGGCCGGCTTGTTGTCGGCGATGAGCTGCATGATCGCGTTGTAGAGCAGGCGATGGGCGTCGCTGTAGAAGTGATCTCCGCTCAGGAAGTCGGCGATCCGGTCGGCGGCGCCATTGTCGAGCAGCAGGCCGCCGAGCACGGATTGTTCCGCCTCGATCGAATGCGGCGGGACTTTCAAAGCTTCAATTTGAGTATCGTTGGGCATGCGAGGGATGGAGAGACGCGCTGCGGTTACATATTAGCAGGTCGAAACGCGCGCTACGCCCACCCGACGTCCGCTCCAAGGCCCCGGTTCGCGAGACCGTTGTCCCCGCGAAAGCGGGGACCCAGTGGCGTTCGTTCCAAAGACACTGGATTCCCGCTCAGTTACCAAAATGAGCGGGAATGACGAAATAAGAGACACCCGCGTCGATAACAAAAGGACCGTTGTCGGTTCCTTTTTGCTCGTTCTCCCGCTGGCCGTGGCGTGCGCCGTTGCCGGTTACTCAGGCTGCCTGATTGCCGGTGGTATCGCCCAGCACCGTGACGGTGATGTGCGCCGCGACATCGGTGTGCAACGCAATGGTCAGCGCGAAGTCTCCCACGTGCTTCAGCGGGCCTTCCGGCATGCGGACCATGGACTTTTCGACGGTATGTCCGAGCCCTTGCAGCGAGTCGACGATGTCGACGTTGGTTACCGAGCCAAACAACCGGCCGTCGACGCCCGCTTTCTGCGTGACCTGTATCGTCACGCCTTCGAGTTTTTCGGCCTGCGCTTGCGCTTTCGCCAGTCGTTCGCCGGCGGCTTTTTCCAGCTCGCTGCGCTTTTCTTCCAGCAGCTTGAGATTCTCAGGCGTCGCGCGCTTGGCCTTGCCTTGCGGGATCAGGAAATTACGGGCATAGCCCTGCCTGACCTTGACGACTTCACCGAGGTCACCGACGTTAACGACCTTTTCCAGCAATATGACCTGCATGGCTGCTCCTGTCAGTGCAAATCGGTGTACGGCAGCAGCGCGAGGTAGCGTGCGCGCTTGATCGCCGTCGACAGTTGCCGCTGATAGCGGGCCTTGGTACCGGTGATCCGCGCCGGCATGATCTTGCCATTTTCCTGCACAAAATCCTTCAGGATGTCGATGTCCTTGTAGTCGATTTCCTTGACACCCTCGGCGGTAAAGCGGCAGAACTTCTTGCGCTTGAACAGGTTGTTGCCGCGTTCGCGCTTCTTGCCATCCTTGCCTTTACCTTTGCCTTTGGCGTTTCTTCCCATGGGACGGGGCATGTCAGCTTCCTTCCTTGGTTTCTGACTTCAGATCGAATTCATTTACGTGCAGCGCCACGGTGATGCCGGTGCGATAGCGGCGAGCAAGAAAGCCGGTGCATCGGATCTGCGCGCCGGGTGCAACGTCGGCAATTTTCCTTGCCACCGGACCCAGGGCGACCGCAGCGAGCTCGCAGGCAACCCTGCGTTCGCTGCCCGCCTCGACTTGCATCGATTCGTGCGCCAGCTCGAAGTCGAGCGCCGGCACGCCCGCAGGCGTGAAACGCAGCGAGCCGCGCGACTGCAAGCGCGCGTCGAGCGTCACCGAATTGGTCTCCACCGCGCTTGACGTCAGGCCGGCGACGGCGTCGGCTCGCTGGCTGCCGGCACAGCTGCAGGCGAAGCGGGCGGTGCCGCTGTGGTCGCCACCGTCCCGCCAGGCGACAGCGAGCGGGATTTCTCTTCCTTCATCATCGGCGACGGAGTGACCACCGCCTCGCTCATCGCGACGATCAAATGGCGCAGCACCGCGTCATTGAATTTGAACGCGTGTTCGAGCTCGGTCAGGGTCGGCGCGTCGCACTCGATGTTCATGAGCACGTAGTGCGCCTTGTGAACCTTGGCGATGGGATAGGTGAGTTGCCGCCGTCCCCAATCTTCGAGGCGATGGATCCTCCCGCCAGGGGCGGTGACCATCGAACGGTAACGCTCGACCATTGCGGGCACCTGCTCGCTCTGGTCGGGATGAACGATAAATACGATTTCGTAGTGACGCATGCAGATCGCTCCTTGTGGACGTTGGTTGGGCAACGGTTGACGCTTTAGTTGCGTCTCAGTTTGCGTGCTGAGTTGCCGGCGGCCTCCCCGTCTGCGGCGGGTGAGGCAAGGAACCGAAAAGTATATTATGAATCGCTAGATAAGACAATGGCTTATCTAGGGACGGCAGTGGTTAACCGGACAAGCTGTGCTCACCCTGGCGGCAGGGCGTTCGACGTGCCGGTCGGTATCCTTTCCGCCGTCCGATTCGCCGCGGCCGCGGCCGCCAGAGCAGAATCGCGCTCTCCCTTTGGCAATGCTGCCAGCGCCTTGACGTGAGCGTAGAACCGGCGAAGGTCGCCGCCGTCGGCGGCGAGCAGAGCATGGAACTCCGGCACCTTTTGTGTGTAGAGGCCGACCGCAGCCAGATTGGCATTGTTGGGCCCTTGCGCGAACCAGCCATCGTAGGCAGCAAAGCCACCCCATTCCTTTTTCAGCGCGTCGTAGGCAACACGCATAGCCGCAAAGGCGGCGGCCTTGCCGGCACGCTTTTCTTCGACGCTGGCGGCGCTGGCGTAGAGCTTCACGAGCTCGCCGCGGACGCCGGCGATCAGAGTACGGAATCCGTCACGATAGCGTTGGCTGGTGTTGAACTGCGCCGTCAGCGCCGGATCGTTCTGCGCTGCCAGCCAGCGGCCGATCCCCTCCTCTTCGACCGCCACGGCAAAGGACTCGTTGAACACCGTGTCGTCCTTCGCATACGCGACCTGGTGCGCAAGCTCGTGGAAGATCAGACGCGCGACCTCCGTCTCGGGATAGCGGATCACCGTCGACAGCATGGGATCATTGAAATAACCGAGCGTCGAATACGCGGGCACTCCGCCGACGTAGACATCGTCTCCCGTCGCGCCGAGCTGCGACGCTTCGGCGCGGGCCGCGGCCTCGTCGAAATACCCGCGGTAGTTCACGCATCCGGCCACCGGAAAACACCATTGGCGCGGCTCGAGTGAGAGCTCCGGTGTCGCGAATACGTTCCAGAGAACGAATCGCCGCCCGAGATCGGTGTAGCTTCGATAACTCGGGTTGTCGGGCAGCGCAAGCTCGCGGCTCGCGTATTCGCGAATCGCCAGCACCCGTTCGAGCTTGCGTTTCAAGGCCGGGTCCTCGGTAGTGGCGAGGATTGCGGGAATCGGCCGGGCGCGCTCCAGCAAATCGAGCTGACCGCGGATACCTTGCCAGTAATAGTCTGCGGCCGTGCACCCGGCCAGCAGGGGCAGAAGCAGCAGCGCCGCTGCCGCGCGAAGGCTCCTTCGCGGGCCGCCGGACAACCGCGCGGCGTTTGTGCGCCTATCCATCGAACGGATGATTGCTCAATGTCATAAAGGTAATATAGTAAACGCATCCCATCCGCGGGAGCACCGCCGTGCCTTTATTGCTCGTCCTGTCATTGCTGACCCTTGTCCTGCTTGGCCAACATGGCACCGCAGACGCCACCATGGTCAAGTGTCGAGGCGACCAGGGAAGCGTGGTCTATCAGGACGAACCGTGCAGGCCCGGAATGGAATTGCGGAACTTCGATACTGACCCCGCGACGGTCAGCGTGGTTCCCGGCTGGCCGGCGGCCGCAACACCAGCGCCGCCTGCCGCGCAGCGCACGCGCGCCAGCCCGGTGGCGCGTCGGGCACCCGAGCAGAAACAGAGCTCAGGCAAAGTCGCGGAACGGCGATTCATCCGCGCCGGCATGTCCGAGTCGGAAGTCATTCGACGCATCGGCAAGCCCGAAGTGGATGCGCGCAGCAGCCGCAAGCAAGGCAAGGACGGCAAGCACTGGTCGTACCTTCCTGCCGCGGGCGACCCGGACACGATTACCACCGTGACCATCGTCGGCGGACTGGTCGCCGAGGTCGAGCGCAAAGTCGTCCGTTGATCGATGCGCGCGGCGATCCAACGCGTGCGCGAGGCGGTGGTGACGGTCGACGACCACACCGTAGCCAGGATCGGCGCCGGCCTTCTCGTCTTGTGCGGTGTCGCGCCGTCGGATTCGATCGTCGCAGCCGATTGGCTGGCGCACAAGATCGTTGCCTTGCGCATCTTCGACGACGACGCCGGCGTCATGAACCGCTCGGTGCGGGATAGCGGCGGCGAGATTCTCGCCGTCAGTCAGTTCACGCTCCATGCGTCGACGAAAAAAGGCGCCCGGCCGTCTTACAGCGCCGCGGCGCCGCCGGAAGTCGCACAGCCCTTGTTCCAGGCATTCGTCGGCGCGCTCGAGCGCGAGCTCGGGCGCGAGGTCCCGACCGGCGTATTCGGCGCGCATATGCTGATTGCCCTGACTAACGACGGACCGGTCACGCTCTGGATCGATTCGGAAACGCGCGAATAGCACGAGTAAATCCGCGGCAATCCGGAGGGCGATCAGTCGAGTTGTGAAACGATATCGAACGTTCCCGAAAGCGTGCGATGCACCGGGCACTTGTTCGCGATCTCCAGCATGCGCGTCCGCTGCTCGTTGGAGAGCTCTCCGGTGACATGGATATCACGACGCATCCGGTACACGCCATCGTGTTCCTCGTGATCCACCTCGACTTCGAGCGCGGCCAGCACGATGCCCTTGTGCCGGGCGTACAGCGTCAGCGTGAGCGCGGTGCAGGCCGCCAACGCCGCGTCGAGCAGCTCGTGCGGGTCGGGCCCGAGGTCATCGCCTCCTGCGTCGCGACCCTCGTCGGTGATCACCACGTGCGGCCCGATCTCGATCTGCTGGGCGATCGTTCCGACACGCGCCTTGGCCGTCCGCACCACGCGTAACTTGGCCGCCACCGTCAGTTCCGCTTGCTCATGACCGCTATCCTTTGTCGACGCTGTAACGGCCGGGGCCGAACGCCGCCACCAGCAGCATGCCGCCCATGATCGACACATTCTTCAGGAATTGGATCTTGTTCATCGCGACCTGAGCACCTTCCATCGTCCAGAAATTATGAAAGGTCAGCGATACCGGAATGATGAACAGGAAAAGCAGGAGCGCGGCCCAGCGCGCTTTCCAGCCGACCACCAGCAGAAGCCCGGCGCCGAGCTCGATGGCGACAGTCAAAACAGCGAGCACCTCGGGCATGGGCAAGCCTTTTCCAGCGAGGGTAGCGGCCAGGCCCGAGTAGCCCATTAGCTTCTGGAAGCCCGAAAGCACGAAAATCGAACCCAGCAAAATACGTCCCGCCAGCGCCAACGCATCCGATTGGTTCTTCATCGCTTCTCCCGCAAGTTGGTCAAGTCATGCCGATCGAACAATTGCCGCTCCATCGAGCCGGCCAAACACGGTCAAGCACGTCGGCATTGTGCCCGATACCGCGGACCGCGACCATGCAAACCGCTAGAGCTTGTACGCGCGCTTCGAGAGACCGTAGGCAAGCTCGGGCGCGAGCTCGAAGGCCTCGTCCTCTTCGATCTTGTGCTCGGCTACGAGCTCGGCAAGGAAGCGGCAATCCATCCTCCGCGCCACATCGTGACGCGCAGGGATCGAAAGGAAGGCGCGCGTGTCGTCGTTGAAGCCGACGGTGTTGTAGAAACCAGCGGTCTCCGTCGTCTGCTCGCGAAAGCGCTGCATGCCTTCTGGGCTGTCGTAGAACCACCAGGGCGGACCGAGTCTGAGGATCGGGTAATGCCCCGCCAGCGGCGCGAGCTCGCGGGAGTACGCCGTCTCATCGAGCGTGAACAGAATCACGGTCAGATCGCGTTCGTTGCCGAAGCGATCGAGCAGAGGCTTCAGTGCATGGACGTAATCGGTGCGCGTCGGAATGTCGGCCCCCTTATCGCGGCCGAAGCGTTGATGCACCTGCGGGTTGTGATTCCGGAACGAGCCTGGGTGGATTTGCATGACCAGACCGTCCTCGAGGCTCATTTTCGCCATCTCGGTCAGCATCTGCCCGCGAAACGCTTCCGCTTCCGCGGCCGTGGCCTTGCCCTCGAGAGCCTTCGCGAACAAGGCTTCGCATTCTTTGTCGCTCAGATCAGACGTCTGCGCGGTCGGGTGGCCGTGGTCGGTCGACGTCGCGCCCATGGTCATGAAGAACGCGCGCCGGTTGCGGTGTGCGGCAAGATAACCGCGCCACGTCAGGCTGTCTTCGCCGGCGAGCTGTCCGAGCTTTTCCACGTTTCCTGCAAAGCCCTCGAATTCGGGATCGACCGCCGGATCCGGGCGGTACGCGGTGACGACGCGACCTTTCCAGCCGCTGCCGCGGAGCTTTGCGTGGTGCGCGAGCGGGTCGAGCGGTGACTCGGTCGTCGCGATGACTTCGATGTTGAAGCGCTCGAACAATGCGCGCGGACGGAATTCCGGCTTGGCGAGGCAGTCGTTGATCTGATCGAAGATGCGATCCGCGGACTCGGGCGTCAGGCGCTCGCGTACACCGAACACCTCATGGAATGCGTGATCGAGCCAGACGCGCGTCGGCGTTCCCCGGAACAACCGGTAGTTGGCCGCGAACGTGCGCCATATCTTGCGCGCATCCTGCTCGACCGCACCGCCATCGCGGCGCGGGATCGCGAGATCTTCCAGCTTGACGCCCTGGCTGTAGAGCATCCGGAAAACGTAATGGTCCGGCGTGATAAGGAGCGCCGACGCGTTGGTGAAAGGCTCGTTGTCGGCATACCACTGCGGATCGGTGTGACCGTGCGGGCTGACGATCGGCAGATGCCTGATCGTCGCGTAGAGCGCACGACTCAAGTCCCGCCGCGCCGGGTCGGAGGAAAACAGACGGTCGGGGTGCAGCGAAAGTGGGATCATGTTGCGTCCTCGGGCTTTGTCGATCGCTGATGTCAATCGTTCAAGCGATGGAACGCGTTGCTCGTGCGACGCTATGTGTAGCCCCGGCCGCGAACAAGGATGTCAGCCAGGTGCTCACGCGGCCGGCAAAGCGTTGATCCGCGGGCAGATCATCGCCGAAAATCGCGCGAATTCCCAACAGCCCGCTGGCGAGAACTGCCGGGTCGCCGCCATCGTGGACTCGGCTCCCGGCGGCAATGCGCGCGAATTCTCCCGCCAGGGGGTCGGAAACCTCGATCGCGCGTCCCGCTTCATCGCGACCGCTGACGTAGCGCATCCAGCCGGCAACTGCCAGCGCGAGCAAGTCGATCCGGCGGCCCGCCCTCAGGTTGTCGCGAACGGTGCCGAGGAGCCGCTGCGGCAGTTTCTGCGAGCCGTCCATCGCGATCTGTTGTGTGCGGTGCGGCAGCGCCGGATTGCCGAAGCGCGTGACCAGCGCTCGCTGATAGGCGACGATATCGACCCCTGTTGGCACGGTCAACGTGGGAACGACCTCGTCGGCCATCAGCCGCTGCATGAACGCCACGAAGTCGGATTGCGCCGCGACCTGATAAATGTACTCGTGTCCAGCAAGAAATCCCAGATAGGCGAATGCCGAATGGCTGCCGTTGAGGAGGCGCAGCTTCATCGCTTCGAACGGTGCCACATCATCGACCAGCTCGGCGCCCACCTCCTCCCATCGCGGTCGTCCGGCGACGAAATTGTCCTCGATCGCCCACTGCTTGAACGGCTCGTGCACGACCGGGGCGGCATCGTGCACGCCCAGCGCTGCATCGTTGTCTGCAATGTCGGCGCCGGTCGTTGCCGGCACGATCCGATCGACCATGGTCGAAGGAAAGCTCGCGTGCTCCGCGATCCATCGCGCAAGCGCTGGATCGCTCGCTTCGGCGAACGCCGCGACCAGGCCACGAACCATTGCGCCGTTGTGCGGAAGGTTGTCGCAGCACAGAACCGTAAGCGGCCCGCCGTGCGAGCATCGACGTGCGTCGAGCGCCGACACGATCAGGCCGATCGCGCTTTGTGACTGCTCGGGATGCGCCAGGTCGTGCACGACGTCCGGATGCCGGAGGTTGAGCTTGCCGGTTGCCGGGTCGTGGCAATAGCCCTTTTCGGTAATGGTCAGCGACACGATTCTGGTCTCGGCCGCGGCCAGTCGCGTCCTGACCGCTTCGCGTTGATCGCCCAGAAACAGAACCTCGCGAACGCTGCCGATGATTCGACGGCGTGTGCCTGTCGGGCTCTTTTCCACCGCGGTGTACATGCCGTCTTGCGGAGAGAGCCGGTCGCGAACATCCGCGGAGCGCAGGCTCACGCCGCAGATGCCCCAGTTGCCTCGATCGAGCGCAAGTGCATCGTCGCTGAATACGGCGGTCTGCGCCCGGTGAAACGCGCCGATGCCGAGATGAACGATGCCGATGCCGACGCTGCGCGCATCGTAGGCCGGCCTGGCGACCGCCGCCGGCAGCGCGGCCAGCGTATCGAGCGATAACCGGCTCATGCCGCGCTCACGCTGCTGGTTGTGGATGCTCTTTGACGCGCGAGACGAGCTGCGTCGGATTGACGAAGCGCAGCGCGATCAGGAGCCACGCCAGCGTCACCAGCATGTACACCATGGCCATCGCATCCACGGACTGCGGCGCACGCACGCCGGCCGCGAACACCGCGTAGTACAGGGCCACGACCAGCGTCTGCGAATCGGGACCTGCAGTCAGGAACGTGAGCTCGAACAGCGCGATCGTCCGCACCAGCACCAATAGCGACGCCGCCAGGATGCCAGGCCCGAGCAGCGGCACCAGGATGTGCCAGAACATGCGGCCGGTCCCTGCGCCGAACACGCGCGCCGCCGACTCCAGATTGGGGTCGATCTGCTCGATGAACGGCGTCATCACCAGAATGACGAACGGCGCCGCCGGAATCAAATTGGCGAGAATGACGCCGTAGATCGTGCCGGCGAGCTGGAGCTTGTACAGCACCGTCGCCAGCGGAATTCCGTAGGTGATCGGCGGCACCATCAGCGGCAGGAGGAACAGCAGCATCAGGAGTCGCTTGCCGCGGAAATCGCGTCTTGCGAGCGTATATGCGGCCGGCACGCCGATAAGCAGGGCAAGCGCGACTACCGCGAACACCACCTGCACCGTCACCCAAAGCACCGCGTCGAGCTGAAACTCCTTCCACGCTGCGGTGTACCAGGTCGTGGTCCAACCTTCCGGCAGCCATGTTCCGAGCCAGCGTTTGGCAAACGAGCTGGTGGCGACCGCGGCAATCATGAATGCGATGTTGACCACGAATAAGGTCATCAGGCCCAGCAGCAGTCCGCGCCAGGCGCGGTCGAACCATGCGGTGGCCACGTTCCGGTTCACCACGCGCTAGCCTTTCCCGCCCGAAACCGGGCCGCGATAAAACAGATTGCGCAGGCCCAGCACCGCGGCGACGATGATCAGTTGCACGAAGCCCATGATCATGGCGATCGCCGAGGCGAGCGAATAATCGTATTGCTCGAATGCCGCCTCGTACGCAGCGATCGAGATGACCCGAGTCGGGCCCGCTGGAGAGCCCAGCAGCACGGCTGACGGGAACACCGAAAAAGCCTGCACGAAAGCGAGGCAAAAGCACATTGCCAGTCCCGGCGCGAGCAGCGGCAGATAAATCTGCCGGAATTGCGACTTCGGGTCGGCGCCCAGTGTAGAGGCTGCCCGCGCAAGCACGGGATCGATGCCGGTGATGTACGAAAGGATCAGCAGGAAGGCGAAAGGAAATCCCGAGATCACCAGCGAAATAAGAACGCCCCAGTAGTTGTGGGTCAGGCGTATCGAGCCCTCGTAGAGATGAAAGAATTGCAGGAATTGCGCCAGCCATCCCTTGGGCCCGAAATAGGTCAACATGCCTTCGGCGATGAGCACCGTCCCGAGCGTGATCGGCACCACGAGGATGGTCGTAATCCAGCGCTGATAGCGCGACTTGACGCGCATCTTGTAGGCGATGGGCAGAGCGAAGCCGACGTTGATCAGCGTCGCCGGCAGCGCGAGCTTGAGCGTCGTCCAGATCGTCGGCCACAGGTTGTCGGTGCTGAAGAAATGCGAATAGTTGGCGAGCCAGCCACCCTTCTTTGGATTGAATGAATCTACCAGCCCGTTGAGGAATGGATAGACGAAAACGAGCAACATGAATGCCGCGGCAGGCACCACCAGCAGCAGCGCCGGGTCGAACTTCGCGCGGGGAGAGGCGTCAGTCCTAGTCGTCATCGCGGCGCCTCAATCCAGAGGATAGACAAGTGCGCGCTCGATGGGAACGTGCACGCGAACGGTATCGCCGAGCGCGGTCGTGACCGGCCCACGCACGTGCAGCAGCATGCCCGACTGCGTGACCACGTCGAGCAGCGAGTCGCGGCCGCCGTATTCGACATTCTCTACCCGGGCGCTGACCGTGTTGAGGCCTCCGGGGCCCTCGCCAACGACGATCTCGTCGGGACGGATGGCCAGCGCAGCGCGGGCGCCGTTGAGCGGTTGCATGCGCACGCCGGTCAGCACGATGTCGGAACCCTTGAGCTCGACACGGTCGCCTTCCTCGCGCACGACGTCGAGCTCCAGCACATTGCGATAGCCCATGAAGCGCGCCACATGGAGATTGGCCGGCTGCGCATAGACCTGATGCGGAGGAGCGATCTGCTGCACGACGCCGTCCTTCATCACCACGATGCGGTCGGCCAGCGACAGCGCCTCGTCCTGGTCGTGCGTGACGTAGATCGTAGCGCGGTCGAGTTCTTTGTGGATGCGGCGGATCTCGGCACGCGTCTCGATGCGCAGCTTGGCGTCGAGGTTCGACAACGGCTCGTCCATCAGGACAAGCGGCGGCTCTATGACGATGGCCCGGGCGATCGCAACGCGCTGCTGCTGGCCGCCGGAAAGTTGGCCTGGCAGCTTATGTTCCTGACCGGTAAGCTGAACGAGCTTGAGCGCGTGCGCCACTCGAGGTGCGATCTCGGCGGCGCGTACGCCGCGCATGCGCAATCCAAAGCCGATGTTCTTGGCTACCGTCATGTGCGGAAAGAGGGCGTAATTCTGAAACACCATGCCGAAGCCGCGCTTTTCCGGCGGCAGGGTGTCGATGCGCTGCTCATCGAGCCAGATGCTCCCGCCGGAAAGCTGCATCAGGCCGGCGATGCAATTGAGCGCCGTGGACTTGCCGCAGCCGGACGGGCCCAGCAAGCAGATGAACTCGCCGCGCTTGACCGTCAGCGTCAACTCATTCAGGGCCGCGAATGCATGACCGCCGGCGCCTGCGAACCGGCGAGTGACGCGGTCGAGCCTGAGATCGCTGAAATCGTGCTTCATGGCGGAGTTATCGTGGACTGCGTTTTGTTCCGATAGTCTCGTCGTTCCCGCGAAAGCGGGAACCCAGTGGCGTCCGTCGCAAGACTCAAGCGGCGCAAACGACACTGGATCCCCGCTTTCGCGGGGAAGACGCGGCTGCCTCCTCCTGCCGGCGACGCGAATGCGTTGTGAGGATGCGTCGGCAGCAGCCGCGTCACTTCGTTTTTTGCGCTCCGACTTGGCTGTCCCAGATCCTGAACGCCTCGACCTGCGCCTTCGGCTCGAGCGACTGCGTATGCGGAAACTGCGCGAGCCAGCCCTCATACTCGGGACGACCGTATTCCTTGATCGCGTCCTGGCTCTCTTTCGGCGCCATCGACAAGGTCACGTTCTTGACCGCCGGGCCCGGATAAAAATATCCCTTGTCGTAGGTATAGGCTTGCGCTTCCGGTGTCAGCAAATACGCCATGAGATCGAGCACCGCTGCGACCTTCTCCGGAGGCACGCCCTTTGGAATCACCATGTAGTGCGCGTCGTTGATCCAGGTCATCCCCTTGAACGGGGCGACCTTGTACGACTTGGGAACGATGCCGAGCACGCGCGGGTTGATGTCCCATCCGGTCATGGTCAGGGTGATGTCGCGCGAACCCTCACCGAGTTCCTTCATCACCGCACCGGTTCCGGTCGGGTAATACTCGATGCAGCTGTTGAGGTCCTTAAGATACGCCCAGGTTTTATCCCACCCGTTCACCGGGTCCTTGGGGTCCTTGTCGCCGAGGATGTACGGCAGGCCCATGATGAAGGTTCGGCCCGGGCCCGAGTTGGCCGGACGGGCGTAGATGAGGCGGTTCGGGTTGGCCTTGCACCACGCCAGCAATTCGGCCGGCGTCGTCGGAACCTGCTTGACCTTGTCCGGGTTGTACTCGACCAGGGGCCCCGCCGGCATGAACACCACCGCCACGCCGTAATCGTGCGCCAGCTCCTGCATCTTGGCGGCTGCCGGCTGATAGTTCGCCATCAGGTTCGGGAATTTGCCGGCGTGTTCGGGCAGCATTTTCATCAGCACGCCCTGCTCGATGCCGGCGGCAAGAAAATCGGTTCCGGTCAACACCATGTCGATGTCGCTGCGACCCGCGCCCTGCATCGCCTTCAGCTTGCCCGGGAGCTCCGGCGCAGGCGCCTTGGTGAAGCTGATCTTGGAGATCTGCTCCGGATGCTTCTTCTGGTAAGCCTCGATCGCGTCCTGCGTCAGCGCGAGGTTGCCGGCGACATCGACGATGTTGATGGTGACCGGCGCCGCGGAAACTGGGCTCGCGACGCTGAACAGTGCCGCGCAAAGGGCTCCCGCGGCCGCGCAAAGCAGCGACCGGCGTGCGCTACTGGGATTCGACTTGACTGTACTCATTGCTCCTCCTCTAGAGATCGATTTTTGATTCGGGTACGACGTGGATGCCCGTCTGAGTATGCGCGGCGGTAGCACCACGCGCTTTGCAAATCGTTCCTTGTCTTCGACGCGCTACGCCGTCGGCTCTATCGCCCGCCTGCCGCGCTGCGGACCCGATGGTGCTGTCGCTTTTTGAGTCTGCGCCGCTCCTTCGAGGCCCCGCTCGAATTCGTGTACGACGCGCGCGATGTGGCGCCGCATTGCGGCGCGCGCTCCAGGCGGATCGCGGGCGGCAACCGCCTTGACGATCGCGGCGTGATCGCGGATGGTCTGTTGCGCCAGAGCGGAGGTGTGAAAATGCTTCTGCATTCGTCCCCAGAGCTCCGCGCGTTGCGCCCACAATCCCTCGACCACCAGTTCGAGGGAGCCGTTACCGGAAGCCTTGGCCAGTCGCAGATGAAAATCGCGATCGCTGTCCTCACGGACGCCGAAATCATCGACATTGGACTCCATGCGCTTGACGGTCTGTCGCAGGCCTTCGATATCGTGCTCGCTGGCATTCGCGGCTGCCAGCGCGGCAATTTCACCCTCGATCAGCTTGCGCGCGCTTAAGAGCTCGAACGGACCAGGGCCGACGTCGCGATCGCGCGTGCCCGCCGAAGCGGCGGGCACGGTCACGAAGATGCCGGTGCCGATCTTCACCTCGACCAGCCCGCCGATTTCGAGCGAAATGATCGCCTCGCGCACCGACGCGCGGCTGACGCCGAGCTTGGTCGCCAGCTCCCGCTCTGCCGGGAGACGGGATCCCGGCTTGAACTCCCCGGCGGCGATGAGACCCGCAATCTGGTCTGCGATCTGCCGATACAGGCGGCGCGGCTCGACATGCTGCAAAGGCAACGGGGTCTCCTCAGCGATGAAAACAGCCTAAGTCTCTTTCGCGACTGGATTGGATAAACGCGTCGCGTTGAACCTATCTTAGCGTCCGGCTATAATGTGGTCAAGTGGTCGAACCACCGTACCACCACGAGCGGGTCATTTCAGGCAACGACTCGGAGGCGCGGCGGCCGAATTGCCTCGCTTCGACGTTCAAGGTCCCTCTCCACGGTGCAAGCGTGAAAATAACCAACTGCCGGATCATCGTCTGTTGCCCGGGCCGGAATTTTGTCACCCTGAAAATCGAAACCGACCAGGGCGTTTATGGTATCGGGGACGCTACGCTCAACGGGCGCGAGCTCGCAGTCGCGTCCTATCTCACCGAGCACATCGTCCCGGCCATCATCGGCCGCGATCCGGCACGGATCGAGGATATCTGGCAATACCTCTATCGCGGCGCGTACTGGCGCCGCGGGCCGGTGACCATGACCGCAATCGCCGCCGTCGACACGGCCCTGTGGGACCTCAAGGGCAAGATGGCGGAAATGCCGCTGTACGAATTACTCGGCGGGAAGAGCCGCGACGGCGTAATGGTCTACGGTCACGCCAATGGCAGGGACATCGCCGAAACGCTCGACGAAGTGGCGCGCTACATCGATCTGGGATACAAGGCCATCCGCGCGCAGTCCGGCATTCCCGGGCTGTCGTCGACCTACGGCGTGTCGAAGGACCGGCTGTATTACGAGCCGGCGGACGCCGCGATTCCGACCGAGAACATCTGGTCGACCGCGAAGTATATCGATCATGCGCCGCGGCTTTTCGAGGCGATCCGCGCGCGCTTCGGATTCGATCACCACCTTCTCCACGACGTGCACCACCGCCTCACGCCGATCGAGGCCGGGAGGCTGGGCAAGGCCCTTGAACCGTACCGGCTGTTCTGGATGGAGGATCCGACGCCGGCGGAGAACCAGGAAGGCTTCCGGCTCATCCGCCAGCACACCGTGACTCCGATTGCGGTCGGCGAAGTATTCAACACGATCTACGACTGCCAGACCTTGATAACCGAGCAGTTGATCGATTTCATTCGCGCCACCGTCGTCCATGCGGGAGGTATCACCCATCTGCGGCGAATCGCCAATCTGGCGGAGCTCTATCAGGTCCGAACCGGGTCGCACGGCGCGACCGATCTGTCGCCCGTGTGCATGGGCGCGGCACTTCACTTCGACACCTGGGTGCACAACTTCGGGATTCAGGAATACATGCGCCACACGTCCGACACCGACCTCGTGTTCCCGCACGCCTATCGCTTCGAGAACGGGTACCTGCACGCCGGCGAGGCGCCGGGACACGGAGTCGACATCGATGAAAAGCTCGCTGCCAAATATCCGTATCGCCCAGCCGCATTGCCCGTCAATCGGCTCGAGGACGGCAGCATGTGGAATTGGTGATTGTCGCAGCGCCGATTTCGTCCCCGAACGTCGTCCAAAGCGGTATTACGGCGCGACGAAATGGCCCGACTTCCCACCGGATTTTTCGAGCAGCCTCACGTTTTCGATGCGCATGCCACGATCGACTGCTTTACACATATCGTAGATGGTCAGCAATCCGATGGCCGCGCCGGTCAATGCCTCCATTTCGACACCGGTACGGTCCAGCGTTTCCGCGGTGACCGAAATCGCGATCGCCGACTCGGCCTCGTCGATGTGGAAGTCGACCGTGACACGGGTCAACGGCAGCGGATGTGCCAGCGGTATCAATTCGCTGGTGCGCTTGGCCGCTTGAATCGCAGCGATTCGGGCAACCCCGAGCACATCGCCCTTGCTGGCGGACCCTTCTCGGACACCAGCCAATGTCTCCGGCCGCATGGCGATCCTTCCGCCGGCCCGCGCAATACGTTTGGTTACATCCTTGGCTGCGACGTCGACCATGTGCGCCTGACCGTCGACGTCAAAATGGGTAAAATGCGAACCTTGCCCCGCCATCGCGCCGCCCCTGAAACTTTGCGCTGTCTGCGGCAATCATAGCACCATGCCTGATCGACTCTTTCCCTCGGTAAATCGCTGGATCAGCGCCGCGCTCGCGGTCGCGCTAGCGATTTCTCCGATTGCGCTGGCCCAGCAAAGTCTGCCCGAATTGGGGGACCCGTCGGGGGCGGACATGTCGGCGCCGCAGGAGCGCAAGTTCGGCGAGTCGATCATGAAGCAAATCCGTCTTTCAGGCGGGTATTTGAGCGATCCCGAGGTCAACGGCTACTTGAACGAGCTCGGAAATCGCCTCGTAACGGCAATTCCGGGTGCGCCATTCGATTTCGAATTCTTCGCGGTCGGCGATCCATCGATCAACGCCTTTGCGCTTCCCGGTGGATTCATCGGTGTCAACACCGGCTTGATTCTTCTCTGTCAATCCGAATCCGAGCTGGCGTCGGTGCTGGCGCACGAAATTTCACACGTGACGCAGCATCACATCGCGCGCTCGGTCGCCAAGCAGAAGGACGCGATGCTGGCCACGCTTGCTGCGCTCGCCGCGGCAGTCGTCGCGGCGCGCAGCAGCAGCTCGAACAGCGGCCAGATGACTCAGGCGGCGATGGCTTCGGCACAGGGCATCGCGTTGCAGATGCAGATCAACTTCACCCGCCAGAACGAACAGGAAGCGGACCGCATCGGCTTTCAGCGACTCGACGCCGCAGGCTTCGACGTCACGGGAATGGCGACGTTGATGGAGCGGCTGCAGCGCGCGACGCGCTTCGTCGAAGGCAACGCGCCGTCCTATCTGCGCGATCACCCGGTGACCTACGAGCGCATCGCGGACGCGCAGGCGCGCGCACAAGACAAGCCGTTCCGGCAGGTCAAGGATTCGCTCGACTTCAATATGGTGCGAGCGCTGGTCCGGAGCTACCAGGGAACGCCCCAGGACGCGATATTGTTTTTTGAAGACGCGATTGCCGAGAAAAAATACAACGACCCGAACGCCGCGCGCTACGGCTTGGTGGCGTCGTTGTTGCGCGCGGAGAATTTCAAGCGCGCGCAGACCGAGCTGGCGACGCTGGAACGAACCGCGCCTCAGCACCCCATGATCGAAGCCATGGCGGGGCAGGTCCTCATGCAATCGGGACTGCTTCCTGCCGCCATCGCGCGCTATGAGCGTGCGCTGGCGCGCTACCCGGCCAAGATGCAATTGGTGTACGACTATCCCGAGGCGCTGTTGAAAAACAAGCAGCCGGAGAAGGCGGCACGCTTCGTCGCAGAGCAGTTGCAGCACTATCCGAACGACGGTCTTCTGCATCTCCTCGCGGCGCGCTCGTATGCCGCGCTCGGCAAGCAGATGCTCGAGCATCAGCATCAAGCCGAGTACTACGCCTGGCAAGGGAACCTTCCGGCGGCAGTCGTGCAGTTCGAGCTGGCCGTGAAGGCGAAAGACGGGGATTTCTACCAGGCTTCAGTCGCCGAAAGCAGGCTCCGCGCGGTGCGCGAGGAGCTCAGCGATCAGAAGAAGCGCGCCAAGGAAGCGCGCGGCTGACGTCAACGGGCGCTATTCACTCCGGGAACGAGAACATCGCCCGCACAGGTCCGCTGGAACCGACGACGATATTGCGTTGCTGCGACGTGCCGTTCTTGGAGGCGTTGATGGTATAGCGGCCCGGCGGCAGTTTCGCGAGCAGCATCGGACCGTCGCTGGTGGTGCTGAGAACCGTCGCCCCCCGCTGATCGCGGATATCGATTTTTACGTCGGCGACGTATTCGGCGCGCGGGCTCGCCGGCGAAGCCATCTCGATTGCAAGCGAGTAGCGCGACGCTGCCTGCTTCATCGCGTCGGCCTCGTCCTTCCCGATACCCCCGCTGACGTAGGTCACCGAGCCTTGACTGCGTTCCGGTGGCAGCGAGCCCTCGTCGGCGTGTGCCGCAGCCGTAAGACTGATGACAACCAAACCAAGCAAGAAGCGTCGAGTTGCCGGCATCACCGCCTCCATCCGGGTAACGATTGCGCCATATACCGGCGGCTCAACTTGCTAGCCGCCGTGCCTGTATGCCCGATAGAGTTTTCCGGCCGCGATTGGTTCCGTGTTCCCGCGTTCCCTTCAGGGCCTTGCGTCCGCGTCAGGCCTCCTTGCCGGTCATTGGGATGAACTTGAGCGCAAGACCGTTGTTGCACCAGCGCTGGCCGGTTGGCGGCGGCCCATCATCAAAGACATGTCCCTGATGCCCGCCGCAGCGCGTGCAGTGATATTCCGTCCGCGGCAATATGAGCTGGAGGTCCTGCTTGGTCGCGAGATGACCTGGGATGCTGGTAAAAAAGCTCGGCCAGCCAGTACCGCTCTCGAATTTCATCTGCGAAGTAAACAGCGGCAACGTGCAACCTGCGCAGACGAATACACCGGAGCGCTTTTCGCCGTTCAGCGCGCTCGAAAAAGGCCGCTCGGTGGCTTCTTTGCGGAGCACCGCAAACTGAGGCTCGGGAAGCGACTGTTTCCATTCCGCTTCCGTCCGCTGAATCGGCGCCGTGGATTGGGCCACGTCAGCGCCCTTGGCAAGCAAGATTTGCCAATTCTGCTGGATTTCGGCGAGCGCCGGAGCCTGCTTTGTACCGGCCGCCATTCCCAGGCGGGTCCACCCCAGGGCAGCTACGCCCAGTGGCACAGCCGCCATTGCCGCGAGCACGTTGCGTCGTTTCATCGCCATCTCCTTCTTGACTGGTTGCTGCTTGGACCGCCCAAGAGCGTGAAGATTGCCACGATTTTGAGTCGTCGAGGGCGGGGTGGGCCTTACACCTCCTGGCGGGGCGGCGGACCGGCCGGCTCTCGGCTTAGGGACGATCGCAGGACCCGATTTCCATTAGACTTGAGAGGCCACGCCGTGCCTGCCCTAAGTGCGGGCGCCACAAGGATCGAGGACGAGGGATCGAGGACGAGATGGTCAATCGGTATCGACTGCCGGTCGCCGGGCGCCGGCCGGCGCAACGCAACTCCGGCACGCCGCCCTCCTTCGGGACAAGGTAAGCGGATGCCGATCGTCGACGACACGGTCGGCCTGCGTCGAATCCTGACGCAACAACGAACCATCGCCGTCGTCGGTCTTTCCGCGCAATGGCACAGGCCGAGCTATTTCGCAGCCAAGTACATGCAGGACCATGGCTATCGCATCATTCCCGTGAACCCGAATTACACCGAAGTTCTCGGCCATAGATGCTATGCGAGCATCACCGACATCGCCGAACCGGTCGGCATCGTCGATTGCTTTCGCAGGGCGAGCGAGATGGTGCCCATCGCGCGCGACGCGGTGGCCATCGGCGCCAAAGTCCTTTGGATGCAGCTTGGCATCCGCAACGACGAAGCCGCCAGCATTGCCGCCGGCGCGGGGCTCGATGTCGTCTTCGATCGCTGCGTGAAAATCGAACACGCGCGCATCATGGGTGGCCTCAACTGGGCCGGCGTGAACACAGGGGTCGTCTCGGCCCGACGCGGCATCTAGGGCTTCGGCACATGGCCGACCGCAAATACGGTTTCGACACCTTGTGCCTTCACGCCGGGCACATTCCGGACAGCGCGACCGGCGCTC
>Ga0210402_10001040_pt1 | contig 29456 bp, 21 predicted proteins | sample IncBWC7MmetaG_FD_161055 | JGI IMG/M metagenome (GOLD analysis project Ga0210402, IMG submission 161055) | Forest soil microbial communities from Barre Woods Harvard Forest LTER site, Petersham, Massachusetts, United States - Inc-BW-C-7-M | ecosystem: Environmental > Terrestrial > Soil >...
TTGGAAGGGACAAATTCCGCATTGGTTGCGGCGTGAAACCGTTCGCCGGGTTTGAAGTCAATGGAATTTGTTTTTCCGCCAAAATATAACTGTTCGGGCGGAACACCGGCCAGAGACTCCTTGCTATCGTGGGAGAACGTGAGGTGAAAAGGGGCTCCCAGGGCAGTGTCCGCGGGCAAATACGCCTTCACCGCTGGCTTGATTTTCAACATGTAGTCGAAGCCGGAGATGTGATCAAAGTGGCGGTGCGAGAGTACGGCGATATCAACCTGTGTGAGATCCACGCCGAGCGCCTTGACGTTGTGCTCAAAATTGGCCGCGCTGTTGCCGGTATCGAAAAGGATCGTCTTGCCGTTGTAGCGAACCAGGGCGGAAAATCCCCAGTCGAGAACCGTGCCGCGCTTCTGATATCCGAAAGCGTCGTAGAGATTCAGAATGGAGTTCTGATCGGAGGCAAGCGTCCGGGTGACAGAATTCTGCGTCAGCAAGGAAACGCAGATGAGCGACAGAAGGGCAATGCGCAAGATAGTCTTCACGGAGCACCCCATCAAAAATCGAGCCATTCTACAGCACCCAAGCTCGGGTGGCCTTCTTCGCCCCTGCCCCACTCGCCCTAATGCCATCGTAACCCCGCCCCCGGCCGTCCATCCTTTACAATCGCTCCATATTCATTCCAACTGATTTTCAGAGGCTCACACATGCTCGTTCGCCATATCGCAACGCTCGCCGCCATACTGTCCCTGGTCGCCGCGAGCGGCGCTCAGCCCAAGCCTTCTCGTCCGCCGTCGATACCGCATCGGCTGGCTAGTCCAGCGGTTGCCGCTATCCAAGGTATTAAGCCAGAGAACATTGAGGCTCACGTCCGCTTCCTCTCGCACGACCTTCTCGAAGGGCGCGGCACTGGACAGCGTGGAGGCGACTTGGCCGCCGAGTACATCGCTACACAATTCGCGCTCTACGGACTGAAGCCTGCTGGCGACAAGGGCACCTTCATGCAGAAGGTTCCGATGGTCGGCATTACACCCGGAGCCGACACGCGTTTCTCCCTCGTCCCAGCGAACGGACACGCCAGAGACTTGAAGCCCCTCGACGAGTACGTCGCCTTCGATCAGACGCAGCAGCCCTCATCCGACATTGACGCCGAAATTGTTTATGTCGGATACGGCATTGAAGCACCCGAGTACAACTGGGACGACTACAAGGGCGTCGACGTCAAAGGCAAGGTTCTGCTTATGTTGGTGAACCAGCCCAGCGACGATCCCAAGATTTTCCACGGCAAAGCCCTGACCTACTACGGGCGCTGGACCTATAAATACGAAGAGGCCGCCCGCAAAGGCGCAGTCGGCGCAATTCTGATTCACCGCACCGACATGGCCAGCTATCCCTGGGAGGTCGTGCGCAATTCCAACTCCGGCGAACATTCCTACCTGAAACTCGACGGCACACCGAAACTCAAAGCCGCCGGCTGGATTCACCTCGACGTCGCGAAGAGCCTGGCTGCGACCGCCGGCCTCGATCTTGACAAAATGATGGCCGACGCTAAATCACGCGACTTCAAACCCATACCGCTCAAAGTCCACTTGGCCGCGCATATGACCAGCAAAGTGCGTCCCTTCGAGTCGAACAACGTCGTCGCTATTCTTCCCGGTGTTGACGGGCAACTAAAGGATGAAGCGGTCATGTACACCGCGCACTATGACCATTTCGGCATTCGTCCTGACATGCCGGGCGACAACATTTTCAACGGCGCCATGGACAACGCCACTGGTTGCGGCATCCTACTTGAACTCGCCCGCACCTACGCGCAGGCCGCGCAGAAACCGCGCCGTTCGATCCTCTTCGCCTCCGTGACCGCCGAAGAACAAGGACTGCTCGGCTCCGAATATCTCGGCAAGCATCCGCCGATTCCGGCCGGCAAAATCCAACTCGACCTCAACTACGACGACGTAAAGCCTCTGGGCTCTCCCGAAGAAGTACAAGTCGCAGGCGCTGAGCGCACCAGTTTTTATCCAGTGGTACAGTCGCTCGCCACCGAGTTCCGTTTCACAATTCGTCCTGACGCCCGCCCTGAGGCCGGACACTTTTACCGTTCCGACCACTTCAGCCTCGCGCGCGTGGGCATCCCCGCTTTTTCGGTGAACGAGGGGATGAAGTTCAAGCACCACGATGAAGCTTGGGGACTGGCGCAGAACGACGACTACACCGCTAACCGCTATCACCAGCCAAGCGACGAGTACCATCCCGGCATGGATTGGACCTCCGATGCCGCCATGGCTCGCTTTGGATTTGCACTTGGATGGGAAGCCGCAAACCAACCCGCGCAAATCGCCTGGAAGAAAGGCGACGAGTTCGAAAAAGCGCGAATGGGAAGTCAGTAAGAAAGGGGGTTCCCCGTGACCTCCGTGTCCCCTGTGGTTCAAGCTTTTGATTCTTAGCCATCGGGAGCACGAAGGGCGTGGGGGAAGCCCCAAAATTGAGCCATTCGACTCAATCCAAAGCCCAAAACTAGGGTAACTTTTGGCTCCCCCATGGCCCATGCTAACCTCGTGCTTAGTGTTACAGATTCAGTGAGTTGCAAGCTAGCGACCGTCGGCGCAAGGCTTCTGCGCGACAGGCCGGTTGGTGCGACTGTCTCTGCCTCGAATGGCCGATGCCCAAGCTCCCTATCTTCCGCTTTGGATCTTCCGAACCCGCGCCTCGGCCCGAACTCCAGTTTCAATCGCTGGTTCTAAATCTTACCGACCTCCAACTCGGTGTCGACAATCTCCGTTACGACGTTCATCTGAGCCAGCGCGTAACCGAAGAACTGGGCGCGCATCTGGCTCGCTACATCCGTCTGTTCGGAGGCGTCGAGGCGCTCTTCGGTATGGAAACCCCTACTGCTGCGCGCGCCTCGTTTCAATGGGCTCCCGCGGAGGGTCCGTCAAAGGGGCACAAGGCTGGCCCGACTGATCTCAAAGCGCTGCTGGTTTCGATCCACCAGGCGGTCTTGAATCGCGCTAAGATCGCCGGCAATCCGTCGATCGACGTTCTCGGCCGTCTCGCGGTGCTCAAATTTATACGTACAGAATTGCAGGCCCAGTTTGCGCGCATCCTCGAGCAGTGCCGGATGAAATCGAAATCCCTGGAAGGCCTGCGCGTCGCCAAGATGATGGAAACGCAGGAACTGGTCGCCAGCTTCCAGGTGCGCAAGAAAATCGTTCAACGCAAAGCGGGACAGGAAATCTTTCGGCTGCTACGCGAAATCGAAAAAGAAACGCTCGCTCGCACACGCCGCTCTCTGTTCGGCGAGCCAGCGAACGATTGCTATCGTCTCTTCCTGAACCCGCTCATCCTGACCGAAGATGGCCGTGACGACTATCTCTGCGCCGAACACTATTACATGTTCGGCAACTTCGAGAAGGATCCCGACACGTTTTCCAATCTGCGTCAGATGGCGCTGGCATTTCTGCGAACCCTGGGATACGAGGAACCTTCGGATGATCAACTCTTGGAGCAAGGTCTCAACGTGCCAGAGAATGCCGCTACCCTTGTTGGCACGGGTGATGCCGGCGATGCTAGTGGCGACCGCAAGACGAAAGAACGGCTGGAAATTTGGACGCGAATTCTCCAAAAAGAAAATGTTCTGCCCCACGTGATCGCGTCGTATGAGGCTGTGGGGTTATTGGGAGAGTACACGCCGCGGGTCAATCCACAGCAACTGAAGAACGCTTTGATTTCACGCGAGGAATGTGCCCGCGTGGAAAAAATAATTTCCGAAGGCAAGCTTCCCGCCGACCGTTTGCATGCTGCCATCGGCCGAGTAGCCTCCGCGCGCGGGGCCGAGCGCTTGCGGTTTGCGGCTCGTCTGCTGCGCGACCTGTTCTGCTATCATCGCGATCGCCGCGGCCTCGAAGCCATCACCAGCGGCCTGGACAGCATCAATCTGATCTCCGACGAAAAAGTTCGCGAACTCTCCAGCCTCAACGGTATGCTTTACGAGTTTCTGCCGCCTGAAGATCAGAGAGTCGTCGAGGACCGCGTTCATCATCACGTCATCTTGAAGGCCGACGTGCGTGACTCTTCCATCCTCACACGTTCTCTAATGGAAAAAGGAATGAACGCCGCGTCCTACTTCAGTCTGAATTTCTACGAGCCGGTGAATAAACTGCTCACGAAATACAACGCTGGCAAGGTTTTCTTGGAGGGCGACGCGATCATCATCTCGCTGCTGGAGCGCGAAGGTGAATCGATGTTGGCCGTGAGCCGCGCTTGCGTGCTGGCGTGGGAAATCTTGAGTCTGGTGCGCGGCTACAACGAACTGCTGCAACGTTCCGGGCTGCCGCAGATGGAACTTGGCCTCGGCATCGCCTATCAGGATTCCGCGCCGCTGTATCTGATGGATGGCGAGCATCGCATCATGATCTCGGACGCGATCAACGAGAGCGATCGCCTGTCTTCGTGTAACAAGCGCGTCCGGAAGAAATTCGCGCCTGATGCCGGCCTGTTCCGCGTCTTCCGTCTCCAGATCAGCGCCAACGCCGACTCGGACGGCGCTTCCGAAGACATCATCATGAACTACAACGTGGGCGGAATCTGCCTGAGTGAAGCCGCCTTCAAGAAACTTCAGCAAGAAATCTCGCTCGCGCCCTGGAAGACGAATTTCAAAGGCAAGTGGATCGACGACCAGCGCGAGTTCCTCATCGGTACTGTCCCGCTCGCCAACGGGGCGTTTCGCAAGGTTGCTATCCGGAAGAGCCGCATTGCACAGGTCGACGTCCGCGATTTTTCTGTTCTGCACTGGACCGACCGCTTCTATTTTGAAGTCTGTGCCGACCCCGCGGTTTATGCGGCATTGCCGGGGGAGAAATCCTCTGCGGCATCCGAACCGCTTTAGACTTTCGAGCCGTAGCCTACCGTCTTTGGCAGGATTCCGTACCGTTCTTTCGGAGGAACCGTACACGAAGTCCCGGATTTACACTCCCTCCATTTTCGGTTTTTATTATGCTGCGCGTGGCGCTCTCGTCGTCTTCTGGGGGAGGAGGGATGGAGCCGCCGGCGCCTGGGAAATGCGTCCTCGTCACAGTTTCTCGCCGCGCGGGCAGATCCTGAGGGCGCGTTTCCCATTTTGCCACGCACACAACCGTGCGATGCACGGTTTCCGAACGTGACACTCTTCCACGTGGAACGGTATCAATACATTAGCCTGCATATACTCGATGCGAAATTCTGACGGAACCCAGTCCCAGTAGACTTACGGGACACTGATCCGCCCAGCAACTTCGTCGCAGGTGTTTAGTACCTCGTGACCCAGTTCGGTGCTGCGACCCTCGCAAGTGGTTGAATTCACGCAGACTGGCTGAAATGAGCCAGCAACTATTCCTGCTCCTGCGAGTTCCAATCTGTAGGAGCTTCAGAGAAGTTAAAGCTGAAGCGCTCAAGGTCCGGTGGTTGGCGGCTGCAACCGGATCTGAGAGAAGGAGTCGAGTATGAAATCTCTACGCTATTTGGCAATGCTTGGGATCTTGTTTCTGCCGCTCATGTATTCGCAGGCGCAGGTCAGGGTTGGAGTGGGCATCGGCATCGGCGGTGGTTACGGCCCCAGCTACGTGCAGGGACCGCCCTCTTGTCCTTACGGCTACTACCCGGACTATCCCTATGATTGTGCGCCTTACGGATACTACGGTCCCAGCTACTTTGTCGGCGGCGTATTTATAGGCGCTGGCCCCTGGTATCACGGGTATGGCAACTCGTATTACGGGCGACCGGTTTACAACCGTGGATACTATAGCCGCGGATTCTACGATCGCGATGATCACAGGTTCTACGATCGTGATCGCGATGGCAATGACCGCGGGTTCCAGAGCCGCGGTTTCGAACGTCATGCTCCGGTAGCGAACTATCGAAGCAACCGCGGCGGACACCGCGATGATGGCAACCGTCGTGGCGACGGACGCCGATAACCTTTTCAGCGCGCAAAAAACTGCCGGCGGCCTGGATGCTGCCGGCAGTTTTGTCTTTCGAACTACGAACGTTGCCCGTCACGGCTTTTCTTTCCCTGCCTGTCGTTTCTCGCACTCCGTTTCCGATATCTCAGCAGAGGCGCAATCCGTGGATGACCCTTCACATTCCACCTGCAGCAAGCCGCAGGGACAACCAGGACGTGCTTTCCCCATCCATACAACAACGCGCTATCAATGTTTTCAAAACCCCAGTCCCAAGACCAAAATCGAAAAGGAGAACCGATGTTCCGTACGATCGCAAGCCTAACTCTATTTTCCGTTTTTTTCGGATGCGCGCTTGCAAGCCACGCGCAGAAAGTTCCTCGAGTTCCCAGGGCGCAAGCCCGCATGGGCACGGATGCCGACAATCAATGTGATTTCAACTTTCATTCTGGCTCGCTGAATACCTTCCTGGGTTATTGTGTCTCGACCAGCGGAAACATTCTGTTGATCGGAGTGCCGCAGGGGCATGAGCTGCTCGCCTCGGGCGTGGGCGCGGACGGCTACGGCATCTGCGACGTCAACTCAGGAACGGCGTACTTTGACTACTCGTTCGTCGGCGGCGACAGCGGCAACTGGAATGATCCGGTTGTTGTCAGCCAGAACAGCACGGGAATTAAGACGGTCCGCACGACAAGCGATGGTATCTGGACGCTTACGCAAACCATTAACCTGGTGCCATCCACGCCGTCGATCAAGGTCGTGATGATGCTCAAGAACAACACGGCCGTGAACCGGACCGCAACCCTGGTCCGCTTTGCGGACATCAACGTCGACTCCAACTTCAGCAATAATTTCAGCGCGACCGGCAACGGCGCGGCAGGATGGATCAACAGCGATCTCGCCAACAACGTTACCGGGCTTGGCCTGCAACTACAGAACGTGGGGAATTCGCCCTTTGGATTTGTCACCGGACTGGCACAGGACACTTTTAATGGTCCAAACCCGTGCGCGTTTGCAGAAAACGCCTCGGGAACCCCGCTCGTCGGAGTTGACGGATCGATCGGCCTCGCCTACGAAGATACAATCGCAGCGAAAAATGCAAAGACCGCAACGATGATTTACAGAGGGTTCTAGCAGAACCTGGTCACGCTAGCGTGACGATTCATCCGCCCTGCCCCACGTCTCGAACACGAGACGTGGGCTTCCCCCAAGTTTTAACAGGGCGGCGAAGTGGACCACCAGCCCCTGCCAAAAAAACACTTTAAATCTGAATTGCTCCGTCCTTTGAAGCTTGCCTTCGGCTAAATGCGATGCCGGTCAACACAGTTCATCCGCGAAGCTTCAACGCGCATCTCATGGGAAAGCGGCCGTCTGAAGCGGGCTGCCTGCGGGCGGTATAATCCGCTTACGATTTGTTTTGGGGGTTCCTTCCATGAGTATGGCCCAGACTCTCGGCGAGTTGCGCGAAAGTCCTTTTTCCGAACAGCGCCTCGCTTCCCGCAAAGTTAAAGACGAAATGCGCGAGAACCTGATCTCGCTTTTGCGGCAAGGGTGTCCGATATTTTCCGGGATCGTGGGCTATGACGATACGGTAGTGCCGCAGATCGTGAATGCGATCCTGTCCCGGCACAATTTCATTCTGCTGGGCTTGCGCGGACAAGCGAAAAGCCGCATCCTCCGGGCGCTTACGGGACTGCTCGATCCGCAGATGCCGTATATTGCGGGATGCGAGATTCATGACAATCCCTATGCACCGATTTGCCGGCGGTGTCGCGAGTTAGTGGCGCACGAAGAAGACCGTACGCCGATTGCCTGGCTTACTCCTGAGCAACGCTACGTGGAAAAGCTTGCCACGCCCGATGTGACGATTGCGGATTTGATCGGCGATATCGATCCGATCAAGGCGGCGCGCGGTGGGCACGAACTCTCGAGCGAATTCACTGTGCATTACGGACTGCTGCCGCGCGCGAACCGCTGCATCTTTGCGATCAATGAACTGCCGGATCTCGCCGGCAAGATTCAGGTGGGACTGTTCAACGTCATGCAGGAAGGCGACGTGCAGATCAAAGGCTATCCGATTCGCCTGCCCCTCGATGTCGCGATCGTCTTCAGCGCGAATCCGGAGGACTACACGGCGCGCGGCAAGATCATTACGCCGCTCAAGGATCGTATCGGGTCGGAGATCCGCACGCACTATCCTGCGACCGTCGAAGAAGGAATCGCGATCACTGTGCAGGAAGCGTGGGTGCAGCGTGCGGGAGTTCGTCCCTATGTGCCGAAGTATGTGCAGGAAGTGGTGGAGCGGATCGCCTTTGCTGCGCGCGAGGATAAGAAGATCGACAAGCGGTCGGGAGTGAGTCAGCGGCTTCCCATTTCGGCGATGGAGAACGTAATTTCGAATGCCGAGCGGCGCGCGCTGGCGAATCAGGAAACGGTGATTGTGCCGCGTATCAGCGATATTTACGCGGCGCTGCCGGCGATCACTGGAAAGCTGGAACTGGAATACGAAGGCGAGATGAAGGGTGCTGATTTCGTGGGCAGGGAACTGATCCGCACGGCAATCGCCAAGACTTACGACGGCTATTTCAAGAACAGCGAAATGAACCAGATCGTGCAGTGGTTTGACCTCGGTGGCGAAATTCAGCTCGCGGACTCGGCAGGCGCGACTGACGCGCTGACTTCGCTCCGCGGCATACAGGGCTTGATGGACAAGATCGTCAAGGTGAACGTCGGCCCGAAGGATACGCCCGAGAAACAGGTGTCGGCGGCAGAGTTTATTCTCGAAGGCCTGCACGCCCATAAGCGCGTCGGACGCAACGAAGAACGCGTTTTCACCGCCGGAGAAAAACCGCCGCAACCGCGAAAAAGCGAGAAGCCGATTCAGGACGACGAAATGCCGTTTCGTCCGAGAAAGCAATTTAATTAGCGAGTTCTCGGTTCTCAGTTCCCAGATCTCAGTAAGGGCCTGGGTTTTCTGAGAACTGGGAACCGGGAACTGAGAACTGTTTTGCGCCGCATCCGCTACACCAAATACGTGCCCGATCCGGCAGGCGATATGAGCCTGGAGGACTTGCTGGGCGCGCTATCTGATTACCTTCTGCGCAGCGGCTTTCAGGAAAACATGTGGTACGAACTCCCGGAAGGTGAGCAGACGCTCGATGCCCTCAAACGCGCGATTGAGCAGGCGCTGCTCAACGGCGAACTGTTTGACGAAGAAATGCGCGACCGTCTCGACCAGATGCAGATGGAGGGCGAGCTGGACCAACTGATCGAACAACTCATCGAGCGCATGCAGCAGGAGGACTACATTTCAATCGACCAGCCGCATGATCCCTCGAAGAACTCCAGCGTGGGCGGACAGGTGGGCGAATCGCAGCAGCAGACGAAGTTCGAAATAACCGACAAGAGCCTCGATTTTCTGGGATTCAAAGCCCTGCGCGACTTGCTGGGGTCACTCGGCAAGTCGAGCTTCGGGCGGCACGATACGCGCGACATGGCCACCGGCATCGAGACTAGCGGCGCGTCGAAGGCTTATGAGTTCGGAGACGCGCTCAACCTCGACATCACGGCCACGCTATCGAATGCGATTCAGCGCGAGGGGCTGGAGATGCCGTTGAACATCGAGTATCGCGATTTGCAGGTGCATCAATGCGAGTATCAGTCTTCGTGCGCGACGGTGCTGATGCTGGATTGTTCGCATTCAATGATCCTGTACGGCGAAGACCGCTTCACACCGGCGAAGAAAGTTGCGATGGCTTTGTCGCATCTGATTCGCACGCAGTATCCCGGCGACTCGCTGTCGCTTGTGTTGTTCCACGATTCGGCAGAGGAAGTTCCGCTCTCGCAACTGGCGCGCGTGAAGGTTGGTCCTTATTACACCAACACGCGCGAGGGCCTGCGGACGGCGCAACGGATCCTCGACCGTCAGCGCAAGGACATGAAGCAGATCGTCATGATCACGGACGGCAAGCCGTCGGCGCTCACTCTCGAAGACGGCCGCATTTATAAGAACGCCTTCGGGCTCGACCCGCTCGTCGTAAGCCAGACATTGGAAGAGGTCTCGAAGTGCAAGCGCGCTGGTGTCCTGATCAACACATTCATGCTGGCGTCGGATTACGGGTTGGTGCAGTTTGTCCAGAAGGTTACGGAGATGTGCCGCGGCAAGGCTTACTTCACCACCCCGTACACCCTGGGGCAGTATCTGCTGATGGACTACATGTCGCGGAAGACCAAGACAATTCACTAGTTATTTAGCGAGATGTCCACTAGTAAAACCGCCGGATGGCATGTCTGTGAGGGCAAGAACGATATGGATGTTGATAATTCCCAAATCGACGGGTGGTTCGCCGGCGGCGTAGTGCCCGAAGTCGATCCCGTGGATCTCGAGTCCATACTGCAGATGTGTGGAGGCATTCAACCTGCTCCTGGCAATCGAGAAAAAGCGACCGGTGAGGATTTAATGGCGCAGGTCTGCAGGCCGGGAGCGGATGTCCGCGCGGTGGGCTACCGGGCTGCGATGTTGCAATTGATGGGTGGTCCTCTCGATATGCTGTCGCCCTGGCTGCATGATGGCATCCTCGACAAGGCGGTGATCAAAGTGGCTGCGAAATTTCCAATGGAGGGAATGGAGATTGGCGTCCGTCGAAACGGCCTGCCTTTGGATCTTGGGGAGTTTATGAAGCAGGTCGAGGCGGCGACAAGGAAATAAGAAAACTTCCCGCGCACTCGCGCTAGCGATTCGCCAATACCGCCACGTGTTTGGCCCTGAGCAACCGATCATCAGCGGTGCCCACCACCGTCCGCACCCCTCGCGGACAGGACTGTCCGCGCTACCCCGATTCGTCACAAATCCGCTGTGACGGAGCGCACATCCTCGCGGGCCTGAACGCGCTAACCTGATTCCACTCCCAAGGCCGTTCCCGGCCCGTTTCCTTCCAGAAGAAGGTATTGGTATGTCCGCACGCACATGGATGTTTGTGCTGGGGGTGGTGTGTCTGACGACGATCAGCTTCGGCCAGGCTTCGAATCATTCGGCGGGGCCGCGTGTACTTGGGCCGCGTTGGCGGGAAATATCCCGCGCTTCGGGAATGGTCTTTTCCGGGACCGTATTGAGCGTCGAATCGCAGCCGATCGACAAGGGACGGCCGCTGCCGGTGATCCTCACGAAGCTTCGCGTGGATCGGGCGATTGTCGGTGTTGCGCGGGACCAGATCGTCACCGTGCCCGAGTGGGCTGGGGCCTGGAACACGCACCGCGCGATGAGTGCCGGGGAGAGGTTCCTCCTATTTTTATATCCGCTGAGCCGGCTGGGGTTGACGAGCCCGGTCGGCGGACGAGTGGGGCTGGTCGCGCTCAATGGGCGCGGCGAGATTGCTGCACCGTACTTTCTGGAATTCGAAAAGGGCGTTGAAGGTGATGAAAGGGCGGGGCCGGGCGCTAAACAGTGGGGCACCAGTCCACGTATTCCGCGCCGCGCTGCTCTCGGTGCTCCCAATCCTGCCACTAAATCGAGCGCTGACATCCCTCTATCGCAACTGGAGCGCGAGATCCGCAGCGCTCGAGGAAACCTGAGATGAGGGAACATAAGATGAACATTCCTCGCCGACTTCTCGTTGTCTGCATATTTCTCATCGGTAATGTTCTCTGCGCCGTGGCAGGCGGTCCGGCTTACGTCGCCGGTTCCGGATTCGATCCTGCTGTGAAGGGCCAGTCGCTTGTCTGGGCGGGCGGAAACTTGCAGTACTTCACCGACCAGGGGGACTTGAGTCCAATCCTTGACGGCCCACAAGCAGACCTCATGGTCAGCGACGTGTTCACCCACTGGACTACGGTTCCAGGCGCGGCGATCACCGCGACTCAGGCGGGACATCTCGCCGAAGACGTCAGTGGCGCCAACGTCGTGGGATTCCCCGATGGCACTTACTCGATACCGGCGGACATCCAGCCCAGCGCGGTTTCCACTCCATTGGGAATCGTTTACGACATCGATGGACAGGTTACGGACGCGATGCTCGGCGCGGGAGCGGGCGCAATTGATTTCTGCTTTACCAACGCGGTGTTCGGCGGGCCTGACAATTTCAGTTTCGACGCTCACCTCACTCACGCGCTGGTGGTCATCAACGGCGTGTGTGTGGCGCAGACTTCTCAGGTGCCGGACGTCCGCTACCGGCTGACACGCACGCTGGGACGCGTGCTTGGGCTTGGCTGGTCGCAGGCCGATGTGAACGTGATCACCCGAAATCCTGTTCCGGTTCCCGACGACTTCGAGGGCTTCCCGGTGATGCACTTTCTCGATCCCGTGGGATGTGCGCCGGTCAGCATCTGTTACCCCGATGCGGAAGTTCCGAAGATGGATGATCGCGCGGCAATCTCCCGCCTGTATCCGGTGGGCGCGGTCAAGGCCAGAATTCATGGCAGCGTCTTCTTCACCGATGGGAGCGGAAACGGTACGCAACCGATGCAGGGCGTGAATGTAGTGGCGCGCCGAGTCGACTCAGGACAGCCTTCCCGGCAATTTGTCGCTGCGTCAGTTTCGGGATTCCGCTTCCGCGGCAATGGGGGTAATACGATCAACGGCTTCGTCGACGTAAAGGGACAGCCGTTCGATTTTTTCGGATCCGACGACGTAACGGTGGAAGGCGCGTTCGACCTCGCAGGACTGGAGATTCCGAACGGCACCGGCAGCGTGAAGTATCAGTTGAGCGTGGAGGGGTTGGACGCGAACTGGTCGGAGGGAGTGGGTCCGTATGCGCCGACTCAGGTAGCGCCGTCCGGTGTGTTTACGCCTGTCGTAGTCACCGTGCAGCCGGGATCCGATACCGTGCAGGATGTGCTGATGCAGGGAAGTGCGATTGCGCAAATCGACCGCGCGACTGGAAGTTCGTACGAAACCCCAGCGGTGCTTCCTCAAGGAGGAGGCTGGGGCGCGTTGCTGTCGGGATATGGCGTCGCCGACTGGCTGCAGTTCGACGTGCAGGCCAATCGAACGGCGTCCGTGTCTGTAACGGCGCTGGATGAAACTGGTCAGCCAACCGAAAGTAGAGCCGCGCCCGTGATCGGAATCTGGCCGTTGAGTGATCAGAGTGGCGGACCAGCTCCATCGTCTACGCCGTCGGCCTTCAATACGGTTGTTTCAGGAATGACGCGGCTGGACGCGCAGTTCACAAGCGGTGGACCGTTCCGGCTCGGCGTTGCCGATGCGCGCGGCGACGGTCGTCCCGACTATTTTTATTCCGCAAATGTTCTCTACTCCGACACGGTGACGCCTGCGCGCGTGGGCATGCGGGGTGGCCCGGCGACTATGCATGGTCTGGGTTTCAATCAGGGGTTGCAGGTCAATGTTGGAGCGGCAAGCGGTGTCGTTTTTTCCGTTGGGGCCAATGATCTGCTCGCATCGCTGCCGCAGGGCATTCAGGACGGCACGGCGACGATCACTGTTAACGATCCAGCGAGTGGAGGCTTTTCGCAAATGACAGACGCCGTCACGTACGGCGCCGCCGCAAGTGACATGCTGTTGCTGTTGCTGGGGTCGGAGCCGTTGACGCCGGTGGGAGCCGAAGCGCCGAATCCTGTGCGGGTGCGCGTGGTGGCCGCGGATGGAATCACTCCAGTCAGTGGCGCGACCGTGGCATGGTCCACGACGAATGGCACGAGCCTTTCGGTGTGCGGTGGAGCTTCGAGTTGCTCGGCGCTCAGCGATGAGTCGGGCATCGCGTCGACGCAGGTCACGCCGACGGCCATCGGCACGATCAGTATCACGGCGATGCTCGCTCCAGCTTCGTATACGCCGCCGCAATCGAGGCAGGCGACGCTGGTGGGAACTGAGTCGTCGCTTGATCTCGGCGCGGTAGAGCCGACAAGATGGGTTGGCCAGGGCGCGACTATCGACGTTCCAATTACCGTGCGCGCGCTCAACTTGGGGGCGCCGCTCAGCAACGCCACGATCAACTTCCGAGTCTCAAAGGGCGTGGCCACGCTCTCCTCGGTTAGCGCGACGACCGACGCCACGGGATACGCCTCGACCACCGTCCATCTAATCAATCAGACGGCCGACGTGCAGGTGACGGCGTGCGTTGCTCCTAACAACGCGCCGTGCCAGACCTTCACTATGTTCGCCACGCCCGCGTCGAATTGGAGAATCGAAAATGCCGGCGGCTCGACGCAGGTAGTTTTTGCGGGGCAGGCCTTTCAGCCGATGGTCCTGCGCGTCTCAGACAGCGCGTCGCCGTCGAATCCCGTGATCGGAGTGAATCTGATATTCGACGTTACCATCGCGCGCCTTCCCAAAAACGGTGAGGGAGGAGGTGGCGGTGACGATGGCGGCGGTGGTCGCGGCGGAGGCACGCCGGTGATCCTCGGCACCTATGAAGTCCGTATCGCATCCGGCGATGGCGGAATTGCGAGTTGGGTCCCCACTGTGCAGGATGTCCAGGGATATTGCGACCTGCTGATTGCACTCAGTGCAGGGCCGGCTTCGTCGCAGTTCCATCTGCAAGTCGTGGAACCAATAGTTGGGCCACCAGCCAGGGGCGTTGGCGATCTGAAGCGGCGTAAGGATCACGATCAGGAGCCGCGGGAGCGGAGAACGGACGAATGAAGGATGCGCAAGGCGAAGAGCCGAAGATTGGGAGGGGCGGGAGGGCACGGCTTCTAAGGCTGCTGAAAAACCCACAAATGCCGGCACTGCCGTGGAAGAGCGGCGCTTAAGCGCCGCGTAAGTCGTTCGTAACGAGAGTGGGCTTTAGCCCTGGTGCTCGCTTTCCTTTGCTGAATTCAATTTTTCCACAGGCATTTCAACCGTGCCGTTAGGCTTAGCAAGACCTGGGCTTCAGCCCTGGAGGTTTCGGCGCGGCTGAAGAGGGACACCGGGGCTAAACCCCGCGTCAATCTGGACAACTTACGCGGCCCTGAAGGGCCGCTCTTCCACGGTTGTGCACGCATCCATGAGCTTCCCCGCAGCCTCTGAAGGCGTGGGCCTCACGAACACTTGAATTCCATTTCCATCGCAAATCACTGACTACTTCTTCGTCCACTGGTCCACCCAATCGTTCACCGTCTTGTACCAGAGTTGCGAGTTCTGCGGCTTCAACACCCAGTGTCCTTCGTCGGGAAAATAGAGCATCTTCGAGGGGACGCCTATGGTTTGCAGCGTAGTGAAAAGCTGGAAGCCTTCGCTCACGTCGAGGCGGTAGTCGAGTTGTCCATGAATCACGAGCGTCGGTGTCTTGAAATTCTTCGCGTATTGGTGCGGAGACCATTTCTGGTACATAGCCCGGTTGTCGATGGGCGTCCCCTTGAACTCCCAGTTGTTGAACCAGAGTTCTTCCGTCGTTCCCCACGCCGACTCGGCGTTGAACATGCCATCGTGCGACACCAGGCACTTGAAGCGGTTGGTGTGGCCCATGATCCAGTTGATGGCGTATCCGCCATAGCTCGCGCCCAGCGCGCACTCGCGGTCTTTGTCGATGAACGGATACGTCTTCTCCGCGTAGTCGAGGCCCTTCATCAGGTCTTCAAACGGAGCTCCGCCCCAGTCGCCGTTGATGGCGTCGATGAACTTCTGTCCGTAGCCGGTCGAGCCGTGGAAGTTGATCATGATGACGATGTAGCCGCTCGCGGCAAACAGTTCTGGATTCCAGCGATAGCTCCAGTCGTCTCCCCACGCGCCCTGTGGACCGCCGTGGATGAGGAACTTCACGGGATACTTCTTGCTGGCGTCGAAGTTTGGCGGCTTGACGAGGAAGCCTTGAACTTTGTCGCCATTAGCTCCGGGGAACCAGAAAGACTCGAGCGGTGACATCGCAACGGCTCCAAGAACGGCGTCATTGAGATGCGTGACCTTGTCGCCTTCGGGAAGATCGTAAGGATCGATCTTCGCAGGCAGCACGAGCTTTCGAATCTCAGTGGGATTCTGTAGAGACATTTGGCTGAAGAAGAGCGTTTTCCCGTCGGAAGAAAGGGCCAAATCGTCGTCATAACCGCGCGTGATTCTTTCTCTGGTCATTGCGACTCGGAGGACCTTGCCGCTAGGCATTTGCAGCGATGCTCCGCCGATTCCGAATCTCAGACCCCAAACTGTCTTTTGTCCCTTGTTCTGAGCGTCTTCGTCGGTGGCAACAAAGAAGAGTTCAGTAGAGGTCCTTCCCCAAGTGAAGGAACCAACCCAGTCCTCCCAATCCGATTTGCCGACGAGGTCTTTCTTCTGCCCGGTAGCACGATCGTAGAGAACGAGTTTGAACTGATCGCTTTCATATCCCGGCCTCGATTGCGCGCGGTAGGCGATGTACTTGCCATCGGGCGAATAGAGCGGCGTCGAGTCGCTGGCAGGATTGTCGGCGGTGATGTTCTTTGGCGGCCCGCCCGTCACCGGGACGATCCAGAGATCGTTGTTGGTGGACGTGGCTTCGACCTTGTCGTGATTCGAGGTGTAGCAAATCTCCTGCCCATCGGGCGAGAAGGCGTAATTATCCTGTCCGCCGAGCGAGAACACGGGAGAATCGTAGTCGCCGGGCGTGAGGTCGCGCGGAAGAGGTCGGAGGGGGCCATTGTATGAGCCTTCTTCGGGAGGAATCGAGTTCGAAGGTGGAACCTGAACGACAAGAATATGTGTGCGTGTGCCACTCTTGTAAGCGTTCCAGTGACGATAGAGTAGCCGGTCGAAGATGATTGCTTTGATCTTTGACTCCGCCGCATCTTTCAACTTCTTTCTGTTGCACATTGCCACCGCTGATGGATCGCCGTCGCAATCGGGATAGACGTCTGATGTAAAAAGAATGTTCTTTCCATCTGGCGACCACAGCTCACCGCCGGCCTCGGTGGCAATCTCCGTCAACTTACGAAGCAAGCTGACCCTGGCGGCCGCGCCGTCAAAATCCGCAATCCAAACCTGCGATCCCCCCTCCTTATTCGACAGAAATGCAAACCGCTTTCCATCTGGCGACCATCGCGGACGGTCCCCATCCTGATCGGCAATGAGCACCCGCTCCTGTCCACCCGCCAGCGGCACGATCCAGATATGCGGTGTCTTCTTGTTGGTGGCAAGATCAACATCGACGGCGCTGAACAGGACCCACTTCCCATCCGGCGAAGGCACCGGCTCGCCGACGCGCTTCAGCTTCATCATGTCTTCGAACGTAAAAGGATGTTTAGTCTGAGCGGCCAGGGGCAGGGCGAGAAGCAGAGCAACAACGATTCGAAAAAGGCGCATTACAACCTCCGGATGGAAGACTCAACAGTCTAATCCCGTTGACTAAAGGCACGCCGCAATCTTCGAACCCGGACGTGTTCCTGGAAGCGAGCGTCAGTACTTCTGCAATCTGAATTCTGTAATCGTCTCACAGCCCTTCCAGCATGGCCGTCATCTCCGACTGCGCGTGGGCATTGCCCGTCCGCCGTGCGGAAGAGATCCCATCCACTAAAAGCTCCTTGGCTTCGTCGATGCGCCCGGCCTTCTCCAGCGTCTGTGCCGCCATGAAATATCCGGGCGTGTAGTCGGGGTTTTTCTCCAGCAGCGTTTTGAACTCCTGCAAAGCTTCGTCAATTTTCCCGGTGTTCGAATACTCCATTGCCAATCCGTAGCGTGCAAACGCGTCTGCGGGGTTTGTGGCCAAAATCTCGGTCAACATGGCGATGCGGTCCATAGGTTAGAGAAAGCTCTCAGATGTCAGGTCTTAGGTGTTAGGTTACCAGCCAAGGGCCAAATGCAAAATGCCAAGTCGCCATTCCCGCGCTACAATAACGTTTCTTCTGGAGACTGTTCTTGGCCTGTCCGTATTTTGTGCCGCAGCAGATCTTGAACGACGGCTCATGGCTGCATCCGGCGCGACTGCCGTTGGGTGCAGGATGGAACGGACATTGCTGTGCTTCGGGAGAAGAGACTACACCGTCTGACGCCGCTCTCCGTGAGTTTTGCAATCTGGGAAATGCCACCACCTGTCCTCATCTTCCGGCGGCCCGCGAATGGGATGCGGTTCGTTTTTCGGTGGCGCGCGCGGGTTCCGATCAGATTACGCTGTGTTACGTCTGCGAACGGGCGCACGCTCCCGTTGAGCACGGGAAACTTACTTTCGATTTCGTTGGACAGGTCTGGCTAAGTCCACACTCCGATGCGCGGGTCCAGAGGCTCGCGACTTGCTACGTCGAAGCATGGCAGACCAGGCAGAGCACAGTCGCAGCCTAGCTAATGGCCACTCACGATCCAACCCGCCCTCGCCCAGTCGGCGACTCCAAGTCGGAGATGACGGAGATCGTTCTCCCCAACGACGCGAACCCGCTGAACGCTCTCGTCGGCGGACGCCTGATGCACTGGATCGATATGGCGGCGGCCATGGCGGCTCATCGGCACTCCCGGCAGTACGTGGTTACGGCGTCGGTCGATCATCTTGACTTTCTGGTGCCGGTTCGCGTGGGCGACATTGTAATTCTGCGCTCGTCGGTCAACCGTGTTTTTAATACCTCGATGGAAGTGGGCGTCAAGGTGTGGGTGGAGAACTATCACACGGAGACGAACCGGCACGTCAGTTCGGCCTACTTGACGTTTGTCGCGGTCGATAGCACGGGCGGAAAACGGCTTCCGGTGGCGCCCGTGATTCCTGAAACTGCCGAGGAGAGACGGCGTTATGAAGACGCCCTACGCCGGCGAGAACTGCGGCAAGCGGAACTGGCCCGCAGGAACCGCCCCAAAGGTTGAAGCAGAATGAGCCGTAACGTCCGGCTTAGTTGTGCAACAAGAAAATCGTGATGAAGGATGAGGCAGTAACCTGACACCTAAGACCTGACACCTGACTTATGGACAGCGCTCTTCTCATCCATCGCCTGCACTTCGGCTTCACGGTAACGTTCCACTACCTGTTCCCCCAACTCACGATGGGTCTGGCATTGTTGATCGTGGTGCTGAAGACGATCGCAATGCGACGGAACGATCCTGTTTACAGCCAGGCGGCGCGCTTCTGGGCGAAGATGTTCGGCATTAATTTTGTGATGGGAGTGGTAACGGGGATTCCGATGGAATTTCAGTTCGGGACGAACTGGTCGCACTTCTCGCGCTTCGCCGGAGGCGTGATTGGCCAGACGCTCGCCATGGACCACGATCCGATTCGACTGCCATCCGCGGAGGCAAAGTAGATATGGCGTCCCTGTGGTACTGGATCGTAGTTGTGATGGTCACCGCGTACGTCGTGCTGGATGGACTCGATCTGGGTGCGGGAGGGATTTACCTGGCAATCGCCAAGACCGACGAAGAGCGCCGTCGTGTTTTGGTCTCGATCGGGCCGGTGTGGGATGGCAATGAAGTATGGCTGCTGGCCGCGGGTTGCACTCTCTATTTCGCGTTTCCTCAACTCTATGCCTCCAGTTTCAGCGGATTCTATCTGCCACTGAAAATCGTACTGTTGCTGCTGATACTGCGCGCCATTGGCATTGAGTTGCGCACGCGCGTGAAAAACACTATATGGTCCAGTTTCTTCGACGCGATCTTCAGTGGTTCCAGTATTCTGCTGGCCGTATTTTTCGGGGTGGCGCTTGGCAACGTGGTGCGGGGCGTGCCGCTCGACGCTACCGGCTACTTCTTCGAGCCGCTCTGGACCGATTTCTTTAACCTTAGCCCGCACACCGGTATTCTCGATTGGTACACAGTCCTGATCGGAGTGCTCGCATTGGTGGCGCTCACGGCGCATGGCTCGCTCTACGTTGCCGTGAAAACCGACGAAGATCTCGGCCGCCGCGCGCGAGGCGTTGCCATCTTGTGTTGGCCGCTTCAGTTCTTTCTGACATGCACCAGCCTGGTCGCGACCTATTTCATCCGGCCCGAAGTGATGGACAACTACACCAATCACAAGATCGGATTTCTGGTGCCGTTGCTGGTGTTGGGCAGCCTGGTTGTCATGCTCTGGGCGAATCCAAAGGGCAAGGAGAAACTTGCGTTCGTGGCCTCAAGCCTCTACATCACGGCCATGCTGGTAGGCGCTGCTTTTGCTCTTTATCCGGTGGTATTGCCCGCACGCGACCGGCAGTACAGTCTGTCCATCCACAACACCGCCGCCACCCACGGACTGACCGTAGGACTCGCGTGGTGGACCCTGAGTGCAGCCCTGGCCCTCCAATACTTTGTTTTCGTCTACCGAATGTTCCGCGGAAAAGTGCAGGTCGGGGAAGGACACTAAGGACACTATTGAGAGCAGTCGGCACTCAGCATTTAGCAATCAGCACACAGCCGTCAGCAAAACTAGGGTGCTCCGGGAGTTTGTGATTTTACTGAGTGCTGACTTCTGACCGCTCTCTGCTCGTATAATCTCCATAGAACTCTGAGAGGTCACTTGAGCGCTCATTCTCATTCCGGCCAGCAGCAGCCGGCTCCACAGCCGTTACCTGGTGTGAATGCCATCATCGCAGTAGGGTCTGGCAAAGGCGGGGTCGGCAAGACGACTCTCGCGGTCAATCTCGCACTCGTACTCAGCCAGATGGGTCATCGAGTGGGACTGCTCGACGCTGACGTTTACGGTCCCAACGTTCCCCTGATGCTTGGCACCAGCGAGCAGCCCAAAGTGTTGGGTGAAAACCGCATCGAGCCGCTCACCGTGCACGGGCTTAAAACGATTTCAGTCGGCTTCCTGAATCCGGGTGACAAGCCGCTGATCTGGCGTGGGCCGATGTTACATTCGATCATTCGTCAGTTTCTGGGATCGGTGCAATGGGGTCAGCTCGACTACTTGGTGGTTGACTTACCGCCCGGCACAGGCGATGTTGCGCTGTCGCTGATTCAGACGGTGCCCCTGACTGGTTCGATCGTCGTCTCGACTCCTTCTGACGTAGCGTTGCAGGATGCCCGCAAAGCGATCGAAATGTTTCGTCAGATGAAAGTCGATATCGTCGGAATGGTAGAGAACATGAGCTACTTCGTGTGTCCGCACTGCCAGCACGAAGTCGACATTTTCTCGCGCGGCGGCGCGGAGAAGACCGCGAAGCAGTTCGATGTTCCATTTCTTGGAAGTATCGAACTGGATCCTGAAATTCGTCGCGCGGGGGATAGCGGCGCCCCGGCCGTTCTCAAAGGCGAAGATTCGCCGCACGCCAAATCACTGTTCGCGTTTGCACGCAAAGTCGTCGAGCGAGTGGACGAGATCAGGGCCAGCAGTTCCGCCAGCGTGGTTCAGATTCAGTAAGATCCCTCCGTGTCCTCCGTGGTTCAAGGTCTTTTCCTAACCATGGATGCCACAGGGGTCGCAGACTGAGCCCGCATGACTGCAACTTCGATACCCGATTTTCTCTACGGCACCGCCTGGAAAGAAGACCGCACCGCCGCGCTGACGGAACTCGCGATCCGCGCGGGCTTTCGAGCCATCGACACAGCCAACCAGCGCCGGCACTACTTCGAAGAAGGAGTCGGACAGGGGTTGGCGGCGGCGTATGCAGCCGGAATCGTTTCGCGCACCGACCTCTTCCTTCAGACCAAATTCACCTATCAGCGAGGGCAGGATCATCGCCTGCCTTACGACCCGGCAGCCAGTTTGTCCGATCAGGTTGCGCAATCCATGGCCAGCTCGCTCGAACACCTTGGGACTGACTACGTAGACAGCTTTGTCCTGCACGGGCCTTCATCCGGATATGAATGGACTGAAGATGACGCTGAAGTCTGGGAGGCGATGCGCAAGGAGCGGGACGCCCGACGGACTCGCCTTCTCGGTGTCAGCAATGTGTCATTGCATCATCTGGAACAATTGGAGGCCGCGAACGCGGAGCCTCCTGCTTTTGTTCAGAACCGATGCTTCGCGCGTACCGGATGGGACCGCGACGTTCGGGCCTTTTGTCGCGCAAGAAATATTGTCTATCAGGGCTTCTCTCTTTTGACTGCGAACCTCGACGTGCTGAAGCATCCACCTATTGTCAGCCTCGCCGATGCCATGGGAGCCACTCCAGCACAAGTTGTGTTTGTATTCGCCCGGAGCGCGGGCATGCTGCCGATGACGGGCACTTCCAACGTCGAACACATGAAGCAGGACCTCGCAACCGGTGATCTGAACCTGCCTCCCGACATGGTTCAGGCGATCGAGTCGATTGCAGGGTAATCCAATCAGCCTGACTACGCCAGCCTGCGAACTTCCGACAGCGTCTTGTCCACTTCTTCAGGCGTGTTGACAATGGCGCACGCCAGGCGCGCATACGAAATGCGATATGGAGTAGTGGAAGCGACGATCTTCTTTTCGAGCAACCGGCTTACCACTTCAGTCTGCTTCATGCCCTTCACGTCGAAACAGGCCATTCCCGCAGAGAGGCTTTCATCGCGCGGCGTGTAGAGCTGGATGTGCGGCATGGCCGCCAGTCCCTCTTTCATCTGATGGTTGAGTTCATGAATGCGTGCCGTGATTCGCGCCGCTCCGATATCGCGATGAAACTGAAATGCCGCAGGAAGCGCCCAGTGGTGCTCGAAGGCCTGAAATCCGCCCGGGGAAAACCACGCGGCGCGCGCGGGCTGAGTCGGCTCTTTTTCCGATCCCCACGCCTCGAACAATTCGAGGCCGTAAAAAGTCGGAATAATCGGTCGCAGTTTTGCCCACATCGCCGGTTTCGCCCAGACAAAGCCTGTGCCACGCGGTCCGAAGATCCACTTGTGCGTCCCTGCGGAAAAGTAATCGCAGCCCATCGCGGTGATCTTTGGATCTTCCACGCCGATTCCGTGAACGCCATCCACCACGAGGAGGACGCGGTCTTTTTCGTCGCGGCCGGCGTTGGCTTGGGCCACGACATCGGCGATGCGGCGAATCGGTAACCGCAGTCCGCTGGCGGAATGAACCCAGGTCACGCCCAGAACTTTGGTTTTGGGACCGATGCCTTTGCGAATTCGATCCACCATCTGGTCGGCGGAGATGGAGGCGTAGGAATCGAAGAGCGGAATCTTGCGCCAGGTAGCGCCGCAACGGCTGGTCGCCATGCGGATCGATTCGTGATGCACGTAGTGGTCCTGCGTGGTCGTGAGCACTTCGTCGCCTTCGCGCAGCGGAAGTCCCTGATAAATGAGCGCGAGGCCGGTGGTGGTGTTCTGCGTGAGCGCGATATCGTTCGCGTCCCCTCCGATGTACTCGGCGATAGTCCGGCAGATCTGGAGTGGAAGATTCTTGTCTGCGCTTTCGAAGAGTGACGATTCCACGGTGACAAATGGATTGGAATCCAGTTGTCGCCTATATTTCTCGATTGCCTCGCGAACAGGGCGCGGATGCGAGGTCAAATAGAAGAGGCCCAAATGAATGTAGTCAGGCGACAGGTCGAACTCCCGGCGCACAGATGCCCAATCATCGTACCGGGCAGGGCTTGCCGTCTTGGTAGACTCGGCGCCAGAGAGCAACGGTGTGAGTGCTCCAGCGGCAACAGATAAAGAACTGCCCACCAGAAAACTGCGACGGCTTAGAGGCATGAGAGACCTCCTCAAAGCATCAAGACTAAATCTGAAGGTAGGGGAAACGCCATCCGAAGCTTGCGGTCAAATGGACACAATCGGACCACGTACTCGGTGCTTACTGTTTGTTGAAACGCGCCAGTCGATAGAGTGGATCGGCAGTTTCATCCTTCAGTATCAATCGCGCCACCAATTCACCGAGCGCCGGGCCATGCTTGAAGCCATGTCCAGAGCCGCCGCCGACGATCCAGAGATTCGCATTGGCCGGATGGCGGTCGACGATGAAATTATGGTCCGTGGTGTTTTCGTACTGGCAGACCCGAGTCTCGACCAGCGGCGCGTCCTTCATGCCGGGAAAACGATAGGCGAGATAACGACGCGCTGCGGCGAGATTGTCGCTGTTGACGATGCGCTCGCCGGTTGTTGGGTCGAACTGCGGTCCGCGAGTATCGTCGGCGAGTTTGAAGCCGCGGTTCTGATTTCCCGGGATGCCATACATAAAATGATCGCTGTGATCCGCCCATACGGGTAACGCGCCTTCTTCATAGCGGGGATCTCCCGCCGGAGTGCCGAAGAAAAACACATCCTGCTTGGTGGAAAGGAAGTGTGGGCCGACGGTATCTGGAAACAGCCGGGCGAGCCACGGCCCGCAGGCAAAAACATAACGATCCGCAGCCAGTGTCGAACCATCCGACAGCGACAATGCTTTGCAGTCGCCAGCATTCAGTCCCCGTTCGGAGACGGAAGCTTGCCGGTACTCGCCGCCTTCCGCGATAAAGTGCTCTACCACTGCCTGCGCCGACCCGCGCGCGAGCAGGTATCCGCTCTGCGGTTCCCAGATACCCCACTCGACTTTTTCGAAATTGATCTGCTTCCATCGGCGCGACAGTTCGCCGGAGGATAATTCCTCGTAGGGAACGCCCGCGTCTTTCAGGACAGGGAGAGAACCGCGCTCGAATTGGCCATCGCCCTCGACCATCCATAGCACGCCGACTCGATGAAAGAATTTCTGTTTCCAGCGCTGCTCGTTGTCGTGCCAAAGTTCCATCGCGCGCGCCGCCATCTGCGTGTACGGCTGATTCGGTCCGTAAGCGCCGCGCATCACGCGTGTTTCCCCACCCGAGGACGCCCGCGAGTTGCCCGGACCCCAGGCATCGATCAGAGTGACACGAGCGCCGGTACGAAGAAGATAGAGAGCGGTCCATCCGCCGAATGCGCCCGCGCCCACCACTGCAACGTGAGGTTTCTTGTCCATGAATTTGGGAATTCCGCCCGCCGTCACCAGCCCGGCCAGTGCCAGTTTGCACGCGTCCCGCCGGGAGAGCCTGGCTTGGCTGTGTGGCATCGTCGTTATCTTTATCTCTAATCTTTATCTTTCCCACGATACATGAATCAAGACGGGCGACTCCAAATGCAGGATCGAAGCAGGAAGTGAGACAGTGGGTACCCCCTCCCCCCCTCGTGAGACTTAAATCTTTGAGAAATAAGGAGTTAGTTTTTTGCGGTCGCTAAAATCTTGATGCCCAAGGAGTTAGAGGCAAAATATTCCGGACAAAGGAGTTATGCCGGCTCTTATTCGAACTATGTTGTCAAGGAGCTATGCAGATATTGGATTAATTATCTTTGTAGGGATAAGTGGCAGTCAAGAACCATTGTGGCAAAACCGGGGAAAGAGGAAGCGATTCGTGGAGAGGACAATGTGAGCGATTCCTCTCCGACTGCCCTGGAGCACCGACAAAAATCCCCGCCCAAGCAAAGCTTGGACGGGGCACCCTCGAAATGGTTGACATGGGATAGGCACGGGCCACCAACCGTACGATGAATCTTAGTGAGCTGGCAGACCTGCTCTTTGGGCTGAACGGTATAACGATCGAGAGTTCCTCAAACGTGGGAGTGTCTCGGAACGATTCGAGCCCTTAGACAAAGGGTGATTCACACAAGGCAACGGGCGTTCGCGGAAATGTTGACAATCTAGAGCGGTCGGAGTACCTATAGTCATCGTTTTGGGTCGGAAGTGGGGGCCATCGCTCCCGTGGGGTACTTTCTGACATTCTCGACTCACGAATTCACAGCCCGCAATCCGCGAACGTGGACCGAAATGCTCGCCCCGTTCGCCATCTTGCTATTCCTGTTGGTCATGGACCAGCCTTCATTCGCCCAGGGTTGAATGCCGGTGCGATTTACATCCCCCGGTCTGGCGGGACAAACATCATCGCTGCTTAAGAAGCACCAGTGGCAAGTCGATGTCGCCTATCGTCACTTGTACGCCGATAAGTGGTTTGTTGGTACCGATGTTAGGGAAGATGCAGCCCCCTTCGGTCACCCTCTGTATCTGAACATTCATTCGGTGGACTTGGGCGTGGAATATGGGGTGACCAACAAGCTGAGTATGGTATTGACTCTCCCCTTTTCATACGGCACGCACTCGCGCTATTACCAGGATCTGCAACGTCACGAAGTGAGTTCGAGCGGGTTGGGCGATATTAGCGTGGTGGGAAACTATTGGCTCCGAGACCCGGGCAAAGCTTCAGTGGGAAATGTGGCCTTCGGGCTAGGGGTAAAGACGCCTTCGGGGCCGAATACCGTAAGACGGCAAGTCTTCTTGACGAATGGTCAGGTCCTCAATCCTCCAGTGGACCAGTCGATCCAACTGGGTGATGGCGGCTGGGGCGTGATCGGACAGGCGCAGGCGTTTCGGCAGATTTATCGCAGGTTGTCGGGATACACCTACGAGTGGTACCTGCTTAGTCCCAAAGAAATGACCAACGTGCCGTCGCCAATCAAGGCATTAAGACTTTCGGTTCCCGACGTGTATTCAGTGCGAGTGGGGGCCTCGTATCTGGTGTTGCCCAAGCGGGGACTATCATTGAGTTTTGGAAGCCGCGTCGATGGAATTCGCGTAAAAGATCTGGTGGGTGGGCATGACGGGTTTCGGAGACCGGGATACACCTTGTACATGGAACCAGGTGTGGCGATCGGTCGCGGTCTGACCACGTTTACCCTGAGCGTGCCGTTCCGGGTGCATCAGGATTTCAAGCGAGGCCCTGAGGATGCGGAATACAATTTTGCGGGTGGCGGGGACCTGGCGAACACCCTGGTGTTAGCGGGTTATAGCGTACGTTTCTGAAGCTAGGGGAGCCCGACGCGGCTTTTTAGATCCGCAAATCGGGGGTCCGCTCGGACGCGATCCAAGCGCGGGTCTCGATTCAGCCAGACCAGCCAATGATTGCGGCCTTCAAAGGCTTTGTTCAGCCATGCGAAGGCCTGATTTTTGTCGTCGAGTCCCGCATATACGAGAGCGACACCGTACGGTGTTACGTATTTGTGGTTGGACAATTCATGCAGACGGCTCAACACCTGCTTCGCTTCCGCTCTTTTTCCCCACTCCCCATAGGTGTTTCCTATTCCCGCGATAGTTACGACCCATTCCGGCAACGCTGCGTCCGTCTTATTGAATTCCTCGATGGCTTCTTTATACATATGTTTTTGCTGGTAGGCCCGGCCCAGCCAGAGATGAGCGAGCGGAAATTTGGGGCTCACCGCCAGCGTCGCGCGCAGTTGAGTGATAGCGCCATCGTAGTCGCGCCGGTAAAAGTAGTTGAAACCGACGTCTGTGCTGATGATGACCGATAGTGGGTCTAGCTCGCGAGCGCGTTGGATCTCGGTCCACGCCTCGTCGAAGCGACCCATCGCGCTGAGATAATAGCTGTACCACTCGTGCGCGGTAGCATAGTTCGGATTCAGCTCTATCGCTCGCTTGAACTCTTTCTCTGCTTCTTCCCAGTTCCATGCGTGATAGAGGTTGTAGTAGGCGAGCGAAGCGTGCGCCTCGGCCAGTGTCGGATCCAGCGCAATGGCCTTCGTCGCCGCCGTGCGCGCCTGTGGGAAGGCGTCGAGGGGGTCCAGGTAACTCAGGTATCCCATCGTCGTGTAGCAGTCAGCAATTCCCGAATAGGCTGCTGCATACGTGGGCTCGATTTCGACGGCCTTGTTGAATTGCTCGATGGCTTTGTGCAGGCTCGCTTCATTTCGCTGATTCCAGTAGGACCGACCTCGTAAGTAGCTTTCGTAGGCCGCGGGATCAATGGTACCGGCAGTGGCTAAACGACTCTGATCGCTGGGTGTCAGGGTGACACGCACTTCCTGAGCGACGTCGCGCGCCACCTCGCGTTGCAGGGAAAGCACATCTCTCAATGCCCGTTGGTACTCCTCAGCCCACAGGTGTTGGTCGCCCGGGGCATAGATCAATTGCGTGGTAATGCGAATCTGGTCTCCCGCCCGCACCACCGATCCTTCCAACACGGCATCAACATGCAAATCCTGGCCAATTTGGGGCAATGGCTTGGTAGTGCCCTTGTATTTCGCCACCGAAGTATATGAAGTCACCCGCAAAGAGGAGATCTTAGCGAGGTTGGTGATCAGCTCATCCGTCATGCCGTCCGCAAAGTAATCGTCCGCGGGATTCCCGGAGAGATTCTTCAGTGGCAGGACAGCAATGGAACGAATAGCCGGGTGGCGAGGAAACCACCGATCCAATATTCCAGAGTACCTGAGAGCAATGGCTGCTATCGCCAGAAGGGCCAAGGTGGCGAGGACCATTCTTGTTTTGGGCCGGTTTGCCCGGGAAGACCAATCTTGTTGTCCCGGGGCCTCAAGCGTTGGAGTCGAGGGCTGGACGACGGGAGCGTGCGTGGACCGAGTCCCCTCTCCTATAACCGCAATGTGGCCCACAAAGCGATAACCCTTGCCGACCACCGTTTGCAGGAACTTGGGCAGCTCCGGATCGTCTCGCAACGCCTGGCGTATCTTGCGCACCGCCGTGTTAATGCCCTGTTCGGTGTCGAGGAAGACATCCTTTCCCCAAAGGCGCTCAATGATTGTTTCCCGGCCCACTAATCTGTCTTTGTTTTCAACCAGGAATATCAAGAGCTCCATGGGGATCTTTTCCAGCCGGAGCACACGTCCGCCACGCCGAAGCTCGTACCGTTGCAGGTCGAGTTCTAACTCGTCATGGTTCTCAGTGTCCGGGGGCATGTGAAACTCGCGCAAATTCTACCCCAAGGCAAGCAGCTTGTGGCAAGAATTCCCCATTGTGTCAAGGACTTACGAGTCTAGGGAAACTTGATGGAAATTCTAGGCCCTATTCATGGTGGGGGTCGCCAGTCCGCGCTAATAGATCGTCTTGAATCGACAAGACTCACGGGGGACTCTCACTCACCCGCGAAAGGAAGGATTCCACTATGAAACGAACTACAGCTTCACTCCTCATCTCTGTGATGTTCGCTGCACTGACTTGTTTGAGCGCGGCGGCGCAAAGGGTAATCGAGATTCCGGTACTTCAAGACCAGGTCGTCTACGAATTCGTCGGCCAGTTCAACAACAATGGAAGCGCATCCCAGCAGTTTGGCTACCTCTCCAACGTGAGTGGTCTGGACGGAATATTCAGTGCCGAACCGGAAAACGAAGCCACCGCCATGCTCACCTTTGTCACCAATGCCACCACGGATAGAGTCATCGTGAATGGTCCGTTCAAGATCCTGAACCGCACGGGCACAACCACGATCTACCTAAACACGCCGCCCTCGGACTTCACCAACCCTGCGACCTTCAGCCAAGGGACGCCGATTCAGGTCTCGGACTACCGTCAGCAGGTCATTGCGAACACCGTCACCAACAGCTTTCAAACCGTGCACACTAACACTGTCACCAGCACAAAGGCGTTCTCTTTGAATGGCACCATGTATCGGTTGGGTCGAACGGGAAGTTCGTTTCGAACCAGCTACTCTGGCCAAGTCAATCCCACCGCCCCTCCCAGCGGATGGTTTGGCGGCAACGCTGTCGGAATTACCCGGCAGTTCTAACTAGAGAGCAGTCCCAGCACCGGGAGTGTGTGGTGCTGGGGCCTGCTCGAGTCTTAGTCGCGGGCTGCTGCCGCCTTCGGCGGTGATCCCGATTTCCTGTCCAAAATGCTGCGGTATTATGCTCCTCTCCCGAGTCACCTTGACAGTTCTTCCCGGCGCTCCCTAGAATCGCAAAAGGGGCCTTGAATCCACAATCTAAGCCTCTGCATCTAAAGTATTTAGGTAGAGCCTCCGGCTCCGGATTCGAATCATCATGCCACCAGGACCCACCGGCGGTCGGGAACG
>Ga0210402_10001041_pt1 | contig 29437 bp, 26 predicted proteins | sample IncBWC7MmetaG_FD_161055 | JGI IMG/M metagenome (GOLD analysis project Ga0210402, IMG submission 161055) | Forest soil microbial communities from Barre Woods Harvard Forest LTER site, Petersham, Massachusetts, United States - Inc-BW-C-7-M | ecosystem: Environmental > Terrestrial > Soil >...
GGATGGATTTTTCGATGGGCAGAGAACTGGGCCCTCGATTGGCACCAATACTCGTGGGGCGAAGAGTTGGAGCGGATGTCGATCGAGCAGTTACGCGCGGCGGATATGCTTTTGTTTGGTCGAGTAACGTATGAGGGCATGGCGGCATATTGGAAAACGGTGCAGGGCGAGGTGGCGAACTATATGAATACTCTGCCGAAGGCAGTGTTCGCGCGGACGCTGGAGGCAGTGGATTGGCAGAACACCACCTTGCTTAGGGGCGACGTGACGATTTCCAGTGGCCAGTGAAAGCGAATAGATTTCAGTTTTGCGGGTGCCGCGCATCATGGAGAGATTTTTCGTCATCGGTTCGCCGTCCCGGAGCGGGAGAAACGTTCGCGAAATGAGCATGATAGCTGGCACGGGTTTCCGCATAAGTCAGGGAATAAACGAGCGTTTGCAACCGTGTTTGCGGTGCCTAGATAAAAACCGCGAGGGTGAGCAGGCTGGCGAATGATTTCAGTACAGAGGTGGCCTCAGCGGAACATAACGCGGGATCGTGGAGAACCACAAGCTTGCTTTCGGCCGACGCGACCTAATATCAAATGGTCTGATCGCGCGTCCAAGCCAGAGAGAGGAGTATGATTTTAAGCGCTGGAGGGGATGTCATGAAGAACATGAATATCAGAAACCTGCGATTTTTCGTGGCGGGTGTGCTTGGCCTTCTAATCTTTGCGGCGATGTGCGCGGCACAACCGGCGCCGCGGGTGGTGGATCTGACCGCGGCCGATGGCACGAAGTTGAAGGGGACATTTTTCTCGGCGGGGAAGGCCGGGCCGGGGGTGCTATTGCTCCACCAATGCAATCAACAGCGCAAGGGTTGGGATGGGCTGGCAACTCAGTTGGCCGCGGCGGGAATCTCCGTACTGACGCTCGACTTCCGCGGTTATGGAGACAGCGAAGGCAAGGCGCCAAAGGATTTGCCGCAAGACGAGGGCGTGAAAGTTTTGAATGAAAAATGGCCCGGGGATGTGGATGTGGCATACAACTACCTGGTCTCGCAACCGGGCGTGAATGGACACATTGTCGGCGCGGGAGGCGCGAGCTGCGGCGTGAATCAGGCGATCCATCTGGCTATCCGGCATCCAGAGGTAAAGTCCTTAGTCCTGCTATCGGGGAATGCGGATCGCAAGGGGCGCGCGTTCTTGAGCGCGCCGGAAAAAATGCCGGTGCTGCTCTCCGCCGCAAAAGACGATGCCGGCGCGGTGGAACTCATGGAATGGCTGTACAGCCTTTCGACAAATCCGGGAACCAAGTTTGTGGAGTATCCGAACGGCGGGCACGGCGTTAATATTTTTGCCGCGCACAAGGATTTGCCCGTCTTGATTGTGGATTGGTATGTGCAGACCCTGGTGAAAACGCCGGGCAGCGCGCCCGTGAATGCGGCCAGGCGCAGCGATTCTCCCGCGATTCTGAAACTGATCGATTCCCCGGGCGGGGCGGAGAAAGTGGCCCTGCAGCTGGCGGCGGCGCTGAAAAAAGACCCGCACGCGAAACTTTTCGATGAAGGGCTGGTGAACGCGATTGGTTACGAACACATGCAGGAGGGAGACAACAAAGGCGCGATTGAGATTCTGAAATTGAATGCCACCGCGTATCCCGATTCGGCAAACGTCTACGACAGCCTTTCCGATGCGTATCTGGCGGACGGGCAGAAAGATCTCGCGCGGGAAAATGCCAGGAAGGCGCTGAAGGTGCTCACGACGGACACTACTGGCACTGAGGAATTTCGAAAAGGGATTCAACAGAACGCCCAAGAGAAGCTGAAACAGTTGGGGGATAAACCATAGAGGTGGCTGTGAGGCCGGCAGGGAGAGTGGTATTGTTTCGCTCTGCTGCCAAACTTCGAGCTGTCGAGTGCAGACTTGGCGGGCCAAAGCAATTCGGGACGGAGGCAGTGCGGATGGCGGATCGAGCAGTAGTCGTGGAAGGCGCGCCTCTTGGTGCCGGTGATGAGCGAGAGATTGAGCACTACGATGTGATGATTGTGGGCGCGGGTCTTTCGGGAATCGGCGCGGCGTATCACCTGCAGTCGGAATGTCCGAAAAAAAGCTACCTCATCCTGGAAGGGCGAAACGCGATCGGTGGAACCTGGGACTTGTTCCGCTATCCGGGAGTGCGCTCGGACTCCGACATGTACACGCTTGGCTATCGCTTCCGCCCGTGGCGAGACGCGAAAGCGATTGCGGATGGGCCGTCAATCCTGCGTTATATCCGCGACACGGCGCAGGAATATGGGATCGATCGAAAGATTCGGTACGGTCATCAGGTGAAAGTGGCGCGGTGGTCCTCCGCGGACGCGAAGTGGACGGTTGAGGCGACGAAAGCGGACGGATCGCCGGCGCGCTTCACCTGCAATTTTCTCTACATGTGCAGTGGCTATTACGATTACGCCGGCGGCTACATGCCGGGATGGCCGGGGATGGAGAACTTCCGCGGACAAATCGTGCACCCGCAGAAGTGGCCGGAATATCTCGATTTCAAAGACAAGCGCGTCGTCGTGATTGGCAGCGGGGCCACGTCAGTCACGCTGGTGCCGGCAATGGCCGAAACCGCCGCCCACGTGTACATGCTGCAGCGGTCGCCGTCGTACGTCCTCGCCCTTCCGTCGCAGGACGCGGTTGCCACCTGGCTGCGCGGAAAAGTGCCGGCAGGGCTCGCATACACGATTGTGCGTTGGAAGAACGTGCTGATCGCGATGTTTCTGTTTCAAAGATCGCGTCGAACACCCGAGAAAATCAAAAATTGGATCCTGGGCCTGGCAAAGAAATCGCTGGGGCCCGATTACGATGTAGCCAAGCACTTCACGCCGCGCTACAAGCCGTGGGACCAGCGGTTGTGCTTCATCCCGGATGCCGATCTGTTTCGCGCGATCAAGAGCGGGAGAGCGTCGGTGGTGACCGACGAGATCGAAACGTTCACAGAAAAGGGATTGCGTCTAAAGTCCGGCCAGGAACTGGAGGCCGAGGTTATCGTCACCGCGACCGGGCTGAAAGTGCAGCTGATGGGCGGAATGGAGGTTTGGGTGGATGGAGCACGGGTCACGCTGCCGCGAGCGATGAGTTACAAGGGAATGATGTACAGCGATGTGCCGAATCTTGCGTCGTCGTTTGGGTACACCAACGCTTCGTGGACGCTGAAGTCCGATTTGACGGCCGAGTATGTCTGCCGTTTGCTGAAGCACATGGATGCCTGCGGGTATGCGCATTGCACGCCGCGAAAGCGGGATCAATCGATCGCGGAAGAGCCGGCGATTGATTTCAGCTCCGGATACATCCAGCGGGCGAAGGACGTACTGCCGAAACAAGGATCAAAGCGGCCGTGGAAGCTGCATCAGAATTACGCGCTGGATATGCTGGAGTTCCGCTTCGCCAGAGTGGATGATGGCACAATGGAATTTCAGCGGAAGTCAGAAATTAGAAAATAGAAAATGGAAAATAGACGAACGGGAATATTGAGAAGGCGAAGATTGTCCATTTTCAAGGAAACAGAAAACAGAGACGCTGAGAGGGCGGAGTCTAGGAGGCCACGGCGATGATGGCGCTGCTGATTGGCGGGCTGTTTCTTGTGGTGGTTGTCTCCGGGCTGGTGATTTTCACGGCAATCACTGCGCGTCGCGTCGAAACTGCTTTGCCTCCTCGGGGTCAATTCATCGAGGTTGCAGGCGCGCGAATTCACTACCTGGATAAAGGTTCTGGCCCGTCCATCGTGATTCTCCACGGCCTCGGCGGGCAGATGGGCAACTTTACCTACGCGCTGCTCGAACGGTTGACGGACGAATTTCGCGTAATCCTGATGGACAGGCCAGGTTCCGGTTATTCCGGGCGAGCGCCCGGTGCGACGGGGCGGCTTACAGAGCAAGCCGCGCTTGTGGCGGAGTTCATCCGCAAGTTGGGGCTGGAGCGGCCGCTGCTGGTTGGGCACTCGCTCGGGGGCGCAATTGCTCTCGGCGTCGCGCTTGATCATCCAGAGGTGATAAGCGGACTGGCACTCATCGCCCCGCTCACGCACGTTCCGAAACATGTGCCGGCGCCGTTCCGGGCGCTGGACATCAAATCAAACTTTTTGCGCTGGCTTGTGGCTTGGACTGTGGCAACGCCGATCGGCATTCGCCGTGGGAAAGCAATCCTCGATGCAATCTTCAGCCCCGATCCGGCGCCGGCGGACTTTCCGACTCGAGCTGGTGGGATCCTCGGCCTGCGGCCGCGGAGCTTCTACAACACTTCATCCGACATGAGAGCCGTCAATTATGATTTGGCCGCGATGGTCCAGCGATACCCTTCGCTCCGGCTTTCGGCACGAATTTTGTATGGAACCAGCGATGAAGTGTTGAACCATCAGTTGCACGGCGAAGCCATGAAAGCCAAGAGTTCGATGGTCAGCGTGGAATTGATCAAGGGTGGGCATATGTTGCCGATTACCGCGCCGGATCTAACAGCGAAGTTCATCAAGTCGGCGGCTCAAGCTGAAATCACTGCTTCCGCTTGAAGATGCGCCCGACTTATCTCAGCCGGCTGGCAGCTGGACCGGCAATGTCCACGGACGTGGAGAGCGCATTTCCTGTGACCATGGAGTCGCGGAACTGGCTGAAGAGATCGTTGATCGTGCTTGGAGAATGCGGCACAAGCACCGTGTTGGTGCGGTCGTTAGCCGCAATATCCTTCAGCGTGTCGAAATATTGAGTGACCAGCACTAGCTGCATCACATCCTGCGGGGTCGCGCCCGCCACTGCCTTCGAAAAATCCTCAATGGAGTCCTTTAACCCGGCGATGATGGCTTTGCGCTGGTTAGCGATGCCTTCGCCCTGCAGGCGTTTCGACTCCGCTTCCGCTTCGGCCTGCTTCACCGCAAGCAGTTTGTTGGTTTCCGCGCGAGACACGGTCGCTTCGCGTTCGCGAGCCGCTGCGTTGATGTCGTTCATCGCGGCCTTCACCTTGGGGTCCGGCACGATGTCGGAGATAAGCACCTTGACGATCGTGTAGCCGTATTCGTGCATGGAGTTATCGAGCGAGTCGCGCAGGTCCTTGGCAATGTCGGCCTGGTTCAGAAAAGTGTCGTCGAGCTTCATTTTGGGGACGTGCCCGAGGACCACGTTGTATACCATGGACTCGATCTGCTTCACAGGATCCGAAAGCTTGTAAAACGCGGACTCGACGCCTTCAGGCAGCACTTTGTACTGGATGGAGACGGGAATCTGAACGAACACGTTGTCCTGCGTTTTGGTTTCCACCTGCACGTCGAACTGCAGCACCTTCATGCTCATGCGGCGCACCACATTCTCGATGAACGGCGTTTTCCAGTTCAGGCCGGGTCCGGCGACGCGCGCGAACTTGCCGAGGCGCTGAACGATGGCCACTTCGGCCGTCTGCACGGTAAAGAACGAGCCGAGTACCGCGCCAAACACGAGCAAAAGAAAAATTACGCCGAAGATGGTGAACAGCGTGGCTAGGGGTTCCATGCAGGGTCTCCTTGGTGCTGAAAAGAGGTCGTTTGTGAATTCCTCCGCGAGGTGAGCGGAAGGCGCAGGTACGTCGTCGCAAAAGTAACACAGTGTGGAGGGTGGGGACAATTTGCAATTGGAGGCGAGCCGCAATTGTAGCGGCCACTTTCAAGTGGCCAACCTTTGAGTGCAGAAGCGAAGTTTCTGCTTTTACGCATTCAACCTGACTACCCAACTTTCGGGTTGCGGGGCATGCTGGGCTTCATGTGGAGATGGGTGCAGCACCAGTCGCAGAAAGTTTGCAACATGCCGACGAGTTCTTCGCCCGGGGCGTTGAGCGAGTAGGTGAATTGGGGCGGAACGGATGTGATTGCGCGACGCAAGACGAAGCCGTCTTTTTCGAATTGGCGCAACTGCTCGGTGAGCACCTTTTCAGAAATTGTTTTCAGCTTTTTCCGTATTTCGGCCAAGCGCCGCGGGCAGAAAGACAGAGGCCAGAGAATCTGCACCATCCACTCGCCGGAGCTGAAGTTAACCGTCGCCTGGACGGGGCATCCGAACCAGTTGCCCTCTCCGATAAATGCTACGCCGTTTTGCAGGAGTCATCCGCGCCTCGTGCCGATGAACACGCAATCTGGGATACTTTGCGATCCCGCAAGCCTGGTTCTCTACGGGCGATGCCAAGCCATTTCGAGACCTCATGCGCGATCTAGAAAGGGTGAATCGCGGCGAACCTTGAGCGAACCGTTTTCTCCATTCGAATCGAAACTTGTCGTATAATCCACAAATGCAAGGAATGCCCTGGAGCACAATTGCGCTCGGCGCGCTGTTCCTCATCTCGGCCTGCTTAAAAGGAGGACAGGAAGTGCAATCTCCGCAACCTGAAAAGTCGAAGCCGCCCGTCAAAATGGAGCAGCGCGGGCGCATCCTTGGAATCGGCGGTGTCTTCTTCAAATCCGCTAATCGTGATCAGATGCGCGAATGGTATTCGAAGCATCTTGGACTCGCTGACAAAGGCCAAGGCGTGATGCTTCCGTGGCGCGAACACGACGACCCGCAAAAGGAACACGTTACAGTTTGGACTCTTTTTTCCAGCTCCACTGACTATATCCCAGCCACGCAACCGTTCATGGTCAACTACATCGTGGACGATCTGGATGCTTTGCTCGACCGCCTAAAACAAGAGGGAGTAAAGATTGACGACAAACGAATGAATGAATCCTACGGTCGCTTTGCCTGGATCTATGACCTGGATGGGAATAAGATTGAGCTCTGGCAGCCGGCGTCCGCAAAGCCCTAAGGGCCTTCCACTGCACTTAATCAATCGGTTTTCTGTAGCTACGGTCCCGTAGTCGTAGGAGCTTCGCGGAATCGCTTGCCAACGCATTCCGCTGCGCCTTCGGCTGCCGTCGCGGGGCAAATGGTTAGGGGTACCCCTGGGGTTCTGCACCGCTCAGTTTGGGGATCACGAACGGTGTCGGTAGGGACTGCGTCGAAGCAGCTCTCGCGAGATCCCTGTTAATCTAATCCTCAACGCGGCAGGCTGTGCCCCGCCCCGGAACAATCTGCCCCGGAACAGTCTGCCGCGGTACAATCTGCCATGGAAGCCAACCAACATCGCCCCACATGGAAGACCCTGTTGGCTTTCGCCATCATCTATTTTGTCTGGGGATCTACATTTCTCGTCATTCGTGTGGGTGTCCGCGAAGTTCCGCCGTTTCTCTTGGCGGCGATGCGTTTTCTGGCTGCGGGAGCCGTCCTGTATGGCTGGATGATCGCGCGGGGCGAGCGCTCGCCAAGGGGGCGCGAATGGGCATCGGCATTGCTGCTGGCAGTTCTGATCTTTGTGCTCGACTACGGACTGTTGTTCTGGGCTGAGCAGCGTGTGCCTTCCGGCATTGCCGCGCTCATGATGGCCACCATCCCGGTGTTTATGGCGTTATCGGAAATCATCTTCCTGAGAACGCAAAGGCTCACCCTCCGCCTGGCCATAGCGCTCTTGATCGGGATTGGCGGCGTGGCGGTGCTGATGAATCGCTCGCTGCACCTCGGCGGCGCGCCGATCGACAGCGTGGGCGCCGTGGCGCTGATGGTGGCATCGATGAGCTGGTCGTTTTCGTCGGCCCTCACGCGCAAGCTGCCATTGCCGTCCTCCAAAGTCATGAGTTCGGGAGCGCAGATGCTTGCCGGCGGGATGCTTCTGACGCTCACGGCGGCAGCCCTGGGCGAATTTCGTAATTTTCATCCGTCGACCGTCTCGCGCGGAGCGTGGCTCTCGCTGGCCTACTTGATTGTCGCGGGCTCGATCATTGGGTTTACCGCCTACGTGTGGCTGATTCATCATGAATCGCCGACCAAGGTGGGGACCTATGCCTACGTGAATCCGGTTGTGGCCGTGCTGCTGGGATATTTTATGGCCGGCGAAGCGCTGGGGCTGCGAACGATTCTGGGGACTGTGTTTGTGCTGATCAGCGTGGTGGTGATTACCACGACGCGAAACTCGGTTTCCGCGCGTAAGACCGCTCCCTGACGGTCACGGCTCTGATGCGAAGTCTCGTAGTGTCAAGGGAGCCGTAGAATGCGGCGTCGCCAGCAGCGCGCCCCAATGCAGACCGGCGCCGAAGGCGGCAAAGACTACGGGGCCTTCGATCTGTCCGCCGCGCGCGCGCCACCATTCCGCGGCGGCGATCAGCAAGGAGGCCGAAGAGGTGTTGCCGTAGTGCGCCACGTTGCGGAAGAATCGGGACTCGCGAACAGACAGAGCTTGCGCCACGCGGGTGATTAGATTGCCATTAGCCTGGTGCATCAGGAACGTGTCCACATGGGCGGGCTGAAGCTGGTTGCGTGCCAGCAGGTCCGCAATAGTGCGCGGGATTTTGCGCGCGGCTTGCAGAATGATGGTGCGGCCCTCCATGTGGATCGGTGAATCCAGATCCAACCGCAGTGCTTCGCCAAATTCGCCATCGCTGCACAGGAGCGAGTCGGCGATTTCGGGGAAGCCGGTCTGGGTGCCCTGAAACTGCGCGCCCTGAAACTGCGCGCCCTCAAAAGAAGCGCTGACCAGGCAGGCGCCGGCGCCATCGCCGAAAAGGATCGCGCTATCGCGGCCGGCGGGGTTGCACCGCACCACGCGCGACATGATCTCACTGCCGATCACCAGCACGTTGCCGTAATCGCCGCTCAGGCGCGCGGCCAGGGACATGCCGAAGAGCGAGCCGGCGCTGGCCATGGGCAGGTCGACCGCAGGCACTCCGCCAATCCCAAGCTCAAATCCGATAGCGGCCGCCGGGCCGGGAAAGCGGCGCTCGCCCGACCCGCTGGCGGCAATCAGCAGGCCCACCTCGCGCGCATTCAAGCCGGCGGATTGCAGGCAATCGGCGGCGGCCTTCGCCCCCAGGCTGGCAACGGTTTCCTCGGGCGCCGCGTAGCGCCGCTGCTCAATCCCGGTGGCCCGCAACAGCCAGGCCGGGTCCACGCCCACCAGCGGCGCCAACTCGGCGTTGTCCACCACCCGGGACGGCAGATAGCAACCGAACGCGCGCAGATAGGCGATGCGCCCGGCCATGCTCAGGACCTGCTCTGGATGTGGGCCTGGATGTAAGCCCCGATGTAGGCATCGATGCGGGCGACGGAATCGAACTTCCGCGGCGTGAGGTCTGAGTCCGGAATGCGGATCGAAAACTCGCGCTCAATGGCGGCAACCAGATCGGTCAAGGTGAAGGAATCCAGCAGGCCGGATTCGAATAGCGATTCGTCGGGTGTTGGGTTTACCGGTCTGCCGGCCACGGTCCGGATGAGTTCAACGATTCTGGTTTGATTGCTGGTTTGGTCAAAAGTTTGGTTTTCCATTTTAGTCCTGCCCCACGGTTTCGATGCGGGTCTTTTTGTAGGCGTCGTATTGCTGCATCAGGTCGCCGAAGAGCACATCGGCCAGACGCCGGTATCCGGCATCCGTGAAATGAACGTAGTCGCCCTGCGCCAGGCCGGCGTAGACCCAGTCTTTCATCGCGCCCGCGCCGCCCATGCGTTGGCGCGTGTCCCAGAAGGCGGAGCCATTTTCGCGGCAGGCATTCTGCTCGGCGGCGATGATGCGGTCGATTCCCGGCACCACCCGCCACCTGCCCTGGTAACGCTGCCAGCGGTCGGCGGGGCCAAGCACCAGGATGGAGGCGGTGGGTGCGTCCTGGCGCAGCCGCCGCAGCAGGCTGCCGAACATGACTTGATAGTCTTCGTGGGTCCAGTACGGATCGGTCGCTTCGTTGGTGCCGTATGCCAACACAATCAGCCCCGGATTCCGTAGTTGCAAGTAAGTGGCCAGCATGGTTTGGTCCCACTTGAGGATCACCGAGGCTTCGGCGCCGTTCAGGCCGAGAGCTTCATACGTGACGCCGGCCTCGCGGTCGGCCACCCAGCCGAACAGGCGCACGGGCTGTGCGTCCAACGTCCTGAGCAGGAACCGGTGCGTGCCTGGTCCGGTTTCATAGCGAACGAAACCGGCGCCCGGTTCGCCATCGGTGGAGAAATCGTCCAGGCGCTGGTCGCCATCGTAAAGCGCCAGGCGGCCGCCACCCGGCTGTTGCAGGTAGTGGATCTCCAGGCGGTCGCATTCGGCATTCAGGAAGACCGATTGGCCGGGGCGCCAACTGACGATGCCGAATCCGCCCAAGCCGAACAGGCCATCGCCCGTGGCGGCGCGCCCGCCAACGGACTGCCAGCCGGTGGTGCCGCCGCCGTGGGCATCGAATCGCCGGTAGCCCAGAAACGGATGGCCGGCCAGCGAGAAGCCCGAGCCGCCATCGCCAAAGCGCTCGCGAAAGTGGTCGCGCAGGCCGCCGGTCCACTCATCGGCGGCGGTGTGCGAATCGCCGAAGTGCATGATGTGGACGGGCATACGCGTCTGCGCCGAACTCATGCGGTAGATCTGCTCGAAGACCGGCACCAGCGCGCCCGGGTGTTCGACCGGCGATGGCGCCGAGTCCTGGAGGTATTGCGAGACCTTGTCGAGCGAGGCGGCCCGCAACGCCGCGCTGATTCTGGGCGGGACGGCAACCGGGGTGCGGTTTTTCTTCTTGGCGGCAGCCGGAAGCTGCTTCTGAGCGGCGCCCGGAGCCGCGGGCGGCGTCAGAAAAAAGGCGCAGACCAAGGCCGTCAATAAACACAGTATGAGCGCCCGATGCACCACTCTAGGGTATCGCCGTTGTGGGCTTCACGTTGTGCCTGCGTTTGTAGCGGTTGAGCGCCAGGCCGATCTCTTTGGTGAAGACGACGGCGATCATCTTGCCGCCCGCCGGATAGGGATGAATGAAATCGGCCGAGACCAGGCGCGGCTGCGCGGCGTACCAGCGGGCCATGGTGCCTGCCCCGCCCATGGCCGCGAACGTGTCAAAGAAACCGCAGCCTGTCTCCTGCGCGACACGTTTTTGGAGGGCCACGATGCGCGGGATGGTGGGCATGGTTTCAATCTCGCCGGGGCCGGTCCGGTGGCCGCGGTCCATCGGGCCCATCACCAGAATGGAGGCTTCGGGCAGCGCCGCCCGCAGCCGGCGGATGGCTTCGCGCAGTTCCTTCTCGTACCCTTTGTCGACGAAAGCTGCGAAGTCAGCCTCGTTGGTGCCGTAGTTCACGATCACGAGCTGTGGATTCCGGTGCTGCAGTTCGGCCGCCCAGTGCGCGGCGTTGAACATGCGCGAGAGCACGGTGATGGAGGCGCCATTGAGGCCGAGGCTGTCGTAGACTACGCCGCCTGTCCCATTAGTTCCGGATTTCTCGGCACTCACTCCAAAAACGCGCACGCGCCCCTGTTCCACGTGAAGTTCCAGATCGGACGCGCCGCCGGGCACGTCGAAACTGGCGAAGCCGGGAGACTTGGTGTCGGCCGCCGTGTCAATGTTGCCGAGCGGCTTGCCGTCGGCGGAGAACCCCAGCGTGCCCCCATCCGGCTGGCGCAGGAACCAGACTTCGAAGTGGGAATGCGGGCCGGTCTCCAGCACAATGCGGCTGCGCGCCTTGCCCGCGCCGGTGAAACTCACGCCGCCCAGGCCGAACATGCCGTCGTGCGCCTCGAAGTGGCTGGCGGGCGAGGATTGCCAACCCGAACCGGTGAGCGCGACGCCGTTGTGCTGATACCACGCCCACGGTTTCGCGATCAGGATGAAGCCGTGGCCGGCGTCGCCGAAACGCTTCTGCAGCAGGCTGCGGACGTCGCCGGTGATCAGGTCGGCCGTGGTGGGCGAATCGCCGTAGTGGACAATGCGCGTGACTGCGCCCTGGTTGGCAGACAGGGTGCGGTTCTCGGTGCGACACAGGGCTTCCAGGAAGTGGTCCAGGCTGTGATTGGAATCGTCCAACAGCGCCGCTGGAAACGCCCCCGGAAGCACAGCCGGGAGCACCGCCGGAAGCGTGCTTTGCGGGCGGAAAACCACGGGGGATTCAGGTACGGTTTCGACGGCGCGGGTCAAAGGGCTGGCGGGTGTAGTGGCCGGAGTGAATTCCAGCAGCGCGCTGAGCTGGGAGGCTTCCACCGCGTGGATGGCAGGGGCGAAGTGCTGGGCAATGGCGAGCAGCAGGGCCAACATCGCGATGCTCAAAGCGGTTTGGATTGGGAATCCTTTCATGACTTAGAACCGGGGCATGGCTTAGAACCGCGAGTAGACGAAAGGCACGCTGCCGCGGCCGCCCAGAAACTGGATGGTCACCGCCACCAGCGCCAGCGCTACGCCATGCACATAAAACGGCGTGGCCGCGAAACCATCCATGGCGCGCGCGTACCAGGTTTTGCGGACGAACATCAGGGCGGCGGCCAGCAGCAGCGCCCCCGCCAGCAGGGGCGTGACGTTCTCCAAGCCCGGCGTGAGCGAGGCTATCCGGCCCAGTAATTGCCAGGCGTTGGACAGGCTGCCGGCGCGGAAGAAAATCCACGTCAGGCAGACGAAGTGATAGGTGCCGATCACCGCCAGCGCCCTGCGCCAGGGTTTTGCCGGCTGTTTCAAACGGCCGCGGCGAACCTGATAAAAACGCGTGGCCGCCAGCGCCGTGCCGTGCAGCAAACCCCAGACGGCGAACGGCCAGGTGAGCCCGTGCCACAGCCCGCCCAGAAGCATGGTGATCGCCAGGTTCACGTAGGGCATGACTTTGGTGCGCTTGCCGGGCAGCGAGAAATACAGGTAATCGCGCAGCCAGTTGGAAAAGCTGAGATGCCAGCGCCGCCAGAATTCGTTGAGGTTGGCCGAAAGATACGGCCGGTCGAAGTTGATGGGCAACTGGATGCCCAGCAGCATCGCGGTGCCGCGCGCGATATCGGTGTAGCCGGAAAAATCGAAGTAGATCTGCAACGAGTAAGCGTAGACGGCGATCAGCGCCTCGGCGCCGCTGTAAAGGTTGGGCGTGTCGAAGACGCGGTTGACCAGGTTCTCCGCCAGGAAATCGGCAATGAGAGCCTTCTTGAGCAGGCCGAGGCCAATCAGGAAGAAGGCGCGCCCGCCTTCGTCGCGGGTGAATACGCGCGGCTTGGCTAACTGGCTCAGCAACGCGGTGACGCGCGTGATGGGGCCGGCCTGGAGGGTTGGAAAAAAGGAGGCGGCCGAGAGATAGGCCAGCAGACTATGGGTGCCTTCGCCATCGCGGCGGTAGAGGTCCAGCGTGTAAGTGAGGGATTGCAGTGTGTAGAAGGAGAGGCCGAGCGGAAAGACCCAGTCCCAGGTAGCCGCCGCGTGGCGGGAGCCGACGAGCAGGGTCAGATTCAGCGCCACGCTAAGGCCCACCAGCAGCCGCCTTGCGCCGCCGTGCCGCCAGCGCATGAGCCCGAGGCCGATCAGGAAGTCCGCGGTGGAGCAGGCGGGGATGAGGTAGAGGTAGAAGAGCCCGTAGCGCGCGCAGAAGAAGTAGTTGGCCAGCAGGATGACGGCGAGCCGCGGCAGGCGCGAGGAGGGGCGAATTTGGGCAGACGCCCAGTAGAGGAAGAAGACGGCGGCGGCAAATAAGAAATAGCTGGAACTGCCGGCTTGGAGGCTCATGGGTGGATCGGGCGCTAACGTTCAGACTAGCGGCTTCGCGGAGAGCGGTGCAATTCGGGGGCCGCGGATTCCAGGACGGACCTGCGACGCCGCTGATCCCGCGATTGGGCCGCGTGGACGAGCGCTTATTCGCCGCCGGTCTCGTAGGCCTTGCGGGCTGAGGCCTTGTGTACTGAAGTCCGCCGCGCCTTGACGATTTCGATCAGGGTCGGCAGCAGCGACACGAAAACGATGAGAAGGATCACCTTGTCAAAGTTGTGCTTGATGAAGTCAAATCTCCCCAACCAGTAGCCGAGCATGGTCATCATGAAGATCCAGCCGATTCCGCCGCAGACGCTGAAGGGCAGGAACTTGAGGTAGGGCATTCTGCCGACACCGGCGATGAAGGCCGCGAAGGTCCGCACAATCGGCACGAACCGCGCAAATATAATAGTCTTGCCGCCGTAGCGCTCGTAGAAGGCGTGGGTACGCGTCACGTACTCCTGCCTAAAAAGGCGCGAATCGGGACGGCTGAAGATCTTCGGCCCCGTCTGGCGGCCCAGCAGGTAGCCGGTGGAATCGCCCAGAATGGCTGCCGCCATCAGCAGGACATTGACCAGCACGATATCCAACTGGCCGGCGCCGGCCACCACCCCCACGGTGAACAGCAGCGAATCGCCGGGAAGAAAAAAGCCCACCAGCAACCCCGTTTCGGAATAAACAATCGCAAATAGCGCCGCATATCCCAGCCATCCCGAAAGCATGGTGCTCAGGAGGTGGATCAGCCGCTCCGGGTCAGTCAGGGAGTGGAGAAAATCAAGGACTGTCTGGATCATCCCCGGCCCGATATGTAGCCCGCCAGCAGCCGGCTGAAGACGTCCTGGTGGACCTTGACCTTCCCCTGCCTGGTCAGCGCATCCTTCACGCCGCTCTCGAAGAGCGTATTCCGGTCACGGGCTCGCTGACCTTTGATGTCGTCGCGAATTATGGCCCGCTGCTCCGGCAACTTCGACAGGTCCGGCTGCACGTGCGCCACCACCCTGCAAACCACCGTGGCTCCATCGGGCGGGCTGACGGGACCGAAGACTGTGCCATCGGGCTTCGTAAAGCCTTCTGCCACGTAACTGGCGCCGCCCAAGCCCTCGATATTTCCTGCGCGGTCAACTTCGTTCGAGGTCTTGACTTCAAGCCCCATCGACTTGGCGGCCTTGGCCAGGTCGCCGCCCGCCGCGTTCGCCTTCTCGACCAACTCCTTGGCGTGGGTCTGCGCGGCAAGCGAGGACCGCTGCTGCACAATGGTGTCGCGAATCTGGGTCTGCACTTCTTCGAAAGTACTGGGCCGCGCGGGGATCACATCCGTCACCACCGCAAACGCGATCTTGTTGGTGACCGCGACCGGGGGCGATACCTGCCCCTTCTTCAAGCCGGACACGGATTGGTCGAAATCGGGACTCGGACCAAGTTCGGGAATGGGCACGCCCGGCGAAAAAGCCGCGCGCACAATCTGCAGGTTGAAATCGGCGGCGACCTTTTCCGGATTTGCCGGGTCTTTCGCCAGCGCCGCCTGCGCTTTGTCCGAGGCCGCCTGCATCAGGTCATTGACCTTCTGCTTTTTCGCCTCGGCACTCAGGTCGGACTTGACTTCCGCGAAGCTGCGCAGCCCGGCGTCCTGATGTTCCATCACTTCGAAAACATGGTAACCGTAGCTGGTCTTGATCAGGTCGCTCTGCCCCGGCTTCAGCCGGAACGCGGCATCTTCGAACTCTTTCGCCATCTGGCCGTCATGCTGGACCCAATACTCGCCGCCCTTGTCCTTGGAACCCGGGTCCTCGGAGTTTTCCTTGGCCAGCTTGGCGAAATCGGCCTTAGCCCGAACCTGCTTCAGCAGGTCCTCCGCCTTAGCCTTGAGTTTGGGCTCGTCGGCGGGCGGCTTGCCCTGGGTCATGACCAAAATGTGCCGCACCCGGATCCGTTCCTTGGTCCGGTAAGCGTCCTGGTTCTGGCTGTACAGCCGCTGCAACTCGGCATCCGTCGGATTCACGGACTGCTCCAGCCTGGCCTGATCCGCCACCAGAATCGTCAGGTTCAGCTTCTCCGGTACCTGGTAGCGCGCTATGTTGGCCTTGTAGTAGGCCTGCATGTCGGGGGCCGAGGGCTGCGATTCACCCTTGTACTTGTCGGCGGTGAGCTTGACGTATTCGATTTTGATCTTCTCGTTCTTCTTGCGGAAGACCTGCTCGATTTCGAGCGGGTTCACCACCTGGCCTTCGATGGCGACATCGCGCAGCCGGGTGATCAGCACCTGCCGCCGCAGATCGTTTTCGAACTGCTCGATGGTCATGTTTTGCGCAGCCAGCATATTGGCATAGGCTTCCCTGCCCACAAACTTGCCATCCTGGTACAGGCTCGGCACCATCTGCCGGATGGCGTCGGCAACGTCGGCGTCGCTCACCTGGAAGCCCAGCCGCCCGGCCTCGTAGGCCATGGCCCGCTCGATAATCATCTGTTCCACCATCTGCGGCACGTAGTTCGGCAGCACCTCCGGCGGCAACTGGCGGTTGCGCATGGCGCCCTGTACCACTTTCTGGGCTTCGGTAATGGTGATGACGTCGTTACCAACCTCCGCCAAGACCATGTCCGCCGAACTCGAACTACTGCCATAGTTGGGGATCAGGTAGGCCAGCATGGAAATCGCGACCATCAGCAGCAACGCACCGAGCAGGATGCGCACAGCTTTATCTCGGCTACGAAACAGATCAAACATTCTGAGAGAACTCCTGTGTAACTGGAAAGAAGAACCTCTATTATATCGCACGCTTGGGAGATGCCAGTGGTCGGTGGCTAGTGGCCGGTGGCCGGTGGTCAGTGGCCGGTGAAGGCCCCGGACCGGTTTGTCACCGGCCACCGGCCACAGGGCTATCGGGGTCCCTGGGTAGGGCAAAATGAAAGAACGAACCCAATTTCTGCTGAGCCGATTGGAGTTGGGCGAAATTGGCTTTGGCTTTGGGCGGTGCATCGGCGGCGTATGGTGTGGACTGCGGGGTGGCGGCCCGGCGTTTGGCCTCCAGTCGTTGGAGGTCGTGCAAGGCACGGCGGAAGGTGGGCTGGGCCGAATCGGCGCGGCGCTGTAGGATGCGGAGATGTTCGCGGCAGAAGGATGGCCAAACCCATGGCGTTGGGTCGTCGCGCACGCAGCGGTCACCGGCATAGTAGTCCAAGACTTTGGCGTCGGCGAGCGAATAGCGGCGAAGCAGCCAATTGGCGTCGATGAAGGGGTGGCGACGAGGAAGCACCGTTCGGGGGTGGCGAGTTCCAGCGGAGTATTTGCCGGTAAGGTCACGGAGTTCGGCGGGGTCTTCGCCGGCGATGACCTGGGAGCGACCGGCGGATCTTTGCGCGTTGAGGCGGTTGGCCGCGACTTGTTTTGTGCTCATCTCACCAGGGATAGCAGGCGAGAGGGCTGGAGTCTGAAATCAAGGGCCGTAAGTGGCTGAGGGGATTGAGAAAACGTCTTGAAAAATCGTGTGACCGAAAACGACCAATCCCGGAAACGAGATGTGGGTGAGGTGAGGGACCCTCTTTCTCTTTTTGGCGTTCACGCCTGGCTGGCGGGCGAAAGGGAACGTGGCGGAGTGCAACGTCTACAGGGTCCAGCGCTCGGGCAGGTTGGCGCGCCGGATGCGCCACTCCAGGGCACCCTCCGGCTTCGCCTGCGACTGTGCGCGCACCAGGCGCGTGACGAAATCCGAGTAGCTGATGTCGTCTTTGCCGACGGCGCGCAACTCTTGGTCGTGGATCACCAGGATGCGCCGCAGCTTGAGATTCTTCAGCAGTTGTTCCAGTTCTTCAGTCATCGTTGGATCACTCCGCTCCACCGCAAACAGCCCACGCGGAACCGCACGGAGGTGTTTTTTGTAAGTTGAGTTGACCTTATGGCACCACTCCCGCGCCCGATCATTCAGATCCTCCCAACTTGGAGAAGGCGCGGCCCACCAGAAAATTGCTCTCGACGAAATGGAAGGGCCGCTCCACACGTCCCGAATGCCGGCATTCGGCTCGGGTGGCCATCCGAATAACTTTAGAGACCGGGGAACGATGCCAGTCTCCGCCCGCAAGAAAGTGCTTGCATAAGAACCACGAAGGTAGTAGATTAACGAACATGGGTAGTCGAACGCTATGACACTTCCAAAACTAGGCAAGCTGGAGCTTCAGATCATGGAAGCCCTATGGACCCGGGGGCCGTGTTCGGTCAGGGAGATTCAGGAATCGTTTCCGGCCAAAAAGAGGCCCGCTTACACCACCGTCCAGACGACGGTCTACCGCCTGGAAGTCAAGAAAGCACTGCGCCGGACCAAGAAGATCGCCACGGCATTCATTTTCGAGGCTGCGGTGTCCCGCGAAGCCGCACAGCGCAGACTTGTTGACGACCTCCTGGGCTTGTTCGGAGGCCGGAGCCGACCCATCATGGCCCACCTGGTTGAATCGGGCGCGCTCACCCTTGACGATGTGCGCGAGGCGGAGAAAGCCCTCCTAAACCTCGCCGGAGAGGAGAAACCAAAATGAATCCAGGATACGTCCCGGCGATTGCCAATCACCTGTGGCAATCGACTCTGTTTGCTGGACTCGCGGCATTGCTGACACGGGCGCTGCGAAGCAATCACGCCCGGGTACGCCATGGGGTTTGGCTGGCGGCGTCGTGCAAATTTGTCATTCCGCTTTCTGTGCTCATCGCGTTGGGCGGACAGATCCGATGGAGTGCGGTTCCGGAGACAACGCAGTCCAATATCGCGATCGTGATGGACCAGGTGAGCCAGCCGTTTCCAACCCCGTCGATCTCTGCGGGCTCAGTTGCGCCGCCGCATAGGGCAAGTCTTCTGCCGGAGATCCTGTTGGCGGGCTGGGCGCTTGGATTCCTCGGTCTCAGCGGCGCGTGGTGGATTCGCTGGCGGCGCATCCGGGATGCCGTGCATGCCGGGTCTCCCTTGCGGCTGGAAATACCAATCCGGGCAGTGTCCTCTCCCAGTTCGTTGGAGCCGGGGGTTTTCGGTATTGTCCGGCCGGTCCTATTGCTGCCCGAGAGCATGTTCGACCGTTTGACACCGCCACAAGTAGAAGCCATTATTGCGCACGAACTGTGCCACGTCCGCCACAGGGATAATCTCGTCGCTGCTCTGCATATGTTTGTGGAGACGGTGTTTTGGTTCCATCCGCTGCTGTGGTGGGTGGGGAAGCGGATCGTGGAGGAGCGAGAGCGCGCTTGCGACGAAGAGGTATTGCGGCTGGGCAGCGAGCCGCGGGTCTATGCGGAAGGGATTCTCAATATCTGCAAGCTCTACGTGGAAGCTCCGTTGGTTTGCGTCTCCGGCATCACCGGCGCGGACCTGAAGAAACGCATTCATCAAATCGTGTCCGCCGGTGCGGTGTGCCGATTGAGTTGGCGCCGCAAATTTCTGCTGGCCGCGGCGGGACTGGCCGCACTCGCCTGGCCCCTCGCTGTGGGCATCATGAACGCGCCTGCCGGCCACGCGCGATCGGCGGACTCGCCGCCGCTGCAATTCGAAGTGGCTTCGGTGAAGCCGAACAAGTCGGGGTCGCATTTCTCCTCCATGATGCTGCCGGGCGGCCGATTCACCGCGACCAACAACACCGTGCGTGCGCTCATCCTGAACGCTTACAACGGGATCCCGCCGTACCTGCTCTCCGGCGGCCCGTCATGGATCGATTCCGAGGCCTACGATGTGGAAGCCAAGCCCGCGGACGGCGCGATTCCCCCCGGTTTGCGGGGCCGCCCTCTCTGGGATAAGACCCGCGCCATGCTGCGCGCGCTGCTGGCCGATCGCTTCCACCTGGAGATCCGGACCGAGAGCAAGGAGATGCCGTTGTATGAAATCTCCGTCGCGAAGAACGGACCGAAGCTGACGAAATCGACTCGCGACTGCATCGCCGACATTTACGCGTGCCACGGGTTCTCAGGCAATCCGCGGCGGCTTTCGGCAATGGGCGTCGATATGGCAGATCTCGCGGCTATTCTCACCGGCTACGCGGGCCGCCCCGTGCTCGATAATACGGGAATCTCCGGCGTGTTCGATTTTCTTCTGCAATGGAACGTTTTCTACGGGCGCCAGCACACCACGCAGACCACCGACGAAACGTCGGGTCCGCCGTCGCGTTATGAAGGCGAGATGCCCGAAAGCGATTCGCTTCCCGACCTGGCCACGGCGCTCGATCGACAACTCGGCCTGAAGCTGGAATCGCGCAAGGGGCCGGTGGAGACGTATGTCATCGTGAGCGTGGAGCGGCCCTCCGGAAACTGAACCGGAGTCGACGATCTGCGCACCGGAGCGCCCGATAGCCAGCGCCAAGGCGGCCCTGATTATCGTTCAAAAAGCTCTGAGCCGTGACTAAGGCCGGTATCGACACGTTACGTGATCGAGCACGGGGAGCGGCCGTCTGAGAACTAACCCAACAAAGTGTAGTCGAAGTTTGTCGAATGCCTAAAACTGGAGCCGCACACCATGAGTATCCATTTCGATCTTATCGAGTCGCGACGATGCTCGGCCTTTCTGTCGCCGCCTGTCTCCTCGTCCCTGTCAACACGCTGGCTCAATCGAACGATCCACAGCCGCAAGACGCGACGACGGCCATTCTCGCGGCCTTCGACAAGTACGACGTAGTCGGCATGAATGCTGCGCACAACAACAAGAAGCTAGACGACTTTATTCTGTCGCTCATCCGGAACCGCGAACTGCCCGGCAAGGTGAACGACCTTGTGGTTGAGTGCGGCAATAGCCGGTACCAGGCGATTCTGGATCGGTATATTGCGGGCGACCCAGTCTCTCTTGAGGATGCGAGACACGCGTGGCGGGATACGTCGGTGGGAATGTGCGCCTTTCCTCGTTCTACACCGAGCTGTTCCCCCTTGTACGCCGGATCAATCAAGCGCTCCCTGCCCGCAACCGCCTGCGGATCCTGGTGGGTGAGCCACCGGTTGACTGGAGCGCCTCGCCTTCGGCTCGCGCTGGGCTCGACCGAAACGCGAGTCTCGCGTCCGTCATGATCACCGAAGTTCTGTCGAAAAAACACAAGGCCTTGATCCTCTGCGGAGTAAGCCACCTGTACCACAACGAGCGGTACGGGACCGCCGTGAGCAGCTACGAACAGACGTATCCCGGCCGAACCCTGGTGGTCGAAACCCATCAAGGCTTCGCGGCCTTCATCGACTTGGACCGAGGCCACCAACTTGAGGCGCGGATGCGCACATGGCCGATCCCCTCGCTGGTACCGGTCAAGGGCACCTGGCTGGCGGATCTCGACCTTCCGTACTTCCTTTGGCCATTCCCGAAGCGTTATGCCGGAGAAGCGATCTCAACCCTCGCGGACGCGTATCTATATCTCGGTCCGGGTGATTCGCTCACGTGGGAAAAGTTTCCAGACAGCATCCTGGACGATCACGTGTACATGGCGGAGTTGTCCCGTAGATTTGGCATGAAAGTCGACGCCCTCCGTCGGCGAAATACCGACACCCGTCTGTTTACTCCGGCCGATCGGCAGGAAGCGTTGAAGTTTGCGCCGGGGGCGCAGTTCGTCGGCAGGTACGCGACGACGGTCACCGACAGACCTCTGGCGGAGGTCGATTTTCGCGACGGAAGACTGTCTGCGAAACTGCAGATGGCGCCCTCCTGGGTGGTGCTGACGAACGCCGACGTGGCCACTCGATATCGAGCCGAGGTTCCGTCCCAACAGGTGTCTATCGAATTTGAGGTCGTCAATGGAACTGTCACCGGCTTGGTAGTTGATCCGGGGACAGGACAACCAAAGATGAGACTCGTATATATGCCATGAATGTCCAGCAACACGCTTGCCTTGCATGTTCCTCCCTGGAGGAGGGTTTGCGGCCACAAACAATGCTGCGGCGGCGCTACCCTTATAGGCATGGGGTACCTACCGATCGAAAACTACGCAGTCATTGGAAATCTCAGGACTGTGGCCCTGGTTGGGATCACCGGGGCCATTGATTGGTTCTGCTTCCCGAATTTCGATTCTCCGAGTGTCTTCGCGGCAATTCTCGATGAACGGAAGGGCGGCCGTTTCCGGATCGCACCGGCTTCCGTAGACGGCGTGGTGTACCGGCAGATGTATTGGCCCGACACCAACGTGCTGATCACGCGCTTCCTCTCCGATCAAGGGGTGGCGGAAATCATCGACTATATGCCGGTGGCTGCGCGGAGAGGTCAAGCCGGCTTTCGCGGCCTGATCCGCCAGGTTCGGGTCGTCCGCGGCCGCGTGGTGTTCCGGCTGGAATGCCATCCGGCGTTTAACTATGGGCGGGATGTTCACGAGACGGAACTGGTGGACGGGGGTGCAAAGTTCCTGTCGAAGCAACTCAGCCTCGCCTTGGCGTCCGACCGGGCGCTGACGAAGGACGGCACTGGCGTGGCTCTCGATTTTTGTCTCGGGGCAGAGGAGACTCTCAGCTTTGAATTGCACCAGATCGAGCCGGGGAGTGCCGATCAGCCGATTGGCATCGGTGAAGAGGAATGCAAGACGCTCTTTGAACAGACGGTCGATTACTGGCATGCCTGGCTTGAGCACTGCACCTATTCCGGGCGGTGGCGGGAGATGGTCCGGAGGTCGGCTTTGGTTCTCAAGCTTCTGGTGTTCGCCCCCACCGGCGCGATCGTTGCCGCGCCGACTTGCAGTCTGCCCGAAGCGCTCGGGGGAACGCGGAACTGGGACTATCGGTATACCTGGCTGCGCGACGCCGCCTTCACCGTGTACAGTTTGATCCGCATTGGATTTACCGAGGAGGCGGCTCGGTTCATGGAGTGGTTGGAGGCGCGATGCCGCGAACTGGGTGATCAGGATGGCGGGCTACAGGTGCTTTATGGAATCGACGGGCGCCGGGATCTCGCGGAGGGGACGCTCGATCACTTCGAAGGCTATTGTGCCTCCGTGCCGGTGCGTATCGGCAACGGCGCCCATAGACAGCTTCAACTCGACATCTATGGGGAGTTGATGGACTCGGTGTATCTGTACAACAAGTATGGAACGCCCATCTCGTACGAGATGTGGACGTACTTGCGCCGTCTGATGAATTGGCTGTGCAACAACTGGAAACAGAAGGACGAGGCGATTTGGGAGGTCAGAAGCGGCCGCCAGGATTTCGTCTACTCCCGTGTCATGTGCTGGGTGGCGCTCGACCGGGCATTGCGGTTGGCGGATAAGCGGTCTTTCCCGGCGGATCGCGAGCGATGGCTGAGCACGCGCGACGAGATCTACGATGAGATTCAGAAATACGGCTGGTGTGAGGACCGGAAGGCGTTCGTCCAGCACTACGGAAGCGAGTCTCTGGATGCCTCAGTGCTGATCATGCCGCTGGTCTTCTTCATGTCGCCCACCGATCCTCGGATGATTGCCACGATTGAGGCCATCAGACGGCCGCCGAGCCAGCGGGGGCTGGTGTCGGACAGCCTGGTGTATCGCTACAACGTAGAGGAAACTCCCGACGGGTTGAAAGGGCGGGACGGAACGTTCAACATGTGCACCTTCTGGCTGGTGGAGGCGCTGACCCGGTCCGGGAAGGTCGATCGCGCTCGTCTTGCCGACGCGCGGCTGATGTTCGAGCGGATGTTGGGATACGCCAACCACGTCGGTCTGTTCGCCGAACAAACCGGCCCGCGCGGTGAGGCGCTTGGGAACTTCCCCCAGGCCTTCACCCACCTCGCCTTGATCAGCGCCGCGTTCAACCTGGACCGCGCTCTGGGTGGAGAGGGTTGATCACGAGAAAGGCGATGTTGGCAGCGGCGTTCTTTTTTGCCCGCGCGGCGGAGGCACATTCGACAAGATGGTAGGTCCATTGATTCGGGAATTGCTCATGTGGGTTTCGGAGCGGCCCCGCACGTACGAGGAGACCATGCAGGCCTGGCGGAGCCATTGTCCGCGCCACACCATCTGGGAAGACGCGTGCATTGACGGGTTGGTCGAAGTGGTGGATGGTGGAGGCGAAATGACCGCGTCCGGAGTGGTGCTGACGGCCAGGGGCCGAAGCGTGCTGAAGTCAAGTGCCGGCGAGTGAGGGGGTGCTTAAGCGTTTTCGGGAAGCACTTATGCGCCGGAACGCTCCCTAACGGTCGAGCGACAAGTCGCGGCTCTGTAACTGACGCCGAACCAGCACGACCACAACCGAGCCGCGACCGTAAGGGAGCGTTTTGCCACCGCTGAACCCATCAATCCCGAAAACGTTTACGCACCCCGAGTGAAGAAAGAACACAGCCAGGCATGGCCGTGTTACAGGATGGCCGTGTTACAGCGTGGCCTTGTTACAGGTCAACCTTGGCGCCGGTCCGGCAGGAGCGGTAGATGGCGTCCACCACCTCCAGTGCCTGGTAGCCTTCTTCGCCCGCCACCAGAGGCTTGCGGCCCTTGGCGATGGCATCGGCGAAATCCAGGAACTGGCGTTCGAAAGGTTCCACCGAGATGGCCATGGGGTCGGATGCGCCGGAGGCCACGTCCTTCGACACGGGGGCCGGTTCGCCGGCGTCGTTCTCCACGTCCCAGGCAGTCAGTTTGTCGCCGGAGATGATGGCTGTGCCCTTAGTGCCGTGAAACTCCGTGCGTTCGGTATAGCCGGGCCAGAAGGCGGTGGCGGCCTGAACGACACCGGTGGCTCCGTTGGCGAAGTGCATCACGGCGTTCACCACGTCCTCGGATTCGATCTTATGCAGAGCGCCCAATTGCCACATGCCGAAGACCTGCTTCAGGGGGCCGGCGATCCAACGAAGAATGTCGATCCCGTGGATGGCCTGATTAATGAGCGCGCCGCCGCCTTCGGTCTGCCAACTGCCTTTGATGGGGCGGGAATAATATTGCGGGGAACGGTACCACTTCACATAGCAATCGCACTGCAACAGTTTGCCGAGGCGGCCGTGGGCGATGGCTTTGGAGAGGAAGAGGCTGGAGTCATCGAAGCGGTGCTGGCTGACCACGCCCAGCAGGATGCCCCCGCGGCGGGCGGTTTCAATCATCTGGCGGGCGGTTTCCAGGCTGGTCGAAACGGGCTTCTGAACCTGGACGTGCTTCCCGGTCTGGGCGCAGATCTCGATAGGCTGCAGCCGGAAATCCGGGAACGTGCAGACGTCCACGTAATCCACCTTGGGGTGGCGGCAAACCTCCTCGTAGGTGGAGACGAACTCGCAGCCGTGCTGTTCGGCGAACTTGCGGCCGTAGGTCTCGTTGATATCCGTGCAGACGGTCAACTGAAATCCGATGTTTTTATAGGCCCGCGCGTGCATATTGGAAATCGCGCCGGTGCCGATCATTCCGACTCTCATGGGTAGAACCATATTAACAAGGAGGCGGGAGGCAGGATGCTAGCAGCCGGAAGGGAATCGGCACGGCGCGGAGTGATGGCTGACGGCTGACACGGCCGCCAACGCAAGCTGGCTCGCCGCCGCATCGCGCTAGGCGGATTCACAAATCCGCCGCACTCTCGAAAGTCGCTGTGGAAGTTCGGCTGCGCGCCAACTCCCGGCGGGCGGATTGCCAATCCGCCGCAGCTTGCCAAGCTGCCCCACATAGCGCCACGGGCGAACAATCTGCCTCACAACATGACTGCCCGCTGACCGCTTTCGCTACAATGGAGGTTCCGCCAAATGAAGCGCTCACTGGTTTTCCTCGCCGCGGGGCTGGCCGCGCTGCCCCTGATTTCCTGTAAGCACACACCGCCGGCCAACGTGGCCGCCGAGGTGAACAACCACGCCATCAGCAACGCCGACCTGGAGAAAGCCTACCAGCAGAATGCCCAACAACCGGAGGGCGCCAGCGAAGACCAGATCATGGTGCAGAAGCTGGATGTGCTGGGCAGCCTGATCACCAATGAGATCATGATGCAGAAGGCCGAACGGCTGGGGCTGACCGCGGTGGACGCCGACGTGGAAGGCGAGCTAACCAAGATGAAGGCGCCTTACACCAAGGAGGAGTTCGAAAAAACGCTGGCCGCGCGCCACATGACGCTGGCCGACCTGCGGCTCCAGGTACGCAGCAAACTCACCGTGGAAAAGCTGATCAACAAGGAGATCACGTCGCACATCACCATTACCGACGCCGACGTGACCGACTTCTATACGGCCAACAAGGCCAGCTTCAACCTGGCTGAGCCGCAAACCCACATGGCGCAAATCGTAGTGACGCCGGCGCCCGACCCCAGTGTCCGGAATCTCAAGAACAGCAAGGCGCAGAACGATAAAGACGCCAGACTGAAGATCGAAGACATCGCCATGCGATTGAAGCGCGGTGAAGATTTCAACATGCTGGCGCAGAACTATTCGGAAGACACGGGTTCGGCTCCGAATGGCGGCGATATGGGTTTCGTGCCGGAATCGGCACTGGAAAAGGCTAATCCGGAATTGCGCAAGCTGGTGGTTTCGCTGCCCGTGAACGGCGTTTCGGGGATCATCCACACGCCGGAAGGCTACCGGATTCTGAAGGTGATCTCGAAGGAACCGGCGGGCCAAAGGGAACTGAACGACCCGCGGGTGCAGGGGAGCATTCGCGACACACTGCGCAACAGCAAGGATCAACTGCTGAAGGCTGCGTACTACGAGACGGCGCGCAACAACGCCAAGATCGACAATTACCTGGCGCGCAGCGTGGTGGAGAACGCGGGGAAAACGAAGTAGGCGTTCGGCCGCACTACCGGCACAGAGTTTTAGGTGACTGCGCCGGGTTGCTTAGTACACCGTTTCAGAAGTTCGCTAACGTATCGAGAAACCGCTTGCTGACGCGCGCGGCTCCGATCAGAGCCGCGACCGTTAGGGAGCGTTCTTCCCGAGATACGAGACCGTATTTACGAAACGGTTTACTTAGGCTTATGCTACCGCCGGAACTCCAGCAGTTCCTGGAAATACGATGGCGGATTGGCCATCCCCAAACGGCCCATCATCCAGGTTTCGAGCGGCGAGAAGGGCTCGTAGGGATGGATGGCCGGGCGCATATCGCGCTGCAGCATGTCGCGTTGGAGCAAGGCTTCGAAGCGGCGGTTCAGTCCGGCGGCTGAAACGTCGTGAGTGTTGCGCAGGAACCAGACCGTGCGGACGTGAAGGTCGGCCATGCGGCGGACCATCTCCGGCTCCGTTTCGGGAGCGCCCGTCTGCAATACGGGGCGCGACGGGCCGAGGGCAAAGGCCAGGGCGGCAGGGTCGGAATTGGTGGAATCTACCAGCGTGACGGAATCGGTGGCGGTAGACTCCAGCGAAATCCGCGCCGCGATTTCTGCCATGGGCATGGGGTACTGCTTGTTGCGGAATCCGGTCTTATGGAAGTAACACCAGATGCCGGTTACGGAAAGCGTGAGCATGGCGGCAGCGGCCACCGTGCCCGCGTGACGGTGGGCGGCTGCGCCCGAAGCCACCAGCAGCAGGAAAAACGGGAAGACGAAGAGCATACGAGCCGGGATAAATGGGTAGGAGACCCAGCGGGCGACGCCGATGAAGCCGATCACGCTCAGGGGCAAGACGATGGGCAGGGCGAGGCGGGCGGGGTAGCTTCTGGCGCCGCCTGGCCCGCCAGGCAGCCAGATCGGCAACCAGACCAGCAGCGGGATGACCAGGAAGCACGCCACCACAGCCCAATCCGGAAGCGCTTCCCCGCCCACAAACGACATGGCCCAGTAGGCCAGCTTGACCGGCACTTCGAGCCACCCAACACCGGTCAGCGCGTAGACGTCACCGCGGCTGCTCCAGGCGTGGAAGCGCGCCAGTGTCCAGATCCAGGGGAGGTAGGCCAAGGCGATCAATCCGTCCATCACGGCGGTATCGCGGAGCCGCCGCCGCCTGAGCAGCGCCAGGTTGGCCGTGGCCAGCATTGCCAGGCCGGGGACGTAGTGGATGTAGAGTGCGGCGGAAACGGCGGCGGCCAGGGCGGCAAGCGTCCCGGGGCGCGGCGTTTCGCAGAACCGCACCAGACAAGCCGCGGCCACGACAACCACCAGAACCTGCAGGCTGTAGGACCGGCACATTCGCCCGTAAAGCAGCAGGCATGGCGAAAGAGTCCAGACCGCCAGGAAACAGAGACGCGCCCGTTCGGGGAGGCGGCTGGCCCAGAGGTGGTCGGCCGCAGCGCCGGCGGCCAGCAGGAAAATCACCGAGAGCGCCCGCGCCTGAACGGCCGGGTCCAGGCCCAGCGGCAGGCGCTGCCAGACGAACAGCAGCAGGTAGTAACCGGGCGGGTGGATATCGGCGGCGGCGGCCCGGATCAGGCTGGGGAGGGCAAGACGGGCAACCCGCAGGGACCAAGCCTCGTCCATCCAGGGCGACAGCAGTCCGAGATTCCAGAAGCAAAGGATCGCCTGTAACGGCAGAAACACCGCGGCCGGATGCCGCCTGGTCGCCCTAGTCAAACTACCGGCCGTCACGGCAGCATGTCCACCAGGCGGTCAATGTCGGTGGGGCTGAGGTAGAAATGCGGTGACGTGCGGACCCAGCCGGCGCGCGGGGCGGCAACGATGCCTTCGGACCGCAACCTGGCTACGATTTGGGTGGCCTCCACGCTGGGTTTGCGGAAGCTGACGATGCCGGCGCCGGTGCCGGGTGTACGGTTTCCCAACAGTTCGTAGCCCTTGGCTGCGACGCCTTGCGCGATGCGGTCGCCCAGATTTTGGACAACCGGGGCTATTTCTCCGACCCCTACCTCAAGTAAAAACTCGATCGCCGCTTTTAAGCCAAAGCAGCCAATGGTGTTTAGGGTTCCGCATTCATACCGGCCTGCATCTGCCCGGAGGGCCATATCGCGGGAGCCGTAATCGGCGTAACCGGCCACGTTGGTCCAGCCGAATTCCACCGGTTCCACGCGCTCCCGAAGGGCTTGGTTTATGTATAAGATGCCGCAGCCTTCGGGGCCTATCAGCCACTTGTGGCCGTCGGCGGCCAGGGCGTCAATGTGGCTAGCCTGCACGTCGAGCGGAAAAGCGCCCAGGCCTTGAATGGCATCCACGAAATAAATGCACTGGTTACGATGGCAGATTTCACCGATCGCTTGAATTGGGGCGCGGTAGCCGCTCAGAAACTGGACGAAGCTGATGGCCAGCAACCGGGCGCCGCGGCAGGCTTCTTCAATCCGCTCCAGCGGGTCGGTTACTGAGAGCCAGGTAACGTCAACGCCTCTGGCTGCTAAACGCTTCCATGGATATACGTTGGCCGGAAATTCCTCATGGAAACCTACCATGCGGTCGCCGGGCTTCCAATCCAGACCCATGGCCAAGGTAGCGATCCCTTCCGAGGTGTTTTTTACCAGGGCGATGTCGCCCGGCTGGCCGTTTACCAACTTTGCCGCCGCCACCCGGACACCTTCGTAGACGGCCTGCCATTCGCTATAGTGCAGGCTGCCGAAGTGCAGACAATCGTCCGCCAGGTGCTTCATGGCGTCTGCCGAGCGCCGGCTCAAGGGGGAGACGGCCGCGTGGTTCAGGTACACCAGGCGGTCACGGACGGGAAACTCGGAGGCGTAGCGCTCCCACAGCGTTGGTTGGGTCACAAGCGTTGGTTCGGTCACAAGCGTTGGTTCGGTCACAAAGTTTTTACCAAATTCGGAAGCCATTTCTACCACGATACGTTAATAATAGCCATAGGAGAAAAAACTGGTGAGATCTCTGCCCGTCTTCATGCTGTCCCTGGCGATGGCCGCCTGGGTAGTTTTTGTCGGTGACCAGAAGGCGTATGCCGGTGACAAGAAGAAAGACGACCCCAGCCAGATCGGCAACCGCGACGTCGGCAAGGGTGTCAACTTCTACTCGATTGAAAAAGAGATTGCGCTCGGCAAACAGTTGGCCCAGGAAGTGGCGCGGCAGGCCAAGATTGTGGACGATCCGCTGCTCTCCGAATACGTGAACCGGATCGGTCAGAACCTGGCGCGGAACTCGGACGCCAAGGTGCCGTTCACCTTTCAGGTGATCGAGGGCGAGGAACCCAACGCG
>Ga0210402_10001042_pt1 | contig 29405 bp, 26 predicted proteins | sample IncBWC7MmetaG_FD_161055 | JGI IMG/M metagenome (GOLD analysis project Ga0210402, IMG submission 161055) | Forest soil microbial communities from Barre Woods Harvard Forest LTER site, Petersham, Massachusetts, United States - Inc-BW-C-7-M | ecosystem: Environmental > Terrestrial > Soil >...
GATGAACGGGCAGGACGGGAAGTAGCTTTACGGTTTCGTTGCGGGCGCCGGGTGGCGAGGTGGCGTTTTCTTTCGAAGCGTAGTTGCCGTCCCGCCCAAGGTGTATACACTCTCGATAACGTTCTCCACGATGTTCAATGCGAGCTCCACCTCTCGCTTAGTTGGCTCATGCCCACGGTGAGCCGCCGCCGAGCCGGCATCGAAGGCCGCCGCCAAGTCATCGCGGTTGTTGTCGCTGATAAATCCGGCGGCGTGTAGGGCCTTCAGTTGTTTCCTCATGTCACCCTGATCGCCAACCTGCTCTCTGGCAAGCACATCGATCAAAGCTCTCGCACCCATAACCGCGAGTCTCCTACTGTCAGCATGAAACGCGGTGTACACCTCCCCCATCAGTCCTCGAACGGTGTCCGGCAGTTTGTGGAGCCAACGCGGCGTCCGCCTTGCGACTCGCGGCGGATACATGCTCACTTCGGGTTCAGCGCCTATTGATGGATATTCCGAAGTGTGACGGAGCGAGACCTGCTCACACCCGCAGCACTCGCCCATTTCAAAAGTGTCGACCGAGATCACCCGCCCCTCTGCTTCATCTTCCAAGACTCGCTTTGCGACAACGACATGCTTCGTCATCTGCAAACAAGCATTGCAGTAAACGCGAACAATCTCTCCATCTGGCATATGACGATTCTAGCGTTAAGATCCAAGCGTCCGAAATTTGAAGGCCCTTAAAAGCGAAGGATCACTACGAGAGCTTTGACCCGCGGCTTGTTCTCCCTAGAACAGCTCTACCCGGAGACGGTCATCACAGACGCCGGACGCAGCGCCAGAGCGTGAACGTCCCGCTCCTGAAGGCCACGATCCGGACATTGCTCTCCCGCGGCGACGAACCGGCTCGATGTAGCCTCACCACTGAACGACGCGTAATCCGTCGACATCGTTGAAATCCCGGTCATTCGTAAGCAAAGGCAGGCCATGCTGAAGGCAAAGCGCCGCGATCCAGATGTCGTGGCTCAGCCCTTCCTGCGCTTCCCGTCTCGACGGAATCGTTCTCGCACGTAGCATTGCATTTCGTGTAACCACGTAGTGATCGACTGTGGCAGCATCGGGAGCGATGATGGTCGAGCTTGCGACGAGATCATCGAGCAGTTCGTTCAGGTTCGCTCGAGAAAAGCCCAGCCGAAGCTCAGCCAACACAAAAAGAGGCATCACGAGGGCGGAGGCCTCCAGGAACGGCGGCGGTGAGAGCCGATCCTGGCGTAGCAGGTCGATGGCGGCGTTTGAATCAAACGCCAGCCGATCAAACTTCAATCTCTCTCCCGAAAGCCTCGTTCACCAAACGAGCAACCTCACGGCCGGAATGCCCGTCGAGAGAGCCGGCCAGCGCCATCCACGGTTGCTGCGATTGAGGCGTCGACGAGTCCTTGATCTCGACAGCCAACTTGGTGTGATCGAGCACGCCTGTGAGAGGCTCGGTGAGTTTGAGCACGTTCTGCTCGGCGAGATACTCCGCTTCAATCGTTCTGGCCATCTACATAGGATAACAGTGGAGCGTGGTTCGCGAATGCGCTCATTTCCGTCGCGCGGCGCACCCTGTTTTCAAGCAAAAGGACCGCGTCTCCGCGGCCCTTCATTCATCATCATTTGGAGCGGGCAACCGGACTCGAACCGGCGACATCGACCTTGGCAAGGTCGCACTCTACCAACTGAGTTATGCCCGCGAACGACGGCGAAGGGTAGTCAGCGGTTGGGACGCTGTCAAGCTCTTAGCCGTCATCTCGCCCGCTAACGGGATCACACTCTTCCCTATTCCTACGAACGCTTCACGTGGATGCCGTAGGCTTCCATCTTCCGGTAGAGATTCGAGCGCTCCACACCGAGGGCGTTCGCCGTACTGCTCACGTTGCCGCCAAACTCCCGCAGGCGTGATTGGATGTACTGCTTCTCGAATTCGTCACGGGCCTCTTTCAAGGTCAGCCGGGTATCGATCTTCCCAAGCACGGCGCTGGCCGTACCGAGCCGCACATCCTCCGGCTTGACGACCTCGCCCTTGATCAGGATCGCTATCCTCTCAATCACGTTTCGCAACTCCCGCACGTTTCCGGGCCAGGGATAGCCGAGAAGTTTCCGTTCCGCTCCTGACGACAGGCGTTTCTTCGGCGTGCCGGTCTCGGCGGCGAACCGGCGAAGGAAGTGCTCGGCCAGAAGGGTGACGTCGTTGCCGCGCGCGCGCAGCGGAGGCACTTCGATCGGCACGACGTTTAAGCGGTAGTAGAGATCGCTCCGAAAGCTGCCGGCGGCGATCTCCGTCTCCAGACTCTTGTTCGTCGCCGCGATGACGCGCACGTCGACGCTGATGGTCTGCTGCCCGCCGACTTTCTGAAACGTCTGCTCCTGCAGCACACGCAAGACCTTGGCCTGGGTCTTCAGGCTCATATCGCCGATCTCATCCAGGAAAAGAGTGCCGCCGTCGGCCAGCTCGAACTTCCCCTTGCGATCGTCGATGGCACCGGTAAACGCTCCCTTCCGATGTCCGAAGAGCTCCGACTCGATCAGCTCCTCGGGGATGGCCGCGCAGTTGACGTCGATGAAGGGCTGTTCGGCGCGCTGCGAAAGACGGTGCAGCGTCCGGGCGACGATCTCTTTCCCGCTGCCGTTCTCGCCGGTGATGAGGACGCGGCTGTTGGATGGCGCCGCGGAGCGGACCTGCTCGTCGAGCTTCTTCATGGCGTCGCTCTCGCCGATCAAAAGCTCTTCCAGCGTGAAGTGCTGGCGAAGGTCGCGCACCTGGTCGCGCAGCTTCCGGTCGGCGAGCGCGTGGTTCACCGTCAGCAGCACGCGCTCGAGGGAGAGCGGCTTCTCGAGAAAGTCATACGCGCCGAGACGCGTGGCACGGACGGCGGAATCGATGTTGCCGTGGCCCGAGATCACGATCACCGGCGGCGCGCCGACGGTCTTGAGCCGCTCCAGCACCGCCATGCCGTCGATGCCCGGCAGCCAGAGGTCGAGAAACACGAGGTCGTACTCCTCGCGCGCGAACTGCGCGATGGCCGCCTCGCCGGAATCGCAGAGGGTCGGCTGATGCCCTTCATCCTCCAGGATGTTCGCCAGCGTCTCGCGAATGGAAGCTTCGTCGTCGATGATAAGGATCTTTGCCATCACCTACCTGGGACCGCGGGCGTCCCGCCCGCGCGTTTCGCGCTGTCGTTCACTGGACACTGTTATCTCTTTCCCGCCTGCCGGTCGTTCAAGCGCGGGCGGGACGCCCGCGGTCCCAGGGAGGGCTTCGGGATCAGGTGGCTGATGCCCTTCATCCTCCTCCGCGACGTTTGCGAGTGTCTTGCGAATCGAAGCTTCGTCGTCGATGATCAGTATTTTGGGCCGCACTGGAAAACACCCATTCCTCCGGCACCCTACACCACCCAGCCTTAACAGGATTGTTCTCGATGTACGCCACCGATGTGTGGAAGTGCCTTTCATCGCGAATGAACCGATCGCGAAACTCCTCGAACCAGAACTGCCCCCGTCTTCCGAGCAGTTTGTTGATTTCCTTCGCGGTGTAGGCCTTCCAGGAATAAAAGAGTGCGGGCACCCCGAATGCCTCAAACGTCTCGATCATCACATGCACGTGATTCGGCATGACACACCATGCGATGAGCCGGTAGCGCTCCCCGTCGAAGAACAGCAATGCGTTCTCGACGATGCCTGCTGCACGTGGATCTCGAAGGACACACGATCCGTGGCCGGCATCTTCATAGCGATCGATCTTGCGGCGGAGCTCGATCATTCTTGGATCGTTCGCGGGGGTGTGGCGGTCGATGACGAGCTCGCGCCTCCATTCGTCGACTACGTGTTGCGGGAGTGCGTCGGCGAGTCGAAACGTGATGGATTGAATTAGGCCGGGGTGATCAAAGTGTGGCAGGTAGCCGCGCGAGTACCATCCCCTGGGACCGCGGGCGTCCCGCCCGCGCGTCTCGCGCTGCTGTTCCTCGGACACTGTGTTTGTGACCTTTCTCCCTGCCTGTCGTTCAAACGCGGGCGAGACGCCCGCGGTCCCAGGGAGGGCTTCGATCTCAGGTGCGTCATGCCGGCAGTTCGATCTCAAAACGGGTTCCTCGGGGATGGTTGTCGTGGACGGAGATGCGGCCGTCGTGGTCATTCACGATGCGGTGCACGATGGCCAGGCCGAGACCGGTGCCGCGGCCTTTCGTGGAGAAGTATGGGAGGAAGAGTTTCTCCTTGTCGGCGTCCGGCACGCCGCGGCCGGGATCGGCGACTTCGATGACAACGCGATGAGGTGCGCGCCGGGCCGAGACGCGAACCTCGCCGCATTCCGTCGCCTCCACCGCGTTCTTCAGAAGATTGCCAACCGCGCGGCGGATCTGCTCCGGATCGACGAGCAGCTCGATGTCGCTCTCGACGGTAACGCTGACGGTTACCCCCGGCTTCACATCGCGATACAGCCCCGCCGCCTGCTGTAGGATCTCGGCGAGTTGCGCATGACGCAGGTGGACCGCGGGCATCCGCGCGAATCGGGCGAACTCGTCGACCATCCGCTTGAGATGTGCGACTTCGGAAACGATGGTCTTCGTCCCCTCGTCGATCGTACGGGCCATGTCGGGATCGTCGTTGCGGAACTTGCGGGCGATCCGCTCGGCAGAAAGCTGAATCGGCGTCAGCGGATTCTTGATCTCGTGTGCGATGCGCCTGGCGGCCTCGTTCCAGGCCGCGAGCTTCTGTGCCTGCACGAGCGAGGTCGAGTCTTCGATGGCCACGACCCACCCCTCGTCTCCCCCACCGGAAAGGCGCGCTACCGACACCTCGAGATAGCGCAGCTCGCCGCCGCGGATGAGCGTCACCTCGCGTGCACGACCGCCGCGGGCGGTGAGCTCGCGCAGCGTGTCGAAGAGAGGCGTGAGGTCGCCCGTCAGTACGTCGCCCAGATTCGCGCTCGCGGACGGTTCCTCGATCTGCATCATCTGCAGCGCGGCGTGATTGATGCTGAGCAGCTCGAACGAGTCGGTGAAGGCGAGGATGCCGGCCGAGACGCTGTCGAGCACCGTCGACAAGTAGCGGTTCGCCTGCGTCAGCGCCTGTCGCTGCTCGTCGAGCTGCGTCGACATGTCGTTGAACGATTCGATGAGGCGCCCGACCTCGTCCGTGGCCGCGACGGCGACGCGATGCCCATAGCCGCCCTCGGCCAGTCTCCCGGTCGCCTCCGCGAGCGCTTTGATTGGAATGGTGATCCGCCGCGAGGCGTAGATCGACGTCCAGAGCGTCCCGAAAAGGATGGCCAGCGTCACGGCGAGGAAGAGCGAGGTCTGCGAGGCTTTCAGCGTCGGCCGTTGCGCATTGAGCTGCTCGAAATTCTTGTGCTGCACGATCGACTCATCGATGAGACGGCTCATCGCCGCCGGGATGAAGACGCCGGCGACGGCAACGTACGGCGTAGCACCGACCCTGGTCGCGGCGCGGATCCACTTTCCGCTCGCGCCGACGTCGATCTTCGTGGCCCGTCCGGACGCGGCCACATCGTCGAAGAACTTCTTCGGCGGCTCCGACACTTCATGGATCGGCGCACGCGGATCGGCCACCACGCGCACGAGAATGCCGTTGCGGTACAGGCCAACCATGTCGACGCTGTGAAACTGCTGGACGTGGTTGAGCACAGAATCGAGCTGCGCCGGATCGCCCGACACGCCGCTGGCGGCAATCTCTCGCGCCGCGGCGGCAGCCATCGTGGCCGATTGATCCTCCGCCATCCTGGCAATCGCTTCGCCGTTCGTGAGGATGCGGCTCACCGGCGCGTTGAACCAGCGGTCGATCGACGTTCGCAAGAGGTCCGTGGCGAAAAAGAAAAGGATCAGGACAGGGATGAGCGAGGTGGCCACCCATGCCACGGCCAGCTTCGTACGGAAGCGCGATCCGAGGATCCCTCGCTGCCTCTCCAGCACCAGCTTCACCACACCGCGGAGCAGGACGAAGAGGATGCCGAAGATCAGGAGGATGTTGATGTTCCATAGAACGAACAGCAGCACCTGGCTGCTGAGCGCCTCGGGCGAAAGCTCTTTCGCCTTCTGGACGGCGTAGTAAATCAGGCTCGTCGCGGTCAGGATCAGAAGCGGGACCGTGACGATGACGCGGGGATCCTTGCGGTAACGAAGAAGGAGAGCCCGAACCGTCATCGCGCCAGCTCCGGCGGCGAGGCCACGCGCACCGTATTCCAGCGCGTCGAGAACTCCCAGGGGATGAAGTAGAGCAGCCAGCCTCGCATGAGGTCCGCTTTGACGCGCACCTTGAGCTTGTAGGGCGGGCGCTTGCCGATGTCGAAGAGGTTCGGCTCTTCGATGGTGGTCATGGCCCGTTGCAGCGATGCCAGATCGTTGAAGGTCTCCGAGCGGATCAGCTTGTGATCGCGGCGGTAGTTCAGAAGGTACTCGCGAGTCAGCGAGTTGAAGGTGGCCACCACCTCGATCCGCGACCGGGCGATCCCTTCATCGAACCAGTGCGGGCGGTCGCGGAAGATCTCCACGATGTACGTGAGCGTCGTCGGAACGCCGCTCTGAAGGCCCTGAATGGTCTGCTCGCGATCAAACGCATGCGCCATCGTGAACCGGACGCTGACCTGCCGATTCACCGACTTCGCAGAGAGAGACTCAATCGCCGGATCGGCCGCAAGCGCGGCTCCCGCAAGCAGTAAGAAGACGGATGCGAAGACAAGCGCACGCACTGTGTGGTTGTTTTACCACACGACGGCCGGCACGGCCGGCTGCGTTGGTTGCCCAAGGCTCGGCCACCATCTTCGTTTCATCGTTCTGCCGCGATTTCTAGGCGAAGCTCTCGAGCGATCGTGCAGCGACCGCGGGCACCCCATCCTCGGCTTCGGCCGCGCGGAGAATCTTCTCGACGAAACGCGAGTGGAGCGCGTGACCGGCCTTGTACGCGGTGATCTCGCCGACCACTGGGCGTCCGATGAGTGCCAGATCGCCGACCAGATCGAGGATCTTGTGGCGTACGAATTCGTCGCGGAAGCGGAGCGGGCCGTTCATCACGCCGCCATCGTCGAGGACGATGCAGTTCTCGACCGAGCCGCCGCGCGCCAGACCGGCTGCGCGGAGCTTGTCGACTTCGTGCTTGAACCCGAAAGTCCGCGCCGGGGCGATCTTCTTCAGGAAGTTGTCGTTGTGGAAATCGAACTGCAAGGTCTGCCTGCCGATCGTCGGATGCGGGAAATCGATCTTGTATTTGACGACCAGCCGGCTCGACGGGGTCATGCGGATGCTCTTGTTGCCGTCGACGACTTCGATCGGCTCCGTGATGCGCAGAACGCGGATGTCGGCGGCAAGCTCGCGGACGCCGGCGGCATCGATCAGGTGCATGAATGGCAGTGCGCTTCCGTCGATGATCGGAACCTCGGGGCCGTTGATGTGGATATCGAGGTCGGTGATGCCGTACGCCATCAGGGCCGAGAGGAGATGTTCCACCGTGCCCACCGACACGTCGTCACGGCCTACGGTGGTGGCGTGATCGAGGGCCGTCGTCGATGCCTGCAACGCCGGAATGCGCAGGCCGAGGTCCGCGCGGACGAAGGTGATCCCGCTGCCCGCGTGCGCTGGATAGAGCTCGACTTCGGTGTAGATGCCGGAATGGAGGCCGATGCCGGAGATGCTGACTTTCGTGTTGATCGTCTTGCGCTTTAGGTACATGTCCAAGCGCGTTAAGAGCAGGCGAGGTGCCATGCACCTAAATTCCCACTAAATGGAACCTAACACACTGTTTTGAAAGAGACTTGCGCCATTCGAGCAAACGCCGAGCCGCTCCGATTCTGTGGTGCTGGAGAGTCACGATTGTGGCTATCTGACCACACAGGCTCATCAACGTTGCTTCATCGCCACGGCTGCTTCGCGATCGAGCTCGCGCCGTTTTTCAGTCTCACGCTTGTCGTACAGCTTCTTTCCGCGTACGACGGCGATCTCGACTTTCACCTTGCCGCCTTTGAAGTAGAGGCGAAGGGGAACGACGGTCAGGCCCTTCTCGACGACCTGCTCGCGGAGTTTCTCGATCTCGCGCCGGTGCAACAGCAGCTTGCGATTCCGCTCCGGCTCATGGTTCTGGAGATTGCCGTGCGAATACGGCGAGATGTGGGCGTTGAAGAGAAAGGCCTCGCCACCTTTGAAGATGACGTACGAGTCTTTGATATTGGCCTTACCGTCGCGGAGCGATTTGACCTCGGTGCCGGTCAGCGACACGCCCGCCTCGGCCTTCTGCAGGACGAAGTAGTCGTGAAAGGCTTTCTTGTTCGAAGCGATCAACTTCTCGCCGGCATCGGGCTTGGTGGCCATGGGCAGCGGATTCTATTCGATGAATTCGATGCGGGCTGAGTGACCGGAGGAGCGGGCCAGGCGACGGTCGCGGGTGAGGAGGGGGATGTCGAGGTGCTCGGCAAGGGCGACGAAGAGTGCGTCGTACGCGGTTACGTTGTCACGCAACTCCCAAGCGCGCTGAAGAAACGCGTCGTGTAAGTGGCGAACATGGATCATTTGATCGAACTCGTAGATAAGACGCGCCCCTTCACGACCGCTGATCCGGCTGTGCAACCACAGATTTCTAAGCAGGTTCAGAAACTCGGCGTCGAGCGCGTGTGGCGCGTGAAGGACCGTTACACCCCGGTTCTCCACGGCTGCCGCGATGTTCGGAACGTTTGTCAGGATATCGGCGACAAGCGACGTGTCAACGACGACTGAGCCATTCATCGATTTGTCGGTCACGTTCCTCGCGTCCTTCGCGGATCATGTCAGCAGACGAAGGGCCGATGTCGACACGCGGAAGATTCCTCAGCCGATTCCAGAACTCAGCCGTAGATCCAGACGGCATCCGCTTGGTGTCTCGAATCAGGAACTCGTCAACGCTCAAACCCTCGCATTCTGCGAGCCTTTTCAACTCATCGAGGCGGTCGTCTGGAATCTCGAGAATCAGGGTGGCCATGACAGAAAAACAATGCCTCCTTATCGCTTCCGTGTCAACCACCCCTGTTACAATCCGCGCGCTTTTTTCCGAGGAGCTCAGCAATGTCGAAAAAGAACATCGTTCACGTCGTCGGGACCGGCACGATCGGGGAGCCGTTGATCGGACTCTTCACCGACTTCAAGGAAAAATGGGGCATTGACGAGGTCACCTTCCACAAGCGCACGCCGAAGTCCGATGACCGCGCCATGGTCGAACATCTCATCAACCATGGCGGCAAGCTGGTGGTCGACGAGGATGCCCGTGACGAGTTCACCCGCCTCGGACATCGCGTTTCGTTCACCACCGAAGAAGCGCTCGACCGCGCCACAGTCGTCGTCGACTGCACGCCGGCAGGCAACGACAACAAGGCGAAGTACTACAACCGCTGCAGCGGCCCGAAGGGGTTTCTCGCTCAGGGGTCGGAGTTCGGATTCGGCAGGCCCTACGCCCGCGGCATCAACGAGGAAGTGCAGTCTCCCGACGAGCGCTTCGTGCAGATCGTCTCCTGCAACACCCACAACATCTCCGTCCTCCTGAAGACCATCGCCACGCGCGAAGGCAAGGTGAACCTCGCCGCCGGCCGTTTCGTCTGCATGCGCCGGGCGAATGACGTCAGCGACGCCAAGGGTTTCGTCGCCGCACCCGAGGCAGGGAAGCACGACGATCCCGAGTTCGGGACGCATCACGCCCGCGACGCCTACCATCTCTTCCAAACCGTCGGCGAGAAGCTCAACCTCTTCTCCTCGGCCATCAAGATCAACACGCAGTACATGCACACGCTCTGGTTCGACCTCGACCTCCGTCACGACACGACGCTCGAGGAGGTCAAGTCGCTGCTGCGCTCCAATTCGCGCATCGCCTGCACCAACAAGCGTTCGGTGAACCAGATCTTCTCCTTCGGCCGCGACCACGGCTACTTCGGCCGCATCCTTTCGCAGACCGTCATTCCGATGTCGACGCTGACCGTTCCGAGCCCGAGAAAAGTCGTCGGCTTCTGCTATACGCCCCAGGATGGAAACTCGCTTCTCTCGTCGATCGCCGCAACGCTTCGATTTCTCGATGTGACCAAGCTCGAAGAGAACCTCGACGTGCTTCGGCCATACATCTTCCGGGAGATCTAAGCCGGCACGGCCGGCTGCGCTGCTTGCCCAAGGCTACGCCAACAGCGGCGGGACGAACGTACTGCCGCTCAGAGCCGTGGCGTCCTTCCGCTTCGCCGCCGATTTGCGTTAGAGTCCGGGCCATGGCGTGGTTCCGCAAAGAGAAGAAGCCGAAGGAAGCGGTCGAGAAGGTAGCGATCCCGGAGGGTCTCTGGGTCAAGTGCGACGATTGCAAAGAGATCGTCTACCGCAAGGAAGTCGAGCAGAACCTCAACGTCTGTCCGAAGTGCGGCTACCACTTCCGCCTCAGCGCCAGGGAGCGTTTCGAGATTCTGTTCGACGACGGCAAGTACAAGGAGTTCGCCGGCGACATCCGCTCGGCCGACCCGCTCGAGTTCCGCGACACGAAGCGCTACCGCGACCGGCTGAAGGTCTACGAGGCCCGCGTCGGAAAAGGCGACGCCGTGCTGTGCGCCGAGGGGAAGCTGGACGGCATGAGCGTCGTCATCTGCGCCATGGAGTACGCGTTCATGGGCGGATCGATGGGATCGGTCGTCGGCGAGAAAATCACCCTCGCCGCCGAGCGCGCGCTGGAGAAGAAGGAGCCGTTGCTCATCGTCTCGACCTCCGGCGGTGCGCGCATGCAGGAAGGGATTCTTTCGCTGATGCAGATGGCAAAGATCTCCGCCGCCCTGGCACGCCTGGCGGAGGCGCGGTTGCCCTACGTCTCGATACTCACCGATCCGACCACCGGCGGCGTGACGGCGTCGTATGCCATGCTGGGCGACCTGAACATCGCCGAGCCGAAGGCGCTGATTGCCTTCGCCGGCCCGCGCGTGATCGAACAGACCATCCGGCAGACCCTCCCCGAAGGCTTCCAGCGCTCCGAGTTCCTCGTCGAGCACGGCATGGTCGATCTCATCACGCCGCGCGCGGAGATGAAGCCGGCGCTCTCGCGGTTCCTGCACATATTCACGGGCAAACGTCGCGAAGCGGCTTCCTGATCCCGTGACCACCGCCGCCCTGCTCTGGCTCGATTCGCTCCAGGGCTCCGGAATCCGCCCCGGCCTCGGCCGCATGCGCGCCCTCCTGCGCCAGCTCGGCCGTCCCGAACGCGCTTGTCCTTCCATCATCGTTTCCGGTACGAACGGCAAAGGGTCGACGTCGTCGACGCTCGCCTCGATCCTCAACGTTTCCAGGTACCGCACCGGACTCTACACATCGCCGCATCTCGTCGAGTTGCGCGAGCGATGGACGATCGGCGGCGCGATGATTGACGACGACGCTCTCTCAGACGCCATCGACCGGCTTCACCTTGCTGCCGACCGCGCGGGCATCGTCCCGACCTACTTCGAAGCGCTCACCCTCATCGCCTTCATCGCCTTTGCACAGGCGCGGTGCGATGTGGCTGTGCTCGAGGTGGGGATGGGAGGGCGGCTCGACGCGACGAATGTCGTGCGCCCGCTAGCCGCTCTCATCACTCCGGTCGGGTTCGATCACATGGAGTTCCTCGGCACGACGATCCGCAAGATCGCCGCGGAGAAGGCCGGCGTCATCCACCGCGGAGCGATCGTCCTGACCTCGAACGACGACTCGGCTGTTCTCGCGGTTCTTCGCAAGCGCTCCGTCAAGTTCGGCAATCCGTTTCACGTCGTGACCGAGCGGCATGCCACGCCGCTGGCCGGTGCATTTCAGGAGCGCAACGCGGCGCTGGCAGTGCGTGCCGCCGAGGAGTTGATGGCGCGACTGCCAAAGATCACGCCGGAATCGATCGAGCGCGGCGTCGCCGCCACACGCTGGCGAGGACGGCTGGAGAGAATCGAACACGGCGGCAAACAGATCTGGATCGATGGAGGGCACAACGCGCACGCCATTACAGCGGTCGCGCCGTTCATCACTGCGCGCGTCACCTCGCCCCGCCTGCTCGTCTTCGGGATCATGGGCGAGAAGGACATTGATGATGTGACTGCCGCGCTTTTTCCGATGTTCGATGCAATCATCGCCACGGAGCCATACCCACCACGTTCCGCGCCGGCGACACAGCTCGTCGAGATCGCGCGCCGCATGTCAATCGACGCTGAAGCTGAACCCGAGCCAAAGCGCGCAATCGCGAGCGCGCTGGCATCACGCTATCGGTCGATCGTCATCGCCGGATCGCTCTACCTCGCCGGCGCGGCGATCGATTTTTTCGATGCGCAGCGCAACGAGGAGAACAATCACCAGGAGTGACGAGAAGACCCACGCCACAATCACAGCAGTGCGATGCCGGCCGAAACGAAGCGTGACCGTTCCGCTGCCGGGGACGAGGACGCCCAGGCGGTCGAGATTGACGGGCGCCGTTTCGAGCTCGCGGTCGTCCATGCGCGCGGACCAGGCCCGGAAGAATGACTGATCGACGGCGATGAGCGCGGGACCGGACGAGGCAACGTCGATCGTGATCGTCTGTCCGTCGCGCGCGACCCGCATTACGCGCGCGCCCGGCGCGGACCGGAACGCGTGCGGTGCCACGGCCGACGCGCCTGCCTCGATCAGATTCACCGCATCCGGGATCGTCGGCGCCGCGATCGCCTCGGGGGTCACCGCCGTCGGGGCCGTGGCCAGGCGCAGCCAGGCTCGATTTCTGGTTGTGGCGAAACGTTCGGCGGCGATGCGGCTGAGTAGTGAGTGCATGCCGTCGCCGGAGCGGTTCAGGACGTATTCGAGTCCCGCGGTTGCACCAAAGAGCGGCTCGAAGCGGCGCGCGCGCTCGCGATAGTTTTCACGGTCGATGGCCTGACCACCGGCTATCGGCAATGCGAATACGCGCCGCGGGGATTGCGGCGCTGCGCGGTAGGGGCCGAACCGGTCGATCGGAACGGTCCAAACCATCCAGACCAGCAAGGGCGCGAAGGTGACGATCGTCCAGGTACGCGGCGTCTTCGATTCGCGGAAAAACTCCGCCGCCAGCATCACCAGCGCGGCGCACATCACCAGCGCGAATTTCTCCGGGAACCTGCCGGCGCGAATCGCGCTGATCGACTCGACTGCTGCACGCACGAGAGGGTTGAACGATCCGAGCGCGAAGAAAAACATCAGCCCGGCGATGATGGTGTAGCGCGACCGCCGGAAGAGCGCCGGGATGATGATCAATCCGATCACCAACGTCGGAAAGAGGTGCGGCGCGTCGATGCGGACGAACGGACCGGCCACGAGCTCCAGCAGCCGCCGCGGATCAAACGACGCGTTGAGCACCGTCCGCGCCGAGTAGCCGCGCGCGCGCTCCACCTCAGATGCAATCTCGCTGTACGCGATCAATTGCGGGGCGGCAATGATGAGAGCAATGCTGATGGCCATGAGAAGGGAGACGATGGTCACGCGGAGACGCGGAGACGCGGAGGGAGTAAACCCAGGCTCCGCCTCTCCGCGTCTCCGTGTGAAAAGGATCAGAACGGCGATCGCGGCGGCGGCGATGATCACCGGCTCGCCCGCCAACGCGAGCAGTCCGAATGCCAGACCGAGTTGGACTGCGTTCCGCCGCTCCGCGCCGAGAAACGCGAGCGGAACGAGCGCAATCGCCGTGATGAGGTTGTAGAACGAGAGCGCCGAGATGGCCACGCCCGATAGCACCCACAACCACGCCGCGAACCGCGAGCGGGTCAATGCCCGCATCGCCAGCCAGCCAAGGATGAGGTGAAGCAGGAAGTGAAGGTTGAACGCCACGTGCGGTGGCAGCACGAGGTAGAGAAAATTGTCGGGATAGAACGTCAGAGTGTTCGGGTTGCCCGCCAGCGGCTGTCCTCCGCCATCGGCGAAGTTCCACCAAGGAACCTCTCCGGCGCGAAGTGCGGCCGCGGAGAGGACTTTGATCGGATAGTGGGTCGAGAAGTTGTCGCGGAAAAAGAAGAAACCGAGCGTCGCCGCGAGCACGCAGAAAGCAGCGAGCAGGAGCAGGAAAAAGAGCCGCGGACGCACAGTCATCGCACCGCGATTATCAGGTAAGATCGCCGCATGACTACGACGATTCACGAGCGGCAGAGCGCCGCCACAGGCCACGAGTTCCTTCAGCGGGCGCTCGACGTCGTCGATCCTCAGATCGCCGACGCCATCCGTCTCGAGACCGACCGGCAAAACGACACTCTCGAGCTGATCGCCTCCGAAAATCACGTGTCGCGCGCCGTTCTCACGGCCATGGGCTCGGTCTTCACGAACAAATATGCCGAGGGATATCCGGGAAAGAGGTACTACGGCGGTTGCGGACCGACCGACATCGTCGAGAACATCGCCATCGAGCGCGCCAAGCAACTCTTCGGCGCCGAGCATGCCAACGTCCAGCCGCACTCCGGCTCGCAGGCCAACATGGCCGTCTATTTCAGCGTCCTCAAGCCGGGCGACACCATCATGGGCATGGACCTCTCGCACGGCGGCCATCTCACGCACGGTCATCCGCTCTCGTACTCTGGACGCGACTTCAACGTCGTCGCCTATCACGTGAGAAAAGACGATGAGCTGATCGACTACGACGAGATGGAGCGCCTCGCCGAGGAGCACAAACCGCGGCTCATCATCTGCGGTGCCTCGGCGTACTCGCGCGTCATCGACTTCCAACGGATCCGGGAGATTTGCGACAAGAGCGGCTCGCTGATGATGGCCGACATCGCCCACATCGCCGGTCTCGTCGCCGCCGGACTGCATCCCTCCCCCGTCCCCCACGCCGACTTCGTCACCACCACCACGCACAAAACGCTGCGCGGCCCGCGGGCCGGGCTGGTGCTCTGCAAGGCGGAGCACGCCAAAGACCTCGACCGCTCGCTCTTTCCCGGAATCCAGGGCGGACCGCTCGTGCACATCATCGCCGCCAAGGCCGTCGCTTTTCTCGAAGCGCTGCAGCCGGAGTTCAAGGAGTACCAGGCCCAGATCATCCGCAACGCCCGTGCGATGGCGAAGGCGGTGGGCGATGCCGGCTTCCGCATCGTCAGCGGCGGCACGGACAACCATCTCTTCATGACCGATGTCTTCTCGAAAGGGATCACCGGCAAGGATGGCCAGAACTTCCTGGAGGCGGCGAACATCACCGTCAACAAGAACACGATCCCCTTTGACACGCAGAAGCCGATGGTGGCCTCGGGGATCCGCATCGGCACGCCCGCCGTGACAACCCGAGGGCTGCGCGAACCGGAGATGGTTTCGATCGCCGGCCTGATCGCCCGCGTTCTCGACGCCCGGGGTGATGCCGGCGTCATCGCACAAGTGAAGAAGGACGTGAAGGAGCTGTGCGATCGGTTCCCGATTTATTGAGTTGCTGGGTTGCTGAGTTGCCAGGTTGCTGAGTTGTTCCATTTGCAACGCCGCCGCAACAACCCAGCAACCTAGCAACTCAGTAACCCAGCTACTCAGCAACCCATGAAGAAACACTACCCCTACTACCCCATCTACATCGACATCGAGGATCGCGCGGTATTGATCGTCGGCGGCGGATCCGTGTGCGCGCGCAAGGCGGAGACGATGATGCGTTACGGCGGGCGGGTGACGATCGTCAGCCCCGAGATCACCGAGGAGATCGCGGCGTGGGAGCAGGCTGGCGTGCTGGCGGTGCATCGCAAGATGTACACGGAGTCGGATCTCGAGGGCGCTTCGATCGTCATCGCTTCCACCGATGATCCGTGTGTGAACGCCCGCGTAGCGCGCGATTGCCGGCGGCGCCGCATTCCGGTGAACGTCGTCGACGTCACGCACCTGTGCGAGTTCATCGTCCCGGCCATCATCGAGAAGGGCTCGATCCAGATCGCCATCTCCACCGGCGGCAAATCGCCCGCACTGGCCCGGACGCTGAAGGAAGATTTGCAGCGCACGATCGGCCCGGAGTACGCCGAGGTCAACGACCTCCTTGGCACACTGCGCAGGTCAGCCAAGAAAGTGCTCCCGACCGACATCGACCGCAAACGCTTCTTCGAGGGCATCATCGCCGCCGGAGTCCTCGACCTGCTGCGTGAAGGACGCCGCCGCGAAGCATTCGAAACCGTCGCCAGCGCCTGCGAGGCCGAGGGGGTGGACGTGAGCGAGGAGCTGCGGGAAAGGTTGAACGAGTGAGCGCCTCGACGTAGCGCTGGCGGGCCGGAGCGTACGCCGCACTCCGTCCCCGGGGACCGAGTCACGAATCGACGATGCGCAGCAAACAATCGTTGATGTGCAGCGAACCATCCATGGCTGCACATCGAAGGGTGCTTGGCTGCGCACCGAAAGATCTTCGATGTGCAGCGAAGGATCTTCGATGCGTAGCGAACGATCTTCGATGCGCGGCGAACGATCTTCAATGCGCAGCGAACGATCTTCGATGCGCAACGAACGATCTTCGATGCGTAACGAACGATCTTCAATGCGTAACGAACGATCTTCAATGCGCAGCGAACGATCTTCGATGCGTAGCGACGGATTTTCGATGCGCAGCGAAGAATCGTCGATGCGTAGCCATCCTTCCGCGCACATCAATCGACTCAACTCCTTACAAATGCTCAACTTAGCCAGGGATGAGCGTTTGACGCTTCATCATCAACGTCCCCCTTCTCTTCCTCACCCGGCAGCGCACGTGCATCTTCGGTGTCGACGCGGCGGTCACCGTGCCACCGAGTCATCGAAATCGCCGCGCGACGCGCGTGATCTCTGGACGTACACGATCGCGCTGATCCGCTGGCCGAAGCCTACTCAGCGTGATGTCGAATTAGTCCATGGCGCTGCGTAGGGCCTGACTGTGGGCGCGTAGATGGGTACGCTATGGTCAGGAACTGAGCAGAAAAACGAAGGCCTGACACCTTAATTCTCCTGAATAAAGCCGTCTGCTCCTGCCGTAGAAACGCCGGTAGGATTCGCTGACCACTTCGGGTGTGATTTATCAGCACCGGCATTTTCGCAGCGACTGATCGAGGCTTGTGTGGAAGTACCCGTCCGCTCTAACAAGTTCCGAGATCACTTCTGCATGCTCGACAACCGGCGTTGATGGTGTCGAGCGACCAGACGGCCGATCCCAAGCGACCGATTCCGCCACGCTCTTCACGCCACGGACAGCACTCACCACGAGCTTCGTCCGAAAGCCGTTAAGGTGACCATACCGTCGATTGCGAGTGCGGATTCGCGAACGCCAGAAGTGGCTAGAAAGAAGGGGCGTCGGTTGCGACCGTGCCGGGGCCATACAGCTCACCTGTGAAAGTCACGCTCTGCGCGAAGCCCCTGACCCTGCCGGCGTCTTCAGAAGTCGCGTTAGCTCGTCACTCGTTACACCGGGTACGAACTCGATCCACGCCTCTGGTTGTGCGTCTGTTCGACAAGTGGGTTCGTTCGGATCGTAGAACGTTTGATGCTCCGGCCCTACGACGTAGACGCCAGAGACCGTCGCGCTTCGTCGCTCGCGAGGTTGGACGTTCGTGCGCACTCACACAGCCGTTCTTCCTGCACCGCATGCGTCCCCTCATGCGGAACCTGAAGTGACTGAGCTGGCGCGCTCGAACAAGCGACGAACAACACCGCGCAGTGAGTCCAGATTTACACAAAACGCCAGCGCTGCCGACTTGTGCGAAGCGGTTGCCGCCCGCCGTCGTAGAGATAGGTGCCAGTTCCAAGATCACGCAGAAAGACCGATGTTGCTGATACCTTCCGCTCGACACTCCTCGCGAAGCCGTTTCAGGAAAAATTGATTCATGTTCGGAATACCAGATAACTCCGCGAGCGTGTCGGCCTGACGACTCAGCTCCTGAAGCATTAAGGGGTCGTGAGCGATCTTGGTTTCAAAGTCAGGGTCTGACAATTTGAGGCCATCACGTTCTTGGATGAACATATCGACGGTATCACGGCAAAATGTCGCTACATCCACTACATGCTGCGAAACACCGTCAAGAACTGATTGAAGAGTTTCGATGACCGCGGTGCCCGCGTCCACCGCAGCCGACGTATACTTTAGAGAGAAGTCATCCGTGTGTGGAATCACCGTCTCACAGCGCTTTATGAGCCGTTCTACGTGCTCAGGGTCACCGTGCCCTTTCTCCAGCGATGCCCATACGAAATCAAGAGCGTCGCGCAAAATGCTCGGATGTCCCCAGTGAGCGGCAGCCGCGAATGCAGCATAGTTGGGTAGCAGCCGCTCACAACAGCTCGCGGCGAAAGCAACGCGGTTAAAAGGCGGAAGCCGTTCAAGCGTGCGATGGAGATGCTGAGGGTCAAAGGACTTCGTCATTGTACTCCGATTTCGCTGGCTACCTCAACTACCTTCTTGAACGCACTCAACGCCGTGGCGCCAGCTTGAGCGATTAATCTAGCACATGAAGGGCAAATTGGCCTACTTGCTGCGATGGTCTGCACGGTTTGACCATTTGCACGGGCTGCGTGGATTATGGTGGCTTCTGCATGACCAGGACCGGAAACTGTGTTTCGCCGGATAGCAACGCGGGACGTTGGGCTGGCCGAAATGCGTTTTCGTTAGTGGCAGCCATGATTCCAGTGCTACCGTCGGCGTTCGCGACCCTTGCAACGGCAGTCGTCGTAAAGCGTCGCGTTGCCACAGGTAATGCATTTTGGATCTCGTTTGCCCTTTCGGCGATATTGACTTCCGTTCGCGCGGAGGTTCCTTCCGGCACTAATGGCGCCAGAATGGCAAATTCTGCGTAAGTTGGTTGGATAGCATCGGTCTTAGGAGGAGGAGGAGGAGGAGGAGGAGGAAGGATTGCATCCACGGCGGCGTCGTTATAGGAAGACATCAGGAACATCGGGCTCGATAGGAGCATCGCCGATCCAACAGCAGAGATTATCTGCTGGGCGTCCAGGCGCCCATCTGGGTCAGTATTGTCGATTGGACTGTTCCGAACGTAACTATAACGATTCCAGATTTGAGGGTTGTGTATTGCATAGCTGGCGTCGAGCGAGGGATCAACTGACATAAACCGTCCGAAAGTCGAGTTGTAGTACCTAGCATGCATGTCATCGATCGCATGCCCATCCTCCCCACCCATCCCTCCCGCGTAGTCACGTTCGTGGCCCGTGAACTTCATTGGATCTTCGCGATCGAAGCCGTCGGCGACTTCCTGTGAGACTGGCGAGTGCTCGTCTCCGAAGGGGTAGTAGTCGTGGTATGACACCATCTGCCCGTTATCGGCAGTGATCAGGCGGGGCGAGCCCAGGTGGTCGAGGTGGAAGTGGCGGCGACCGCCCACCTCCACCGGGCGCTGCGAGCCGAGGAGCAGGCCGTCGCGCCGGACGAAATCCTCCAGCCAGAGGGCAGGGGCGGTTGGGTTCGTGGAGGAGCTCTTGTACTGGCGCAGCACCTTGCCGCCCTCGTCGCGCACGCTCCAGATCCACCAGCTGCCTCGCTGTACGCCGATGCGCTCGTCGCCCGGAGTGTAGATGTAATACTCGAGCTTGGAGTTGTCGTTGTTGTAGATCTTGCTCAGCGGCTGGCCGAGGGCGTCGTAGCTGAAGACGTACGAACCGTCCGAGGTCGCGGCTCCCACCTCGTTGTAGCCGTATCCGTCGTAACGGTTGGTTGAGGCCTGTACCCTAGGGATGATCGTGTTCGTCCTGGTCTGCATGTTCCCGAAGCCGTCGTAAGTGTACGTCTCCGGTGTCCCCTGCGTCGACGACTGGTGGAGCCGCTGGACGCCGTCGTAGAGATAGTTGTCGGTGCCGATGGAGACGATGTTGCCTGCGCCGTCGTAGGCGTAAGGGCCTGAATCCCACGCCAGACTGCCCAAGGCATGGGGAGTGAATCGTGCGGTCTGGGTCGAGGGACCAGGCCGCGGGTCGGAGGGGACGCCGATGAGCGGCGCCTCATCGTCTGACGGTGGTCCTCCGACCCGTTCGACGTAGCGAATCTTTGGATCAGCCTTCAGGGTAGCGAGCGCCCCGGGGGGGATGGTGACGACGAGCTGGTCGTCCTGGCGGAACTCGATTTTCCCGCCGAGGCTGGCCACGTCGGGGACAGCACCAGAACGCTGCTTCAGGACGACGATGTAGCGCTGGACCTGCTCCTCGGCATGGAGGGGAAGGGCGAGCAAACCCGAGATGATGACTGCGGCGAGAAGAACGTGTGCGATCGTTTTCATGATCTTCTCCTTGCCTATTGCGCCGGCTGCTGCAGTTGGGTGATATGGATCGCCTTGATCGGAGTCGGCGAGGTCAGAATGTCGGTGTATGCGCCCGTTGCAACCTGGAAGTTGGCAAGCGCTGCATTACGCTCAAATGCTGAGACTTGAGCAAAAGGAAAATGCGTGAACCTCGTATGCTCTCCGCGCGGTCGCTTCCGTCAATGCAGCTCCTGTTCAAGCTTTGTCAAAGCTTCCACAGCAACGTCACGCACTCCTTTCAAACGTCTGTCCATAACACCTCGGAGGGCGGCAATTCGTCCGCGAACAATCCGCAGTCTCTTAGGTTGATTATCAATCGAGGAAAGCGGCAGCATTCGAACGATTGATGTTATGCGCCGCTCCTCAACATGATGCTTCTCCATCTCCTGCAGAAACATCACTGGCGATTGCTCTGATGTCGAGGCAATTGCACGTTTCAAATCTTCCAAGTCACCTCCGCTGAGAGTGGGAAGAATAGATACAGCCAAGTCGGTCTGACATTCGCCGCCCGCCTCCACAGACAGAACAAGACTTGCGACCTGAGCCGAGTTCGGTGCGGCGGCGCCTACGCGTACAATCTGCCCAATGCACGCGCAACTCGCGCACGATCCTGTCGTGCAAGTCCTCCAATTGTCAGATGCTGGGCTGCACTTCCGCCTTGCGCCTGAGAGTGAGCACATGACCAGCAGAGGCAGAAGAATGATAGCAGTGCGACGATTTCCGATCGCGATCATGGCTTTGTCGGTGTTGCCGTCGGCTTGGTGCTGCTACCGACGACCGTTACTTTGATGACGCCGCTTTTGTCGTTGTCGATCACTGCCAGAATCGATTTTATCGCGTCTTTGCTCTCGCTAACCTGATCCGCAGATCGCGTCTTACCCACGGCGAAGCACCCCTCCACATCGTCTTTCGTATTACCAACGTGAATCTGCACGCTAATGAAATCCTTCACATTCTCTAGTTCTACTCGCTGTGGGTCGTGGTCAGTGCGAACGAAAGCGTCATAAGTGCCCGCAGGAATTGGATCCTTGTCGCCCTTGTCGCCTGCATGCGTCGTCTCGAGTGTGAAACCATTGAAGCCACTAACGCCCTTCACATCGCTGACGACTGTGATCGTCGATGTCACGGAGTCGCTGGTGTATGTGTCTCGCTTGATCGTGATTGTCACCTCGCGGCCGTCAGGGTCTGTGTACCCCAACGGATTATTAAGCGCGTAGCAGTACCGACTCCACCATTGCGGCGCCTTGATTGTATTTCGAGATCCAATTTCGAATCGACGGAGGAAACACGTCCCAATGAAGGACTGTAGTACCTAGCATGCATGTCATCAATCGCATGCCCATCCTCCCCACCCATCCCTCCCGCGTAGTCGCGTTCGTGGCCGGTGAACGTCATCGGATCTTCGCGGTCGAAGCCGCCGACGCTCTGGCCTTCCTGCCAGACTGGCGAGTGCTCGTCGCCGAACGGGTAATAGTCGTGATACGACACCATCTGGTCATTGTCCGAGGTAATCAGACGTGGGGAGCCGAGGTGGTCGAGGTGGAAGTGGTAGCGTCCGCCCATCTCCACGGGACGCTGCGAGCCGAGGAGCACGCCGTCGCGCCAGACGAAGTCCTCCAGCCAGAGGGCGGGGGCGGCGGGGTTCGTGGCCGAGCTCTTGTACTGGCGCAGCACCTTGCCGCCCTCTACGCCGATGCGCTCGTCGCCAGGGGTGTAGATGTAGCGCTCGAGCGTGGAGCTGTCACCGGTTCGTACGTCTTCACCTAACGACGCCCTCGGCCAGCCACTGAGCAAGATCTACAACGGTTGGTTGAAGGCTGTACCGTAGGGATGATCGTGTTCGTCCTGGTCTGCATGTTCCCGAAGCCGTCGTAAGTGTACGTCTCCGGTGTCCCCTGCGTCGACGACTGGTGGAGCCTCTGGACGCCCTCGTAGAGATAGTTGTCGGTGCCGATGGAGACGATGTTGCCGGCGCCGTCGTAGACGTAGGCTCCGGAGTCCCGCGCCAGACTGTCCAACGCATGGGGAGTGAATCTCGCGGCCTGGGTCGACGGAACACAATCGCTCACGCGCAACAGGACGGGCACGCTGTAGAGCTCCTGATTAGGATCGCGATTTTTAAATGAGCTCTCGCTTGGCCAGATGTCCAGACGCAATCGTGCACGCTGCCCGCCATCGACTTTCCCAATGTCCGTCGCGAACTGACCGACGAAGCGCTTCGCATCGCCCGGTGCGACCTCGACTCCTGTCGAGTGGACCCCCCTTTACTGAATAGTGACACCCCGTCGCGGCAGGCTTCCTGCGATGCCCGGATGGCACTTCGAGATGCACGCTGAGACCGCATTAATAGCTCGCTCGCATCAATCCCGAACTGCGAGCGTCACCGTCGCCGTCGCGATCTGTTGGTGCTTCAGCACGTATTGTCGGAAGTCTTCTGACGTCCTTCCGCGAAACCCTTCGACTTCGTCTCTGCTTAGATAGGCGTATTCAGCAGAGACGCTCCAGCGCGAACATCCGCCGCTGAGAAGGAGGGGATCAAGAATGCTGCGGAACCGCATTTCACCGCCCCGAGCTAGCACGACCAGCGTAGGAGCAAAGGCAAACGGCCGTATTTGGTGATCGATTTTAGTGGACAGTGTTAATCTGCACTGCCCCTCATCGACTAGACGGCTCGGTGCAATAGGTGACAACAGAACGACATCACCGGCGGTGTCGTTTCTAACGCCGACAGTCACCGCATTTCTCTCTGCGGCGATAACATTCAACGTCACGCCGGAAGAACGTTGGCCACACGAACCATTCACCGTCAGGAGCACTATCAAAGCTCCTGCGCGCTTCATGGGTGCTCCTGGTCGCTCGGCACAGGGCGAACCGGTGGCAATCCACGCTGGAGAAGCAGATTCGTTTCTGTGGTGACCGCGCTTCGCTCCGACGTTGTACCTTTGATGGCGTAGTCCCATGCATGTCCTATGAGTTCGTGACCCATAACTAGATCAGCGGACGCGCCGGTACCTATGCTGCCGCGCGGATCAACCGTCACTTCGATATTACCACTCATAGAAAAACGGGCGGGGACTGTGGCACCCCCGCCAGCAGCTGCCTGGATATCAAAGGTTCGCGGCCTTCCGGGACCAGCGATGGTCTTCGCTTGGAACGTGGAACTGAACCTGACATCAACAGTCTGCGCATCTTTGCGAGCGAGATCCCTGAGCATCGACAGCCCGACTCCACCCTTCGCTTTTGCATCGACCGATAGGACGCCATTCTTATCCATGGTGACGTACTTGCGATCCTCCTCGCGTAAATTTGACTTGATCAGTGCTAACTCTTGTTGGCGCTCATCGCTAGTGCCGAGCAGTCTAACCAGGCGCCCATCAGGATCATTTCGATTAACCGGGTTATTGGCGGCATACGCGTAGCGGTCCCACATCTGTGGCGACTGCATCGCGTTCTTCGGAAGGATAGGATCCATCATCAGAAAGCGCCCCGCGGTAGGGTTGTAATACCGCGCATGCATGTCATCAATCGCATGCCCATCCTCCCCACCCATTCCGCCCGCGTAATCCCGTTCGTGCCCGGTGAACTTCATTGGATCTTCGCGGTCGAAGCCGCCGGCGACTTCTTGTGAGACGGGGGAGTGCTCGTCGCCGAAGGGGTAGTAGTCGTGATACGACACCATCTGGCCGTTGTCGGCGGTGATCAGGCGGGGGGAGCCGAGGTGATCGAGGTGGAAGTGGCGGCGTCCGCCCATCTCCACGGGACGCTGCGAGCCGAGGAGCAGGCTGTCGCGCCAGACGAAGTCCTCCAGCCAGAGGGCGGGGGCGGAGGGGTTCGTGGAGGAGCTCTTGTACTGGCGCAACACCTTGCCAGCCTCGTCGCGGACGCTCCAGGTCCACCAGCCGCCTCGCTGCACGCCAATCCGTTCGTCGCCAGGGGTGTAGATGTAGTACTCGAGCGTGGAGCTGGTGCCGTTGTAGATCTTGCTCAGCGGCTGGCCGAGGGCGTCGTAGGTGAAGACATATGAACCGTCCGAGGTCACGGCTCCCACCTCGTTGTAGCCGTATCCGTCGTAACGGTTGGTTGAGGGCTGTACCGTAGGGATGATGGTGTTCGTTCTGGTTTTCATGTTCCCGAAGCCGTCGTAAGTGTACGTCTCCGGCGTCCCCTGCGTCGACGACTGGTGGAGCCTTTGGACGCCGTCGTAGAGATAGTTGTCGGTGCCGATGGAGACGATGTTGCCGGCGCCGTCGTAGGCGTAGGCTCCTGAGTCCCACGCCAGACTGCCCAACGCGTGCGGAGTAAATCGCGCGGTCTGGCTCGACGGACCAGGCCGCGGGTCGGAGGGGGCGCCGATGAGAGGCGACTCGTCGTCTGACGGTGTACCTCCGACCCGTTCGACGTAGCGGATCTTTGGATCGGCCTTCAGGGTGGCGAGCGCTCCGAGAGGGATGGTGACGACGAGCTGGTCGTCCTGCCGAAGCTCGATTTTCCCGCCGAGGCTGGCTACGTCGGGGACGGCACCCGAACGCTGTTTCAGGACGACGATATAACGCTGGACCTGCTCCTCGGCATGGAGGGGAATGGCCAGCAAACCCGAGGTGACGATGGCGGCGAGAAGAACGTGTGCGATCGTTTTCATGATCTTCTCCCTGCCTATTGCGCCCGCTGCTGCAGTTGGGTGATGTGTATCGCCTTGATCGGCGTCGGCGAGGTCAGACTGTCGGTGTAGGCGCCCGTTGCGACCTGGACGTTGGCGAGGGCTGCGTCCATGGCGCTGCGCAGTGCCCGAATGTGGGCCGAGTAGATCGGTACGTTGTGGTCAGGAACAGGTACGCCGGGAAAACCGGCGTTGTCCAGAATCTGCCGCCAGGTGAGAGCTGCGCCGTTCTGCGCGGCCAGGATGGCGTTGATGGCGGTGCGGATCTGCTCAAAGTGGTCGAAGGCCACCGTGGTGACATTCGCCTGAAGGGCCGTAAACGACATGGTGGTGGCGAGGTCATTCGCGGTCCACGCCGAGACCCCGCTGCCCGAGGAGTCGATGGCTCGGACGCGGAAGACGTACGTCGTGATCGTGTTCAGGGGTGGGGTAAAACTGTTCTGCACACCGGGCGCGTTGACAGTGAATGGCGTCCAGACTCCGTGGTCGAGGCGCTGAAGCTCATAGTGGTCCGCGCCCGAGGACGCTCCCCAACTGGCATTGACCGCGTTCTGCGCGGCAGAGTAAGTTGCCGTCAGCGGCCCAGGAGTTGGAGGAGCGACGGCGACGACGGCGGTATTGCTTTTCCCACTTCCATTGCCGTTTGTCACGCGCACCCAGTAGTGAGTGGTCAGGGCGGGGGAGACCGTCAGGGATGAGGAGTTCGTGCCGGTCGAAGTAGTCGTAACGCCGGAGTCGCCGACATACCATTGGTAGGTGAACGGTTGGCACCCGGACGGCGTTGCCGTCAAGGTGATGGGAGTGGTGGAGTAGGTGGAGGTCTGCGGAGTGACGGTGACCGTCGGGCTGCTGCATGTCGATACCACCGTTGACGCCTCGCCCTTGCCGCAACTGTTGATCAGGCGCGCGGTATAAGTTCCATTCGAGGCCGCCGCGGTGCAGCAAAGGGATCCGGTCTCGCCAGCGATCAGCGTGCCGTTGAAGAGCCACTGCCATGTGAGCGGTGTGGATGGTGCATTGAGGATCGTTGCCTGAAGATTGAGTGGACCGGAAGTGACCTGCTGGGTTGCCGGAAGGCTGATCTGTGGGCTGGCGCAGGGATCGTAGGTATTGAACTGGATGCGGGCAGGCCGTGGCAATCTGTTTGGATCGACAGCGATCGCGTCGGTTACCTGGGCCGTCCCGGCATGCACGATCCCGGTCACCATGCCATTGAGGTCGTACGTGACGGCGTCGGTGAAGTTGGGGATGGTGCGGAGCAGTCCGATTTGATAGGTGGGGACTATGGACGAGATCATCGAGGTCGACGTGGCGCAGTTGCCATTGGGACAGGTTGGGTAGTTGATGGTGGATAAGAGGCCGGCATCGTTGTACGTGTAGGATTGCGCGTACTTCTGCATGGTGCCTGTTGGCCCGGTCACCTCGGTGGTTTTATTCGTGAGTCGGCCGGCGCTGTCGGCATACTGATACGTTTCCTTGACGTCGGTCGTGCCAAGCGGCGACGGAAGGTAGTTCTTTCGGGTCGCGGTCTCGAGCTTGCCCTGTTTATTATTCGCGCCGTCATTTGCAGTTGCGAAGAAGAACTGCTTCACGGGCTGGATCAGGTCCTGCCCGGGATTGGGAGGATCGATCCGGTTGAGAAGCTGATAGACGGTCTTCAACCGTTCCAGGGAATCGTATTCGTATCGAAGATCGAACGGCGAGAGGGTGGAGCCGGCAAGCTTGCGTCCGGCGTGTCCACGGCTGTCGAAGCTCTTGTAAAACGTCGCTCCGTTCTCCGGATGCTGCTCGCTCGTCAGGAAGCCTCGGCCATCGTAGGAGAACGCCCGCGTTTGCTGATGTGCTGTGACGGGATCGGTCATCGTCACGCTGACGAGCCTGTTCGCGGCATCGTAGCCGTAGGAGGCGGTGCTGATCCCATCCGGTTCGTCGACTTTGATCAGTCTTCCCGCGCGATCGTAACTCTCGGCGGTCGTAGCCAACCCCTGGCTGACCGATCCGCCCGTCAGCGTCTCGCCGACGCTGACGCTACGCTCAACTCTCCGTACTCCGAAATACGTCATCTTCGTGGCGGTCGAGGAGGTCTGATCGGGCGCCGTAATCGTCCTCGCCCGTCCAAACGGGTCGAAATCTGAGAAGACCGTGAAATGTGACGGGGTGGCTTCCCATTGAGAGACGCGCTCAGTCCAGCCGGATCCGGTGTACATAGTCTGCCGCCGGGCCGTACCGGAAGGCATCAGCCGCTGTTCCTCGACCACGCGCCCGAGCCCGTCGAAAATGGTGGTACTCCGACTCGTGCCAGCGTCGAGTGAAGCCTGTTCCAGCACGACTGTTGCGGGGGAATTCCCTGTTGCCTCTGTATAGGTGGCGCTGACCGCGGCCTCACCGGGACTGCTGATCAGCGTCAGCCGGCCAAGGGTGTCATAGGCGTAGGTCGTCGTAAGGCCGGACTGGTCTGTCGAGACGCTCACCAGGCCGGTATTAGGCTCGATGGTGTTGTTCGCGTCGTAAATGATCGGATCTCCGCTTGCCGGGCGGTGATTGGACAGGGCGAGCGAGCCGTTCGAATACGTGTGCAGAATCTGGTATTCCGACGGTGTCGGCAGGGACACGTTACAGACGCTTCCGGTGTCGAGCGTCTGGCCATCACCCCCGAAGTAGTCTTCTTGCGTGACGTTGCCGTTCTGCTGGGCGAAAACCGCGAGGAGGTCGTGAGGACCGGCCGCCGTACCGGCGAGGGTGCGCTGGCGGGTCAGAAAGCCGTTGCCGTCGAAACAATACTGCTTGACGAAGGGCGGGGCGAGATTCGTCGGAGAGCTGGCCAGAGCATCGCAACTTTGTGTGGGCATCGCTCCGCGAACGGCGCTCTCCTCGACGTTGCATTGCTCGGTGAAGAGGTTCAGAAGCCACGCGCCGGTGAGGCTGGGGGTGTAATTAGTGAATGAGGTGGCGAAGTTTCCGGAGTCGAAGTTGCCTCCGGTCGATGCTTGGCGATAGTGGCCGGCACTGTCAGGCCCGTATCTCGTCACGGATGCGTAGCAGGGGCGGTTGTTCGGGGCTTCGCAGTGCAGGTCGTCGTCGTACTTCGTGGCGTGCGCTGATTCTGGGGCGTGCGATGATTCTGGAACCTGCGAATCCTCCATCCCGGGCATGTCGGCGCGGTAAAGGGTCCACTCGGACCGCTGCAACGTGCCTCCGGTGGCGCGATACTGGCCCGGAGCGGTCAGGATCGACGGCGTACCAAGGTAGGTTTCCTGTGACAGAAAGCGTTGCTCGCCGTTGAAGGTGTCGCTGACGGCGGCGGAGAACGGCAGGGCGTATTGGTCGGGGTTGAACTGAGACGTGAGAGCGCAGAGAATGACGCCGGGGGTTTGAAACGTCGAGAAGTAGTGTACGGTCGTGACGAGCTCGGGAGAGGTCACCGAGGCTACGAGCTGCTCGGCCGGTAGTTCAAAGAGCTGGCCGTTGAACGTGCAGGATTGCTTTGTACTCTGTGCCCGGCCGTACGTCCAGATTTTTGTTTCCGACGGTGAGCGGTCGGCGGCGAGGGTACGCCGCTGGGTAACCTCCAATGTTCGCGATACCGATATTTCGCTTGCGCCGGGAAAGGTGTAAGTGGCGTAGTCCCACTCAATCCAGCCTTTGGTCGGCAATTGCAGCCCGCGAAGAGCGCCGTTACTCATATTCGAGTCTGTGCTGATGTCGTAGTAGGTCGTGCCGTCAGTGCGGCGCATGGAGTAAACCTGCGATACGCCTCCGGCGGGCGGGAGCGTGATCGCCGTGAGCAAAGGCACGTAGTAGAGGCTGAATGTGCTCCCTCGTCCGGGAGGGTTGCCGCTGCCGAGGGTCTGGTTGTCGTACGTCATGCTCCAGGTTCGCGATGTCTCCGTCACTGGGGTTCAATTCCTTGAAGACCTGCGAGGTCCCGTCCGGAAATTCGACCGTCCTGTCCGAGCCGTTGATCGTCAGCCGCAGGTACGAACCGTCTGTGGTAAAGAAGGATCCGGTGGTTTGATCGGCGAGGGTTGGAAACCCGTGGAGAGCCCCGTCGGGGCTTTCGTAGTTCCAGAAGAAGCTTTCCTGTATTGGGAAGGTGTTGTGCGGAAACAGCCTGCCAAGGGAAAGCAGCCAGCCGATACCGGCATTGGAGCGCCGGTTGGGGTAGGTGACATTGGCCAACACATCATTCTGGATCGTGTCCCAGACATTTCCGCTGTATACCAATGTCAACCCATATTGGAGACCGCCGTTGACGTGGTAGCGCTGTCCGATGGGGATGGTCACGGTGAGGCTGCCGTTGAAAAGGTTCACGTTGTCGATGCCGTTCATCTGGTAGGAGCGGCCGATATCGAAGCCTCTGGCCACATTCGGGTGTTGCTGGGCCATGAGCGTCGTGCTCAACGCGAGAAGAATCGCGCTCGTCAGACAGCGGACCAGGCGTCTCATCATCGCGCCCCCGCGATCATGGATGCATCGATGGACACCGTCAGCACATCGAGTCGAGAGACGTCGACCACGATGAGTGTTCCACCCGGATTGAAGTTGCGCGGCGTCTGCGAGCCCGCT
>Ga0210402_10001043_pt1 | contig 29403 bp, 26 predicted proteins | sample IncBWC7MmetaG_FD_161055 | JGI IMG/M metagenome (GOLD analysis project Ga0210402, IMG submission 161055) | Forest soil microbial communities from Barre Woods Harvard Forest LTER site, Petersham, Massachusetts, United States - Inc-BW-C-7-M | ecosystem: Environmental > Terrestrial > Soil >...
GGGAGCTGGACGGCATCGCCAGCGCCCACATCGAGGAGCTGTCGGCGGCGCTGCCGGGGTTCGCCGAGGCGATGGCGTGGCCGGGGTTAGGGTTACTGAGTTGCAAAGATGCTGAGTTGCTGGGTTGCGCGGTCTCGGGGTTGCGCGATCTCGCGGTTAGAGCCCCTACACGGCGACTGTCTCAACAGAGGAATCGGAGGAAGGCACGCGCGCTCCGCTCTTCTGTCGAAATTCGAGCTCAGAAGTATGCGGCGAGGCCGAAGGCTTCCAGCTTGTTCGGTGGCGACGGCGACGATCGCGGAATCGGCAAGGCCGGGAAATGGATCGGGCCAGACGTCCAGCACGCACTTCCACGGACAGTCATCGACGATTTGCACACCGGGAAAGACACCAGCGCGCGTACAGTCGCGGCGAGGCGGTCACCGCTCACGCCGTACAGGCTCTGCAGAACGTACGTCACTTCGAAGACGACGAACTGCGGCAGGATGGCCACGAGGTTGCCGTCCTCCGCTTCCTGCAGCAGGACGCGGGCAGCGTCGTATTGTTTCTCGTGCCGGCCGGTCAGGTACGACACGAGCACGTTGGCGTCGAGGACAATGCGCTGCACGTCAGATGCGCCCCCTGTGCTTGCGTGCCTCCGCGACCGCCCGCACCGGATCGTCGGGCCCACCCCTCACGGAACCGGCCAACGCCCACAACGCCGGGCGCTCTGACGACACGGCCACGCGGCCGCCGGCGACGTCCCATGTGAGTTTGGCGCCCGGCTCCAAGTCGAGCGCATCGCGCACTTCCTTCGGTACGGTCGTTTGTCCCTTGCTGGTCATTGTCGATACAGGCATGTCCGTCGCTCCTTACGAATGTTACATCGAGGAGCTGTCGGTGGTGCTGCCGGGGTTCGCCGAGGCGATGGCGTGGCCGGCCGGTTGATAAAAGGTTCATCCGCAGATGACGCAGATAGAACGCAGATGGAGGACGGTTTCCATCCGCGTCCGATCTGCTTCATCTGCGGATGAGCCTCCGGTTACACTTCGCGGACGAGAGGACATTCATGTCACGACTACGGGTGCTCTGCTTTTCGATTTCCATCGACGGTTTTGGCGCCGGGGCGGATCAGGATCTTCAGAATCCCCTCGGCGTGCACGGGCCGGAGATGTTCGACTGGTTCTTCCACACGCGGACCTTTCAACACATGCACGGCAGCGGGGAAGGGGAGGCGGGAATCGATGACGATTTCGCCGCGCGGAGTTTCGACAACATCGGCGCATGGATCCTCGGCCGCAATATGTTCGGACCGGTGCGCGGTCCCTGGCCGGATGAGGAGTGGAAGGGCTGGTGGGGTGAAGAGCCGCCGTATCACGTGCCGGCCTTCGTGCTGACGCACCATGCGCGCGCGACGATCCCCATGAAGGGCGGCACGGAATTCCGTTTCGTCACAGACGGGATTGAATCGGCGCTGCGGCAGGCGCGTGACGCGGCGCAAGGGAAGGACGTCCGGCTGGGTGGAGGCGTAGCGACCATCCGTCAGTACCTGCAGGCGGGACTGATCGACGACCTGCACCTCGTCATCTCGCCCGTTCTCCTCGGCCGAGGCGAGAAACTGCTCGACGGCATCGACCTGCGGGCGCTTGGTTACGAGTGCGTGAAGCACGCCGGCGGCGAACGCTCCGCCGCCCATGTGTTCCTGCGAAAGAGGACGTGAGCACCGCAGCGTCGCGATTGGCAATAACGATCGCTGGTTCCGCGTGACGCCAAACCCTTCGGCAACGAGCGCGACGTACGTTCCTGCCATGCGTTTTATCTGCGTACATCTGCGTCATCTGCGGATGATCCTATGGAGAGCCGCTACACGGAGACTGTCCCAACAAACGAGTCTTGGATTGTTGAGAAGGCGATCAATGTGTGCGGGGCGCCTCCACCATTCCAATGGTCCCCAACCATGTTTCCACCAACCGCGGCCACTGCGTGATCGGCAGCTTGCCGGGCCGCAGGCCGAAGGCGTGACCGCCTTGCGCGTACAGATGCATTTCCGTGGGGACGCCGGCTTTCTGCAGCGCGACATAGTAGGCCAGCGACTGCTCCACGCCGTCCACGTGATCGTCCTCGGCTTGCAGCAGGAAGGTCGGCGGCGTGCCGGCGCGCACGCGGATGTCCGGACGAAGCCTCAGATCGGTCTCGTCGCGGGTGGCGTGGTCCTCATCCTCGTGTGTCCACAGGTGGCCGGGGTAGATGGCGATGGCGAAGTCAGGGCGGCAGCTCAGCTTGTCGGCGGCATCGACCGCGGGATACGTCCGCTGCGCGAAATGCGTACTGACCGCGGCCACTAAGTGCCCGCCGGCAGAAAAGCCGATCACGCCGACTTTGTGCGTATCGACATGCCACTGCGCCGCATGCTGCCGCACCAGCCCCAAAGTGCGCTGCGCGTCCTGCAGCGCCGTCTGCACCTTCGGGTATACGCGCCGCTTGTTCTCGCCGTCCCACCACGGACCCGAGCCCGGTACGCGGTACTTCAGCAGTACGCACGTGATCCCGCGCGATGTCATCCAGTCGCAAATCTCCGTCCCCTCCAGGTCCATCGCCAGGAACTGGTAACCCCCGCCGGGGAACACCACCACGGCCGCGCCGGTGTTGTGGCCCTTGGGCCCATACACGGTCATCGTCGGCCGGCTGACATCGTTGGCCCTGGGCCACCACGGGCGTCCTTCGCCGGGACCGACAGACTCCGGTTTCGGGTGAGGGATGGCATCGGGAACTGCGTCGGGCCAGATCGGTAGCTGCACATGGCCCGGTGATGGTTGCCACCCCTGCGCCTGTGCCAAGGAGTGGGCGAGCAAGAGTGCTACGACAAAAGAGAAGTGGATGGACTTGTTCATTCCTGGAACTCGGCAGAGGTCGGCGTCGTCAGACAATGTGTGGCGAGGATAGCGATGGATTCCTCTGTTCTCTCCGTTCCCTCCTGTTGGATCTTCCAATCACTCAAACCCAATTCTCCAGCTTCAGTCCCGGCACTCTTTCAAATTCGCGAAGGTTGTTGCTTACCACCGGCACACCCAGCGCCAGTGCGTGCGCCGCGATCCAGAGGTCGTTATTGCCGATGGGCGTGCCGGCCCGTTCCAGCGCGGCTCTCGCGAGGCCATAGTGCCGCCCTGCCGCCGCGGAAAGCGGCAGAACTGCCACGATGCTGGAAAACTGTTCCAGCAGGGAATGCGCGCGGGGAGGGTCGCTGCTCTTCGCTGCGCCGAAACACAGCTCACCCCAGGTGATGATGGAAATGCCCAGCGATCCCGGCGCCGCGCGCGCAAAACGCCGCGCTACCGATGTCGGACGATTGCGGGCGATGTAGACGCATATGTTGGTGTCGAGCAGTTTGGCCGGAGGCATCAAAGGCCCTTTCTCGGTTGCGGAGGCAGATCCTCCCGTCCCTTGCCGAAGACGTCGTCCGACAAGGCAGCCAGCGCATCAAACGCGCCGCGAAGGTTGCGGACGGGTCGCCGCAGAATGATCTCATCACCGCGTCGCTCGATATCGACTTCGTCAGTGTCAAACTGGAACTCGCGCGGGATTCGCACCGCTTGCGAGTTGCCGCTGCGAAACACCTTTGCCGTAGGCATGGCACCCTCCGGGAATATACACACGAAGTATATACGTGCCAAGCGCGCTGATAAAGCTTCATCCGCAGATGACGCAGATGAACGCAGATGGGGGACGGTTTTATCTCCGTCATCTGCGGATGGTCCCCTGGGAGAGCCGCTACACGAGACTATTGCCGCTGTGGATGACTACCCGCACCGCGTGCTTCACCGCGCAACTCCAGTCGTGCAGTCGCGATTCGAGGGCCATGTCGAACTCCGCCTGATGAAACTCCTCGACGGGTCCGGCATACGAAAGGAATCGCGACCGGCTCAGGACGAGCTGCGATTGGTGGCACTCGATGGCGGCCCGCTTCCGCGCGGTTTCCTCGGCACTGAGCTCGAGACGAAATGCCACCCGGCCGCCCGGCGCATGGCCGTGAATCAGGTAGGTGACGACGTTCCGTCCCTTTGCCGCCCCATGCGCAAGCCAGGAGATGGCGCGATGATCGGAATGAAGATCGAAGGCCGATGGGAGTACGAGCATCGATGGTGAAAAGGCTTCGATGATGGCAGCCAGCGCCTCGCGCACGCGAAGGTCGCCCGCCCGGACCATCCGGAGCAGCATCGTGTCGGGATAGCCGAGAAAAATCGCCGAGGAGGGGGGAATGCCGAGCGCGGCCAGGCCGCGGCGTGACTCCTCGCGGCGGAGCGTTCCCCATTCGGCGCGGTCGGCGTCGCTGATCCACAGCTGCTTCTTCAGATAGCGCAACGGCCACGGATTGTTGTCGCCGTCCGTAACGAAGACGACCCGTACCTCCCCGCCGGCGGCGACGGCATGTTGCAGCAGACCGCCGGCCGCGATCGACTCATCGTCCGGATGAGGCGCAATCAGGAGTGTCCGGTCGAACGCGAGTGCCATCAGAAGTCGATGTCCTGCAGATGGAAGGGGGAGAAGCCGCGGGCATAGGCAGGAGCCCAGAGGCAGGCCATCCCTTCCGGATGCGCGGCGGTGAAGGTGTGCGGGCCCGCCGCCAACTGCCGCGGGCCGCGGTACGGTGTGCCGTCGAGCATTCCGCCGGCCTGGCCGTGCTTCGTCAGAATCACATAATCGCCCGGCACGCCGATGGTGAATGATCCATTGGCCCGAAGCCACTGCCCCGAGGCGCGCAGCCGGCCGAGATCGATGAAATATGTGTGCATGAAAACGCGGGCACGGTCGGGCCACTGGGTTCCATCGGCCTGTGCCACGTGGCAACGCGTTCTTACCAGATCCTCCGGAACCGTGTCAGTGACCAGCCCATGGGCGATGGCATGGCGCGTGATGTACTCGAGGATGAAGTAGTACGGCCTGCGCCGGTAGATCATCTCGCCCTTGTAATCCATCACCATGTCGGCCGGAGTGGTCAGACGCAGGAGCTGATTCTCCATCGTGATGAGCTCGCGGGTCCGGTTCGACAGCCATGCCGTGTAGTAACCGACGCTGACGAGGCAGACGATCGACAGCGAGCACATGATCATCACGAAATGCTTGCGCCGCATCAGCGCCGCGACGGAGAAGATGGCCAGGAACGGAAGGAACGGCAGCAAGTCGCGCGGCGAGATCAGGATCCAGAAGCCGCCGAGTGTGAGGATGAAGATGCCGGTAGCCACGGCGAACAGGTAGCGCCAGGTTGTCGTCGTCCCTCGGTACCGCCACGCCACGCGCACGAGGATGATGATCAGCGGGACATAGAGCAGGCGTGGAAACCAGATGGCGAGTGGCGAGCGGGTGAGCGCTACCATCCCGTTGAAGCGGAAGACGCAGTAGGCGAAATCGCTCCACGCGCCGCGAGCGACGAAGTAGGCCACGATGAGCGCCGGCACGATGACGAATCCGGTGACGACGAGTACGACGTCCACCGGCCTCACCGGCGACCGCTCTCTCCCTCGGATTCGGGCCGCCCACGTGAGAACGCCGGCCGCGGCGAGCGAGAGGAGGAGGAGCGAGGTCTTGAGCGAGACCGAAAGGGCGCAGCCGAAGAGGACGCCGCCGAGGAAGAGATGCAGGTGGCGCGATGTCTCCTGCCCCGGCTCGGATGACGCATCGACGAGCATCAGCACCCCCACCATCCAGCAGACGTTCCAGAGGTTGTCGGTGCGGAACTCGAGCGACTTCAGAAAGAACGTGGGAAAGACGTTGAGCAGCAGCAGTGCCCAGACGGCGACGCGCGTGTCGTACAAGCGCCGCGCCAGCGTGAACGCTGCGAAGTTGACCACGATCCAGAGGATGACCATCGGTGCCCGCATGAAGAGCAGGATGTCCGGCCGCTCCCCCAGCAGTCGAAGCAGCGGCGCCGAGGCCATGTGAAAGAGAGGTGCATGGTTGTCGAAAAAATCGCGATACGGCAGCAGCCCGGCCGTCCATCCCCAGGCCACATGCAGATGCTGCGGCTCATCGGAGTCGAACCGGTAGTGGAAGAAGGCGATCCCGCGCATGACCAGGGTCACGCCCGCGATGGCGATGGCCAGGAACCGTTCCGAACGCGGCAACGCCGGGGGTGGGGAGCCCGGGCCCCCGACCACCGATTCCACTTCCAAAATCGTCATCGTCAATTCGCGGCGGACTCTACCCCTCGACACCTGAAGCCAGCGTGAATAGAATCGCGCGCCCCCCTGTTCTTCAGGGCCGCATCCCGACTCGCCGTTGTAGCTCAGTTGGCAGAGCAGCTGATTCGTAATCAGCAGGTCGCCGGTTCAAATCCGGCCAACGGCTCCAGTTCGATACCTAACCGAAGCCACTGGAAACAGTGGCTTTGTTCATTCGGCCACTCCGAAATCGGATGCGAATCGGATCTGAAATCATCAGGTTACCGGTTCAAGCTGAATCATCACGCAGCGGAAGCCGCTGATTACGGGGCTGTTTCGGGCAAGGTGACGTTCGGCTGTCGATGTTGCGTTGGAGGCGCTGGATGACCTCTCGCATAAGTTCGGGGCTCAACGGGTTTACGAAGGAAGCTTTCACGCGGGCCTTCTGCCTCTTGCCTCTATCTGAATCGCGTGGTGCTACGTTTCGAGGCCAACGCGTTCGGTCCGTACGCGTCGAGCCTTCGACAAGGTCTCATACGGCGGGAGACGCACTATACAGATACGAGACGGCCATTCTCCAAGGGGCGCTCGTTTTGACGGAAAAGTGGCTCGCTATCCGTCTACACACGCGGAATGCGGTACTCTTTGGGAACACTATCAGAGAGAGGTGGGTGGCAGCGAGGCTGGGGGTCAGCCGGCGCAGTCGCTCAGCAAGGGATGCGGATACCGCTTCGTTACAAAAGTCCGTCTCGGTATTGGGTGATCGGCGCAGTCATGGCGGCGATCCCTCTCGCCTCGGTAGTGGTGTTGCACTCGCGTGGCGGGTTGTCGGTTCAGCAAGGAAGTCTGGATCCGAACCTGTTTGCGCGGTTGAAACCGTATAGGACTGTCGAGCCGCGGCTCAGCAGCATCCTGACATACAGGCCGCTTTTAAAGGCCATGCCGCTCCTTCATTCAACGACTACCGGCGCGACCGCTCGGGGAGAAGAACCGAGAATTGCCGATGGCGTGAGGGCTGATGATGAGCCTACCGCCGTTGTCTATCTCTTGAATGGCTCGACCGACCGTGCGGTGAAAGATTTGAGCTCAATTGCTTCGACTTCACACAACGCGGCTACGTTCAACGATCTGGCCGCCGCACTTCTCGTGCAATCCGAGGAGGCTGATGATGCGGGACTGACCGCGGATGCTCTCGCGGCTGCTGACGCGGCCCTCGCGGTCAATCCGAAGTTCGAGCCAGCGCTCTTCAATCGCGCCTTGGCACTTGACCGGCTTGCACTTGTCCCGCAGGCGCGCAAGGCGTGGGATCGCTATCTCGCGAGCGATCCCGCATCACCCTGGGCGGACGAGGCGCGAAAGAATACCTACGCGCTTGGCGTGGTAAGTGAGGTGGGCGAGTGGAAGAGAGGTCTTGCCTCAGCGCGTCGATCGGCCACCGCTGACAATGTGGTGTTCGGTAATCTGGCGCGGGATCATCCCGAACAGGCGCGTCTCTGGGCAGAAGGGGATGGCCTCTACGAGTGGGCGACTGCTTTCATCGAGGGCAATCGGACGGCCTCCGCAAAGACTCTTGATCAGGTAAGGCAGATCTCCATGACGCTTCGCAAGACCTCGGGGGAGAGTCTTCTGGCAGACGTAGTAGGTGCCATCGACCATGCGTCGTCGCCCGCCGAGCGCGAGAAATTGGCGCGCGGTCACAAAGTTTACGGTGATGGCAAGGACGCTCATTTTCACGGTCACCCTGCCGAGGCCGAAAGCCGATTCCGGGAGGCGGAAGAGATCTTCGCTTCCTGCGGAACGCCGATGGTGTACATGGCGCGGTATTACATCGGCAGTGCGCTTCATGCTCAGTTGAGGCTGCGCGAATCGGCGGAGATCCTTGAAGCGCTGGCGAACGAGCAGCTCTACCGCCGTGGCTATCACGCCGTCGACGCCACTCTCGGCTGGGAACGCGGAGGATGTCTCATGGAGCGCGGATCGCTCTCGGCGGCGATCGAGGTCTTCGTACGTTCTCGCGACCTCCTACGCGCCATTGGTGAGACGAAAGTGCCGGCGGTGCTCGATGCGTTTCTGGCCAGTTCTTACGACTACGCAGGCGATTCTACGGAGGCGTGGCACGCCCGCCGCCGCGCATTCCAGGAACTGTCGCGTTCCGGGGATGACTATCGGCTCCTGTTAGCCATTGAAGCGGCGGCCGCCGCGGCGATGCGACATGGCGAGTGGAACCGCGCCCGGGCCTTGCTCAATCTGTCAACGGAGGCGGCGGAGCAGCAGGGTGAGGCTCTCGTGGCCGCGGAGGCATTCACGTTTCGGGCGCGATTAAACGCCGAGCAGGGCGCCACATCGGCGGCGCGGCTCGATCTGGGTGCTGCGCAACGGTGGGCCAAAGGACTGACCGACTCCAGTGCGCGGGCTCGCTTTGACGCCACGCTGGCATTCGTCGAAGGGCTCTTGCGCGCCCGTGATGATCCGCGCGCGGCCATTGCTCGTTTCAGTGATTCTCTTCGTTTTTTCGAGCGAGCCGACCGCCGTGTGGAAGTTCCTCGGATCTACCTCGAGCGGGCCACGCTTCTGGACCATGCCGGCGACGCACAGGCAGCGCGTCAAGACCTTGATGCAGGCATCGCCTTTGTCGAAAGCGAACGTCGCAAGATCACCGACCCGAGTCAGCGCGCAATGCTTCTGGCGAGCTCGGACGGCCTTTTCGAGAAGGCCATCGAACTGGCTCTTCGCGCGGGCGAGCGGGAAAGGGCATTCGATTTCGTCGAGCGGCAGCGCGCACGGGCGCTCACGGAAATGTTCGAACTCGGATCGGCGGCATCGGCAACCGAAGTGGAACCGATGCGCTTGACGGCCATTCGCGCGTCTCTTGCCCCGGATGCTGCCGTCGTCGAATACACGCTTGCAGGCAACCAGCTGGTCGCCTTTGTCGTACGCCGCGATTCATTCAGCACCGTGGCAACGCCCTGCGATCCGGAACGGCTGAAGAAGATCACCGCGTCGACTCAGGAAGCAGTGAAACAATACTCCGGCGATCCTCTTCCGGCTCTGACCGAGGCCTATAGTCTCCTGTGGCAGCCGATCCATGAAGAGCTGGCGGGGGCGCAAAACATCGCCATCAGCGCCGACCGCTGTCTTTCCGGACTCCCATTCGCGGCACTCTACAACCCTGGTACGCACCGCTTCCTTGTTGAGGACGCCTCTCTGACCATGGCTCCCAGCGCTACGCTGACCATCGCCGCGTCTCTCCATGCTCACCTGCCGTCTCATCCGTCCGTCGCATCCATCTCCGGTGATGCCTTCGATATGGATCGCTATCCGAAGCTGCATCCGCTGGCCTGGGCCGCGAGGGAAGCGAAGGATGTGGCGTCGGTCTATGGGAAGGCGCGGGTGCTCGTTTCACGCGAATCCAAGCCTGCCTCTGTGGTCGATCTGATACGGAGCCACGACGTGGCCCATTTTGCCACGCACGGCATCGTCAAGCGGCCTGTGGCTGATTCAGCGCTGGTACTCTCGCCCGACGGTGATCGGGGAGGGGAGCTTCGCATCGCCGACATCGTGAAGCTCGACCTGCACGGCACAGGCCTGGTGGTGCTCGCCGCCTGCCGTTCGGACGGCGCGGTGGAGCGTAGCGATGGTCCTGAGAATCTGGCCCTGGCGTTTGTGGCCGCAGGCGTTCCGACGGCCATCGCCAGCCTCACCGATCTCGACGATGACGTATCGGCGCCGCTCATGCTGGCGCTTCACCGCCGGCTGGCCGCGGGAGTGGATGCATCCACGGCCGTCCGCGGCGTGGCTCGGGACGAATTGTGGGATACGGACGGCAGACTCCGGCAGCCTCTGACTTGGTCCAACATCACAGTCGTAGGCGGCTCGATTGGGCTGACCACAAATAGAAAGGGGAGGTCATGATGAAACCTGGGTTCCTCCGCGCAGCAGGCGCGGTCTTCTTCCTGGTGTGTGCCTTGAGCGGATCCGCAGCGGCGAAAGCAGCGACTCCCGGCCATTGTGCTCTTGACAGCTATCCGCCGACGAAGAAACCGTGCCTTGCCGGCCAAGCGCCATGTATCAAACAGATACCCGGTGCCAAGCTCTCTACCGATAGTGATTTTCAGGTGACGTTCTCGGGCATTATCTGCTTTGCCGGTGGAGAGGAGGCAAACCCCGGTGTATCACCCCCAAGTCCGCGCCAGGCAATGATGATCCATGGAAATTTTTTCACCAAGCGCCACACACCGAAGCTGGGCGTCTATCGAGCTTATAAGCGCGATCTGCAAGCGGCTTCGGGCCGTTCCGTGCACTGTGACCAGACTTACTGTTGGACATCGATTCGCGGTCTTAGCGTCCGGATTGTGGGAAACGATGACAAACCGCCCGCCGACAACACCATTTACGAAGATACGAGTTTTTGTGAGCTCGTCCCCCGGTTGAGTGATCTTCTACCCAAGCAGGAGCAGAAATACCAGCTGTGCGGTGATAAACAAGTCGGATTACCGAAGTCACCGGTGGACGCATGTTTCGATCTTCGGGGGGGAACGCTCATCGCGTATCCTTTCAAGTCATTCCAGCAGGGGACTTACGTCTTTCCAGACGGGTATGAAATCGGTCCGCTGCAATTTGCCGACGTCGTAGTCTGGCATGGTCATACGGAAGGCGTCGCCCGGCTGCAGATCAAGTCAAGCGCCACGAGCAATCAGTGGCAGACAATCGGGACAACCGCCGGCCGCATGCCGCTGCTTGTTGCGGTGGCCAACTTGGGGCACGCGCACCACACCACCACCCACTTCACCCTGAATGAGAAGCTTTACGATGGTCTCCAGAGCCATCTGCCGAAAATAGTAGTCGATCAGGTCTCGCCATGTAATCCTGACCAGACGTTTTGCTACAGCAGCCCCGTCCCGCTGATCGATGTCGCTGGCTGCTCGAATACGCGTCCATGATTCGGAGGTGTCAAATGAAAGCTGTTCAACGCTCATTGATTGTGTATGTCGCGGTCATGGCATGTTTCGATATGACGGCCCATGCCCAGAATCGAGAAGCCCGCGACGCCGGACCGGCAACCGAGGAAGAACAAGCGCTGACGGATGACGTTCAGCTACGCATCATGGAGTTACTCTCTGATCCGGCTGTCGAGGGCGTTGCCGCAGACGTTGATAATCTGGGAGCTACATTTGCCATCGTGCGGGACAGGACAATTCCACTCGGAGAGAAGAGCAGAAAGGTCATCAGTGACCTTGCTTCGGATCCAGCTCCTCTCTACTCTCAACCATTGCGAGAACTGGCACCGGCTTATGTCATTAGAGTGTTGAACGTGGAGAAGTATGAGGTGCTGACCGGGCCACTACGGGTCTTCGGAGTGGCGGTCGGTGGCTCGACCAGTAACGAGGCTGGGTGTTTCGAAGGCACCGTCGGTGCCTACGTTGTGGACCGTAGCGACCGCAACCTTGTTGGATATCTGACGTGCAATCACGTCGCCGCAGCAGAGGGCCCCCTCCTGTGTCCAAACGCTCGCGAGGCCAGAGAGGTTGCACCGGCGACGAAGGAGACCGGGTGTCATCCCGGAGAAGCGATAGGGCGCCTGTTGCGTATTTACCATCTCGACTTCAGGCCGAATGCGCCGAACCGCGCCGACGCTGCATTTGTGCAAGCCAAGGGCGTCCAGTGGGACGACAAAAAGATCAAGCCGGACGGCACCGCCTACCATTTCCGCGGTATCACAGCAGGTCTTCCTGTTAGGAAATTGGGCGCTGGGAGCGGTTACACAGACAACGGAATCGTCGAGAGGAGGAAATTCCTGATCCGGATACCGTTCATTCCGTGCGGGCCTACGATTACATTTGTCCGCCAGATTCTTGTAAAGGGTGAAGGATTCGCCGTAGCGGGAGATTCCGGTTCGATGGTATACGACAACAATGGCAAAGCCGTCGGATTGATCTTCGCGGGAGACGAAGCTGGGAGTACGTTCCTTAGCCCTGCCGGCGAGGTGCTGGATCTGCTCGGCATCGATCTTATCAAGCGACCTTAGAGCAACTCCTGATGGTGCTCGTGCGTCGCGGAACTGGGATAGGAGCGTCTGCTTGCTCGTGCTCCCTTACAGGAGCACTGCACGCTAGCTAGTCCTCCAAGAATCGCTGGAGGACACAGATTTGGGCGATCGCCACAACCCCCGCTGCCGTGTGAGTGTCCGACTCTCGACATGTAAGGGTCGTAGCGGGTTCCAAGGAGGGTGTCGTGCGCTTGTCGATGGGGCGCGGCGAATCGCCGGTGATGTGGTTCGCGTCACGCCGGAAGATCGGCGTACACCACGGAGAGATCGAGCGTTGGGCCCGAGGCGAGTCTCACGGCGCCTTCGCGCACCTCGAAGTACTCCCACGTCTCGGGGGTGGTGCGGCGGTAAATTTCGATGCGGGGCTCCTGGCTGACCAGGACGTACTCCTGGAGCGAGGGGATACGCTGATAGTGCATCCACTTGTTCCCGCGATCGCCTTTCTCCGTGGTCACGGAGAGGACCTCGACGACGAGCAGCGCTTCTCTTGTGAGTTTCATAACTACGTCAATAGTACACAAATGAGTGTAGTCGTGACCGCAATATTGGCCTCGCCTGTCAACTCGAGCCTTCGAGGCCCGCTTGCACAATAGAGTACCCTTCTCCAGAACCCCATGAACAGTATGAACAACACACCTATGTTGGAAGAGATAGAATCATGAGTCAACGTTGGCCGGAGAGGACGAGACCATGACAAGACAGAAGATCATCGTCTCTCTGCTCAGCAGGGACCAGGAATTCCAGGTATTGCAGGCGGCGGATGCCGAGCGCGCGGCTGCCATGGCCGGTTTCGACATCGACGTGGTTTACGCCAACAACAACGCGATACTCCAGCAGGAGCGTTTGTTCCATTTCGTGCAGGCACAGGAGAGGTCACGGCCCGTTGCGATCGTGGCACATTCCGTGGCAGGCGATGGTCTCCCCCGCGTGGCCCGGGAAGCCGTCAAGGCCGGCGTCGGATGGGTGCTGCTCAGCCGCGATGTCCCCTATATCGATTCACTCAGGGAGCGGTACCCCCATCTGCCCATCTTCATTGTCTCCACCGACCAGATGAACATCGGCCGGACTCAGGGGCGACAGTTTCGCTCTCTGCTGCCGGCCGGGGGCAACGTCATCTACATCCAGGGACCGGCTGACACCTCGGCAGCACTTCAGCGGCTGCAGGGAATGGAAGAAGCGATTGCTGGAGCGAAGATCAACGTAAAAGTGCTCACGGGTGAGTGGACCGAAGCCAGCGGCGAACGGGCGTTGTTGTCATGGCTGAGGCTCTCCAGCTCGGAGGCGGAGACGCTCGACCTTGTCAGCGCACAGAACGACGCCATGGCCATTGGCGCTCGCAAGGCGATCGCGGCGCGGCGGCCGCAATCGCTGCACATTCCGTTCACGGGCGTCGATGGGCTACTCGGGGGCGGGCAACGACTCGTGAGCGAAGGACAGCTCGCGGCCACAGTGATCGTGCCATCGAATACCGGGCCTGCTGTGGACCTTGTGGCGGCGCAACTTCGAACCGGACAACCCGCTCCGGCGCGCGTCGTCCTCTCATCACGCGGGTACCCTTCGTAAGCTCCTCGGACCTGAGCTCAACGCTCAGCGGGAAAGCCATCCGCCATCGACCGCGAGCGTCGTGCCGTGGATGTACGCGGCGGCGGGGGAGGCGAGGAAGACGACGGTGCCTTTCAGATCGTCCGGCATGCCCCACCGGCCGGCGGGGATGCGGGCGAGGATCTCGCGGCTGCGCGTCGGGTCGTCCCGAAGCGCCTGCGTGTTGTCTGTGGCCATGTAACCGGGGGCGATGGCGTTCACGTTGATGCCGAGCGGAGCCAGCTCGTTGGCCATGGCGCGGGTCAGACCGAGCAGTCCGCTCTTCGCGGCGGTGTACGCGGCGACGCGAATACCACCCTGAAACGACAACATCGAGGCGATATTGATGATCTTGCCTCCGCACCTCCGCTCCACGAGAGCGCGCGCGAAGGCGCGGCTCAACCCGAATACGGAGCGGAGGTTCACTTCGATGACGGAGTCCCAGTCTTCGTCGCTGTAGTCGACGAACGACGCGCGGCGGATGATTCCGGCGTTGTTGACGAGAATGTCGGCGGTTTGTGCGGCAGCGAGAATTGCCCCGGGCGCGGATCGATCTTCGAGGTCCGCGTTGATTGCGATGGCCCGTCGGCCGAGGCGCTCGATGCTCGCTCGCGTTTCTCCCAGATCGCCGCGCGCGACCAGCGCAACGTCGGCACCCGCTTCCGCCAGCGCGATCGCCATCGCAGCGCCCAGACCTCGGGACGCGCCGGTGACGATCGCCACCTGCCCGTCGAGCCGGAACGACTGGAGAACGCTCATGCCACGCGTTCCACGTTACGACCGAGGCGTCCAAGTTCGAGCCCGAGATACTCGCGGGCGTTGAAGAAGGAGACATCCTGCGCGAGCCCTGCTAACAGATTCCGGTCATCGGGAAGGAGTCCGCTTCGAACGTCATTGCCGAGAAGGTTGCACACCAGCCGGCGGAAGTACTCGTGGCGCGAATAGGAAAGAAAGCTTCGCGAATCAGTGACCATGCCGACGAAACGGGAGAAGAGTCCCATGTTCGATAGCGCGCGGATCTGCGCCTCCATCCCGTCTTTCTGATCGAGGAACCACCACGCCGGTCCGTGCTGCATCTTGCCCGGCACAGAGCCGTCCTGGAAGTTGCCGATCATCGTGGCCATCAGCTCGTTGTCGCGCGGGTTGACGTTGTAGAGGATGGTTTTGGCGAGTTGATTCGCGTCATCGAGACGATCGAGGAAACGCGCCAGGTGGCGCGCCATGTCGAAGTCGCCGACCGAATCGAGGCCGGAGTCGGCGCCGAGAATGCGCCGCATCCGCGAGTTCGTGTTGCGCAGCGCGCCGAGGTGGTATTGCTGGACCCAGCCGCGCTCGTGGTCCATCAGCGCGAAGCGATGCAGCAGCGCTGCTTTATAACGCCGGCCCTCATCAATACTTACGCGCTTGCCGGAACGCAGCTTGTCGAAAACGGCGGCGACGTCTGCATCGGTCCAGTCATCGGCGTGGAGTTGCTCGAGTCCGTGATCCGAGGCGCGGCATCCCGCCTCGTGAAAGGCGGCGTGACGCACATCGAGCACGTCGAGCAACCGGTCGAAGGATGCGATCGACATTCCGGCCGCGGCTCCGAGTCGATCGAGCCAGGCGTTGAAGGCCGGTGGATCCTCGATCGCAAGCGCGGCGTCGGGACGCCATGTCGGGACCACGCGTGTCTCGGGATCGACGCGTTGCGCGAGGGCGTGATGATGTTCCAGCGAGTCCGCCGGATCGTCCGTGGTGCAGACGACGGCGACGCGAAACTGCCGCAGCAATCCCTGCGTCGAGAAGTCCGGGCGTTGCAGGAGCTCGTTGCAATGATCGTAAATCGCCCGGGCAGTTTGCCCGGACAGCAGGTCGGTAACGCCGAATGGCCGCTTCAGCTCGAAGTGCGTCCAGTGGTACAGCGGATTGCGCAGCGTGGCCGGAACGGTGCGGGCCCAAGCCTCGAACTTTTCCTGATCGGTCGCGTCGCCGGTGCAGAAGCGTTCGGCGACCCCGTTGGCCCGCATGGCTCTCCACTTGTAGTGATCGCCGTCGAGCCAGATCTCGGTCATCGATCGGAAGCGATGATCGCCGGCAATCTGCGCCACCGGCAGGTGGCAGTGATAGTCGATGATGGGAAGGCCGGCGACGCAGCGGTGATAGAGGTCGCGGGCGACGTCCGTCTCCAGCAGGAAGTCTTCTTGAATGAAAGTCGTCATGATTCGAAAGGCGTGAATTTCGGCGCGAGAAGATGGTGGAAGGCGAAGGCGATCAGATAGGCGAACGCACAGATCGAGAAGAGGATGGCGTAGCCGGCGGTGACGTTGCCGAGGGCGTGATAGCGGTCGAGAATGCGCCCGCAGAACCAGGGAAAGAGAATGCCACCGATCGATCCGGCCATGCCGCCGAGGCCGATGATGGTGCCGACGTCTTTCTTGGCGAACATGTCGGAGACGGTGGTGTAGAGATTCGCCGACCATGCCTGATGCGCGGAGGCGACCAGGCCGATGATCAGGACCGCCGGCCAGTTGCCTACCCGCGTCGCCGCAAGGATCGGAAGCACGCAGAGCGCGAAGAGAAGCATCCCTGTCTTGCGTGCGCGCGTGACGCTCCAGCCGTGGCGGCTCAGGTAGCCTGTCACCCAGCCGCCGGCGATGCTGAGCACCGTCACGATCGTGTAGATCGTCACGAGATGCACCCAGCTCTTCTTGATGTTCAGGCCGCGGGTGGCGTTGAAGTAGTCCGGCAGCCAGATCAGGAAGAACCACCAGACAGGATCGGTCATGAATTTCGCCACGATGAACGACCATGTCTGCCGGTAGCGCAGCGAATGAATCCAGCCCATCGGCACGCCGCCGGCGCCGGCTTCATCCGCATCGCTGCGGATGAGTGCCAGCTCCGAGGTGGAAACCCTCTTCCGCCGTTCGGGGATCTCGTACAGCCGAAACCAGAACGGCAGCCAGATCAGCCCTGCGATGCCGGCGAAGATGAACGCCCATCGCCAGCCGAGGGCATAGGCAATGACGGGAATGGTTGCGGGCGCGATGATGGCGCCGACATTCGCGCCGGCGTTGAAGATGGCCGTGGCGAAGGCGCGCTCGCGTTTCGGGAACCAGAGCGCCACGGCCTTGATGGCGGAGGGGAAGTTGCCCCCCTCGCTGACGCCGAGCGCCACGCGGGCGGTAAAGAATCCGCCCACCGAGCCGACCAGCGCGTGCGACATGGCCGCCAGACTCCAGGCGAAGATCGAGACCGCGTAGCCGATCTTCGTTCCGTAGCGGTCGACGAACCAGCCGAAGGCGAGTAGTCCCACGGCGTACGCGCCCTGAAATGCGGAGTTGACCAGCCCGAACTGCTCGTTCGTCCATCCCAGGTCGTGGTCGAGGAGCTCCTTGATGAGAGCCAGGATCTGGCGGTCGATGTAGTTGACGGTCGTGGCGAAGAACAGCAGCGCGCAGACCACCCAGCGAACGTTGGTCATGCGCGGCTGAGCAGCCGCGGAATCGGCACTCATCTCAAGCCACCGTCTCCAGCGCACGCCAGACACGGCCGGCAGGGAACTCGTAGGCATCGAGCGACTCCGGGCGGATCGAGATGCTGTATCCCGGCCGAAGCGGAGCGATGTAATGCGCATCGCGAACGACGCAGGGATCGACGAAGTGCTCGTGGAGGTGGTCGACGTATTCGCACATCCGGTTCTCCAGGCTGCCGCTCACGGCGATGTAGTCGAAGATGGCGATGTGCTGGACGTATTCGCAGAGTCCAACGCCTCCGGCGTGCGGGCAGACCGGCACGCCGAACTTTGCGGCCATCAGCAAGACGGCCAGGACTTCGTTGACTCCCCCCATCCGGCAACTGTCCACCTGCAGGAACTCGATCGCCTTTGCCTGCAGGAACTGCTTGAAGAGGACGCGGTTCTGGCAGACCTCGCCGGTGGCGACGCCGATCGGTGCGATTGCCCGCGCGATCGTGGCGTGCCCCAGCACGTCGTCGGGGCTGGTCGGCTCCTCGATCCACCACGGGTCGAACTGAGCCAGGGCCTTGACCTGCCGGATGGCCTCGCCGACATCCCAGCACTGGTTGGCGTCCATCATGAGACGGCGTTCGCTGCCGATCTCCTCGCGCATGAGCGCGGCGCGTTTCACGTTGTCTTCCAGGTTAGGGCCGACTTTCATCTTGAAGGCGGTCCATCCCTCGGCGATGGCTTCACGGCACAGCCGCCGGACTTTCTCGTCGGGATAGCCGAGCCAGCTCGTGGAGGTCGTGTACGCCGGATAGCCATCGCGCCGCATCTCGGCTTCGCGCGCCGCTTTCCCTGGTTGCCGCGTTCGCAGCATCGCCAGCGCTTCTTCGGGCGTGAGGACGTCGGTGATGTATGTGAAGTCGATGGCGGCCACGATCTGCTCCGGCGTCAGGTCAGCCAGCAGCTTCCACATCGGCTTCCCTTCGCGTTTCGCCCACAGATCCCATACGGCGTTGATCAGTGCGCCGGTGGCCATGTGCAGGATGCCCTTCTCCGGCCCCAGCCATCGAAGCTGATTGTCGACCGTCAAGTCGCGGTAGAAGCCGCGGAGATTGCCGAGGATGTCGGTGAGGCGGCGCCCCACGACGTGATGTTCGAGAGCGTGGACGGCGGCGACGCAGACCTCGTTGCCGCGGCCGTTCGTGAACGTCAACCCGTCGCCGGTGAGGCCGCTATCCGTCAACAGCGTGACGTACGTCGCCGAATAGTCACCGCGATTCAGGGCATCCGATCCATCCAGGTCAAAGGACGTGGGGAACCGGATGTCACGTACGAGGATCCCGGTGATCTTCATTGATTTACTCCGCTGGCCAGGAATCCGCCATCCACAGCCAGCACTTCGCCATTGACGAAGCTCGCGGCCTCGGACGCGAGAAAGATGCACGCCCCGGACAGCTCCTCGACGCGGCCGAACCGCTTCAACGGCGTGCGCAGCCGGAATTCCTTGCCGCGCTCCGTGCCATCGAGAAGCGTGGAATTGAGCGCCGTGCGAAAAACGCCGGGTGCGATGGCGTTCACGTTCACGCCGCGCGCCCCCCACTCGACGGCAAGCGCGCGCGTCAACCCGGCAACGCCGGCTTTGCTGGCCGTGTACGCAGCCACTTCGAAGAGCCCGACGAAGGACGCCAGCGAGGCGATATTAATGATGCGTCCGTAGCCGCGCTCGAGCATGTGCCGTCCGAAGACCTGGCAGGCGCGCCACGTTCCGGTCAGATTGGTATTGATGATCGAAGTCCACTCCTGATCGCTCACGTCGATCGTCGGCGTTCGCTTCGTGATGCCCGCGCAATTGACGAGGATGTCGACGTGCTCGAGGTCGCTGATGACTTGCTGCAGTGCGGCATCGAGCGATTGACGATCGCCGACGTCGGCTGTGATTCTCGTCGAGCGCCTTCCCCTCGCTTCGACCTCGGCGGCGGCCTGTTCGACCTGCTCGCGCCGCCTCGAAATCGGCACTACATCCGCTCCCGCGTCCGCGAGCCCGTGAACCAGCGCCAGTCCGATCCCCGAGGTTCCGCCGGCGACGACGGCAACACGCCCGGCCAGAGGAAGCGCGCTCGCGCTCAAGCGACCGACCCCACAACTCTCGATGGCAGTACACCCGCCGGCAACTCCTCGGACGCCTGCGCCTGCCGCGCCATATCGAGGTGACGCGTCATCTCCGTGCGCGCCCGATCGGCATCGCGATCGCGGATGGCCTGGTAGATGCGCCGATGCATCTCCGCCGACTCTTTCAGATCATGGGCGTGTTCAACGGTCATGCGGCGCTGCTCGTAAACGAGCGACGAGACCATCTCCACCAGCGCAAGCAGCACAGGGTTACCGGAAGCAGCAGCGACGGCACGGTGGAACCGGACGTCGTGTACCAGAAAGGTCTGAGGCTCGCTCAGACTGGCGAACATGCCGGTTACTTCTTCCGACATCGTGGCGTGCCGATCGGTGAGGCCGACTTCCGCCGCCAGTCCGGCGGCGCCTACTTCGAGGATTCGGCGCGCTTCGAAGATCTCGTCGCGGGTGAAGCCGTGTAATGCGGCCAGAAAGCTCAGCGGTCCTGCGCCGAGCCGCGGCGGGCCGCCGGTGATGAAGGTGCCGGCACCCTGTCGCGACTCCGTGACGCCCATCGCCGCCAGCGCGTGCAATCCCGCCCGGACCGTCGGGCGGCTCACGCCCAATTCCTGCGCCAGCTCCCTCTCCGGCACGAGACGATCACCTGGGCGCAGCTTGCCCCCCTCGATGAGCAGGGCGACGTGCCGGACCACTTGGTCGGCTGACTGAATGTCGAGAGAGTGCGTCGCTTCGTCTTTCTCCTTCATCGCAGGTTCGCTCGCTTTCCGCTGTGGCTAATGGCTTGACCAATTCTCTACACCTGTCGGCGATTGTCAACCACATGGATTGACCAATTCGAAAAAGAGGGAGTAGCATCCGCCGCTGTTAGGGCTGGTTCTCTCGTATCGCAGTGATTGATTTGCGAATTGGTATGACCTATCTGAAGAAGAGAGTCTGCGCGACGCTGTTTTTAGTCGGCCTGACCGTGTCGGGAATGTCGGGGCTCCAGGCCTCGATCATCGTCGTGGCCCAGGACGGGAGTGGCGGATTTCGCACGATCCAGGCGGCACTCGACTCCATCCCCGCCACGAACGCGGAGAACCAGACTATCCTGATCCGCAACGGGACGTACCGCGAGAAAGTGATGATCACGACCGGCCACGTCGCACTGGTCGGTGAGGACCGCGAGAAGACGCGGATCGAGTATGCCGAGCTGCGCCGCGACTGGCGGAAGACGCACGCCGACGACTGGGGTGCGGCGGTGATCAACATCGGTCCCGAGACCACCGACGTGATCATCGCCAACCTGACCGTGCGCAACGACTACGGCCGGGATCACGACGACCATGACCACCAGTTCGCCATCCGTTCGCTGGGGAACGCCAACCGCATCGCTATCCTGCACGCCAAGTGATCGCCGACGGCGGCGATACGCTGAGCCTCTGGAACAGCGAGTCCGGCCTTTCGTACTACGACGATTCGTACTTCGAAGGATGGGTCGACTTCGTCTGTCCCCGCGGCTGGGCCTACATCACGAACAGCCGCTTCTTCGGGCACAACCCGAACGCCAGCATCTGGCACGACGGTAGTAAAGACAGGGATCAGAAGCTCGTCGTCCGCCACTCACAGTTTGATGGCGTACCAGGCCTAGCCCTCGGCCGGAATCATCGCGACGCGCAGTTCTACCTGCTCGACTCCGAACTCTCCGCCAACATCGCCGACCGCCCCATCTATCAGGTTCCCGAACCGGATCGATACATCTGGGGCCAGCGCTACTACTACGCGAACGTTCATCGCGCCGCGGGTGACTTCTCCTGGTTCGCCGACAACCTGAACACCGCTTCCCGCTCGCCGCGTGAGGAGGACATCACCGCGGAGTGGACCTTCGGCGGACGCTGGAATCCGGAGACGCTGCCGGCGGTGTTGCCGTTTGCGGCGATCCCTCGTCCGGAGAACGGCTGGCGCGGGGTCGATCCCTCGGGGGTCACACTTCGCTGGACGCCGGGCCGGGACGCGCGCGCGCAGCGCGTCTACTTCGGTACGACGAACCCGCCGCCGTTTCGCGCCGAGCAAAACGAGACCACGTACGCAACGGGCGGTCTCAAAGGGGGAGCGACGTATTACTGGCGTGTCGACGCGATGACCCCGGATGGCATCGTGGCCGGACCGGTCTGGTCCTTCCGCGCCGACACACGAACGATCCGCATCGCGCTCGTCGGCGATTCCACGATGACGGATAAGAGCGGGTGGGGGAGTGGGTTCAGGAGATACGTCGCCGACGATGCGGTGCTTCTGAACCTGGCGCGTAATGGCCGGAGCTCGAAGAGTTACGCCGCCGAGGGACATTGGAGCGATGCGCTGCGCCAGCATCCGAACTACATCCTCGTACAGTTCGGTCATAACGACATCCCCGGCAAGGGGCTGGACCGGGAGACCACTCTCCCGATCTTTCGCGCGAACATGGCCCGTTACGTGGAAGAGGCGCGCGCCGCCGGCGCGAAGCCGATCCTAGTCACACCGCTCACCCGCCGGTACTTCGCTGTCGATGGACAAATTCACTCGGACCTTGGCGCGTACGCCGAAGCGACGCGCAGCGTTGCCGCGGAGAAGAACGTCCCGCTCATCGATCTGCACGCGAAAAGCATCGAACTGCTCGACCGTCTCGGGCCGGCGATCAGCCCGGCACTCGGTCCGCTGAAGCCTGACAGAACTCTCGACAAGACGCATCTCGACGAGGAAGGGAGCGCGCTCTTTGGCGCGCTGATGGCCGGTGAAGTGCGGCGTGCCGTTCCCGAGCTCGCGCCGCACATTCGGCCGGCGACGCTGCCGGTTCCTTTGCCGCCGTGGTCGTCGCGCATGGCGGAGTCGGTGATGAAGAGGACTCCCGATCCCTTGTTGCTCGACTCGGATAAGCCGAAGTGGGACTACACGCAGGGTCTCGTGCTGAAAGCCATGTTCGAGCTCTACCAACGCACCCTCGACGAGCGGTACTGGAAGTATGCGAAGGCGTACTACGACGGCATGGTCGACCCCGACGGAACGATTCACGTCTACCGCCTCGATGAGTACAGCCTCGATCGCATCAACGCCGGCAAGCCTCTCTTCCTGCTTTACGAGAAAACGCACGACGAGAAGTACAGGAAGGCCATCGAAACGCTGCGGGAGCAGCTGCGCGGTCAGCCTCGCAATCCCGACGGCGGTTTCTGGCACAAGAAGCGGTATCCGCATCAGATGTGGCTCGACGGCTTGTACATGGCCGCTCCATTCCTGGCGGAGTACGGAAGGGTGTTCCATGACCCGGCCGCATTCGATGACGTGATCACGCAGTTCGTCCTGATGGAAAAGCACGCGCGCGACGAGACGACCGGCTTGCTCACGCACGGCTGGGACGAGAGCCGTGAGCAGAAGTGGGCGGACCCGAAGACCGGACGCTCTCCCGCTTTCTGGGGCCGGGCCATGGGCTGGTATGCGATGGGACTCGTCGAGACGCTCGACTTCATCCCGCCCGATCATCCGCGGCGCGGCGAATTGGTTGCGATTTTGAAACGCCTGACCGAGGCCATCACGCGCGTGCAGGATCCCAGGAGTAGCGTCTGGTGGCAGGTCGTCGATCAGCCCGGCCGGGAGAAGAACTATCTCGAGTCGTCGGCTTCCGCGATGTTCACGTTCGTTCTGTTGAAGTCCTCCCGGCTCGGCTACATCGACGCGAAGTACACCGCGGTCGGCCGCCGCGCATACGACGGTCTCCTCAAGGAGTTCATCGATGTCGACAAGGATGGCCTCGTCACGATCCACCGCGCCGTCCAGGTCGTCGGCCTCGGCGGCGATCCGGAAAAGGAGCGCTACCGCGACGGCACGTACGAGTACTACGTGACCGAGAAGGTCCGCGACAACGACCCGAAGGCGGTGGGGCCGTTCATCTTAGCGAGCACGGAGATGGAGGGGCTATTACTGCAGTAGCGTGAACCCTTCGGCATTTCGCAGGTCGCGGTCGAACGTGTACGTGGTTCGAGCGCCGCGGGCGCCGGCGATCTCGCCGAGGATGTAGTCGGAGAGATCACCTTTTTCCTTCGAGTACATCTTGAGCGTGCGCTCGAGCAGCTCAGCATCCTCCAGCACGAAGGGCGGCGTGGTCAGCAGCATTCGGATGGAGGATGCGACGTCCGAGCGCGAGGCGTGGTAGACGCTTTCCAGGACCCACTCGAGTTCGCACAGAACCGGATTGCTTACGAGGCAGGTGTCGCCAGTCGCCCGGCAGGTCTCCACCAGATTACGAGCCCGCATGGCCTGATGTTCGTCGTCTCGCACCAGGAACCTGACCAGCACATTTGTGTCGAGCGCGATCAAGCGCGCTTCACCGAATGCTTCTTCTTCGCGCGCTGTCGCACTGCGGCTCGCATCTCGGTGATTGAGACAGTTCTGCGTCTGGCCAGCCGCTGAAGCATGCCGAAGCCGCGCTCCAGGGGCGGCGGCTGCTCGCGCTCGAGGGTTAGCACACCATCGAGGCTAATCGCCACTTCGAACCGGTCACCCTGCTTTAGCGCCAGCCGATCACGGATGTCCTTTGGTAGTGTGATCTGTCCTTTGGACGTCAACGTCGTGGAGCTCAAGACGGCCTCCTTACCCAGAGCCAGAATATCATCGATCTGGTAAGGGATGTTCACGCGCAGACGCGGAGACGCGGAGGAAGCGACGAGGAACTTCCTTCTCCGCGTACTCCGCGCCTCAGCGTGAGTCCTTCAGTCCAGGAAGCACGCGCTTAATGTGTGGTTCAGCGTCCCATCCTCTTCCAAAGCGGCGCGAGATCCAGCGTCGTGTCCTCATCGAGCGCACGCGACAAACCATCGAGCCATTTCCTTCGCGCCTCGACATCATCGGGAACCGAAAGGACTCGAACCGTCCGTGTTCGCACCGGGTAGCCGCCCACCTGCTCCTGACTGTCGATGATCCTTCCGCCACCTTCGATGACCGAGCGCACGATGCGCGCGTCGATCGGATCGCGGTGGGCGGCGCGGGCGCCGGCGGTGCGCAGAACCTCGGCGGCCGCGTCCCACGGGCGGACGGAGGGAACCTCACGTGCGGGCATCGGCACCACACCGTCATCCGTCATCGCAATCGGTGTTCCATTCTCAGCGACGGCAATGTTGTCGCGCAGGAAGACCCGGCCGCCCGGATCGACGCTCTTCACCAGGAACCGCGAGTGCGTGTCTGCCCCGGCGATGGCGACGTTTCCCACCAGCACCGTTTCCGACGGCCGCAGCATCTGACGATTTCCATGCTTCCCGACGCCGACACACGCAGCGCCCCAGTTGTACATGACGTTTCCGGCCACGATCGACGTCGTACCGCCCTTGAGGCGGGGGTTGCGCTCGCGGTTGTGCGCGTAGAGACAACCGGTGATCACAACATTGCGGACGCCATCGTGGATCAGCGTTCCCTTCGAGTGCTCGCCCTTCGGATGTGTCGCGTGCGACAGACCCTCGGCGATCAGGCAGTGCCGGAGCGCGACGTCGTGGGAGGTGATGTCGGGATTCGCGACCGAATCGACGTCCGCCGGTCCGGAGGCCGACAGATTCTCATCGATGGCCCAGGTAGCCGAGCAATGATCGAAGACGACATGGTGAACAGGCCCGGCGTTTCCGCGATGTGAGCCGAGCGCGTCGGGAGACCACTCGCCTTGACCCGCTTCTGCTCCGCGGTCACCCGGGCGGACGGCGATGTGCTCGATGATCACGTCATGGCTCTCAACCGTGAGGCTCCCGCGAATCAGAGTGATGCCGGGATCGGGAGCTGTCTGGCCGGCCACCGTCAAGAAGGGATGTCTGACGTCGAGCGATCGCCCCTGCAGATCGATGACGCCGCCGACCTCGAAAACGATCAGGCGGGGACGCGCATCCTCCAGAGCGCTTCGAAGAGAGCCGGGACCGTCCGCGGCAAGGGTCGTGACTCGCAGGACAGTCCCCTCGGTACCGCCCATCGTCAGCGTTTCCGTGTCGAGTGGTAATACCACTGAGGTTTTGAACTTCTTCTGCTGTCTGCCATCACCTGGTTGCTCTGGTGGCCGGACTGCGGTCACAGCGCAAGCAAAACTAACGATGAGCAAGGCGATGCACGCAAACCAGCGGTGTGACGATTTGAGCAGAGTGGTAAGACAACACTTGACTAGCATGTGGTAGTGGTCATATAACATGTCCACTCGCAAACCAAGTAAATCCTGCGCGAAAAACGAGGAGGTTGCCCATGAAGCAACGATTCAACCTTGTGGTGCTCATCGCCCTGACCCTCATTCTCATCAGCGCTTCTCTCGCGGCGCAGGACTTCCGAGGGGCGATCGACGGCATCGTGAAAGACAGCTCAGGGGGACTCCTCCCCGGTGTGACGCTCACGGTTAAGAACGTCGAAACGAACGTCACCACGACGTCGGTAACGGATTCCAAAGGCGCGTACCACGTCACGCACCTCAATCCCGGAACCTATTCCGTGGAGGCGGGGCTTGACGGGTTCAAGACCGAGCTGCGGAAAGCGATCGCGGTCCATGTCGGCGCCACGGTCACCGTCGACTTCAAGATGGAGCAGGGCGCTCTCACGGAGGTCATCCAGGTGACGGCGAGCCAGCCGCTGCTCGACACCTCGTCGCCCGCCACCGGGCAGGTGATCGACAGCGCGCAGATCCAGCGTCTTCCGCTCGGGGACGGTACGGCCTACATGCTGTCGCGCCTCGCGCCGGGTCTGATCGACAACTCGGACCTCCACTTCGACCGGCCGATGGACAATGCCGGCCTGGCTGGAATTATCGCCAACGGCTCGCAGGGCGGCAACGACTTCACACTCGATGGCGCGCCGAACAAGGTCTCGCCCAATGCCAGTACCCCAGGCAACAACAGCGGCGTCGTCGGCTTCTCGCCCCCCTCCGACGCCATCGCCGAGTTCAAGGTGCAGACGAATGCATTCGACGCAGAATCGGGTCACTCCGCCGGCGCGACCGTGAACCTGGCCTTGAAGAGCGGAACCAACGACGTGAAGGCGAATGTCTCATACTTCAACCGCGACAGCAGCCGGACGGCCACGCCGCTCCTCACCGAGCGTGCCGGAGCCGACAAGCCGCCCCGGCAATACAACCGCGAGACTTCCACTGTGGCCGGTCCCATCGTCCGGGATCGCACCTTTTTCATGTTCTCCTACGAGCATCTCCGTGACGTGAACGCGGAGCCGGCGACCTACACCGTGCCGACGTTGAAAATGCGGCAGGGTGATCTCTCCGAGTTCAACAGCGTGGTCTACGATCCATTGACCGCTACCGGGAGCAACCTCACCCGCAAACCGTTCAGCAACAACCAGATCCCTGGCCAACGGATCGACCCCGTCGCCAAGGCGTACGCCGCTCTCTATCCTCTCCCCAATTTGCCTGGAACCAGCGGCAACTACTTCACCAACCAGTTGCGGCCCTACGAGTACAACGCAATCCTCGGCCGTGTCGATCACAACATCAACGACGCCAACAAGCTCTTCATCGACGGGTACTACAACAAGCGGCAGGAGGACCGGTACAACTGGGCCCTGGGAGCCGCAAATGCCCAAAACGGCAGCATCAACGGCTTCGACGTCACTCACGGTTTCGACTATCGGAGCAACACCGGCACGACGCTGGGGTACACCGCCGTCCGCACGAGCAACCTCGTGTTCGATGTCCGCACCGCCTGGTCGCAATTCGGCGAGTGGCGTCAGGCGGGAGACCAGTTCGATCCGGCCAGCATGGGTTTCTCTCCGCAGGCCATCGCGTTGATGAACGGATACAAATACCTGCCGTTCATCACCTTCGGCGGATTCAGCACGACGAACTCCGGCTCGACCATCGCCACGCTGGGATCGATGCGGTCGGACTGGGGAACGGGCTTCAATCGTCCCTTCACCAACATCTCGTTCGTACCGAGCGCCGACTGGCAGTTTCGCGGTCATTCGCTTCGCGCCGGGTACGAGCTTCGCGATCAGCAGTGGAAGATTGAAATCCCGGCATACGGTGCCGGACGCTATAACTTCAACGGTGCGTACACCCGGTTGAACAACTCCGCGCCGTTGAATGACCAGGCGCAGGAGTGGGCACAGTTTCTTCTCGGGCTCCCGACCACAGGGACGGGTACGGTCGGAAACTCGGGCTCCGTTTCGAGCCAGTTCGAGATCGCGGCCAAAGCCGACTACCGCCAGGTCTCGCACGCGTTGTTCGTGCAGGACGACTGGCAGCTCAGCTCGAATCTGACCGTGAATCTCGGCGTTCGGTATGAGTTGGACCAGGCCATGACCGAGGCGCACAACCAGGCCATTTCCGGCTTCGATACTTCGATCACCAGTCCGATCGAAGCGGCGGCACTGGCGAACTACGCCAAGAACCCGATCGCGCAGATTGCGGTCGCTGACTTCCACGTTCGGGGAGGCTTGCAGTTCACCGACGGCGGGATCTACAACGACCTTCATAAGGTGATGCCCCGCGCCGCCTTCGCCTACCAGCTCGGAGATAAGACAGTAGTCCGCGGGGGCCTGGGGCTCTTCAGTTACGACTATTACTTCGATGCCGGTAATCAGACGGGCTTCTCGGCGCCGACGGCAATCGTCACGACGGACAACAACGGCGCGACCTTCCTCTCGAGTCTGAGCAACCCCATTCCGACCGGCGGCCTGATTCAGCCTACCGGCTCCTCGCTCGGCGCGGCCACCGGTCTCGGATTGGCCATCGGTTCGGTCACGCCGTCACAGCGCCAGAGTCCGTACTACCGGCGCTGGCAGATCGGCGGCCAGCGCGACCTCGGTGCGGGCTGGAGGATGGAAGTCAACTACCTCAACTCACGCGGTACCCATCTGCCGGTGCAGCGCGAATTGAACGGTATTCCGTACCAATACCTCTCCACATCCAACATTCGGGACACCGCACAAGAGAGCTTCCTGAGCGCTTCGGTCGCGAATCCCTTCGCCGGCATGCTGCCCGGAACGACCCTCAATGGCGCAACGACCACGCGCGGCCAGCTCCTGAAGCCGTTTCCGGAATTCCTGAGCATCATCACCGAGGAGTACCGCGGCTCCGACTCTTATGGCGCCGGCTCAGTGACGATAGAAAAACGTTTCAATCAGGGTGCCTCCCTCACCGCCTCCTACACGCGCTCACGGCTGACGGACAAGCTCAACATGCTGAACCCGACAAACGGCATTCTCGAGAACCGCATCTCGCCGAATGACCGTCCGAATCGCGCCACATTCGGAGGGACCTACGATCTTCCGTTTGGTGCCGGCAAGAAGTGGGGCTCCAACTGGGCAGGATTCACGCAGGCGCTCATCGGCGGCTGGTCCGTCAGCGCGACTTATCAATATCAGAGCGGTTTCCCCCTGAGCTGGGGCAACGTCTACTACGATCCATCCCGCGACCCGCGCGATCTTCATTCCTATATCGGCAAACACGTCTGTCCGGGTAACCCGGCTGGTGTGGCCGGTCTCGATTGTCCCGCCTGGGATACCTCAGGCTTCTACATCGCCGGCGGCACCGGCCGCACCGATGCGCGCATCCAGCTCGGTAACAACGTACGTACCTTCCCGTCCACGCTGCCGAACGTCCGATCCGATCCTCTTCAACTGATGGACATCGGCATCTACAAGAACTTCGGTCTCCCGCGCGGGATGACCTTCCAGGTCAGGATCGAATCGATCAACGCGCTGAACTACACCGTGCTCTTCAACTCCAACATGGATCCGCGCAACTCCCAATTCGGGCTCGTGAACCAGGACCGCAACAATCCGCGCGACATCCAACTCGGCGGACGGCTATCCTTCTAACGGTGGATTTGACCGTATTGCTTGAAATTCCTGCCACGCCGTTTCGTCGAGAGCCCTTCTCCCCCCGCGGTTTTTTGCGGGGGGAGAAGGTGCCGATAGGCGGATGAGGGGGGCGTATTCGCGATATGCGCGATTTACCGACGCTGGTCCGAAACCGATTGAAGGCATCGCATACCTTGTTGACATTCTCCTCGTGCGGCAATGACGTCCTCGTGTTTCGCCCCCCTCATCCGCCTTCGGCACCTTCTCCCCCCGCAAGAAACCGCGGGGGGAGAAGG
>Ga0210402_10001044_pt1 | contig 29398 bp, 24 predicted proteins | sample IncBWC7MmetaG_FD_161055 | JGI IMG/M metagenome (GOLD analysis project Ga0210402, IMG submission 161055) | Forest soil microbial communities from Barre Woods Harvard Forest LTER site, Petersham, Massachusetts, United States - Inc-BW-C-7-M | ecosystem: Environmental > Terrestrial > Soil >...
TACGCCTTGAACACTCTTAGTCTGGTCAATCCTATCCCGAAGGGTGTGGCAGCTCGAGTCTACTACCTGAAAGGACGGGCACTACGGCAAAAAGGGGAAACGGTTGCTGCCATGATCAGCTTCCGGCAGGCTCTCGCGGCGGATCCGAAGTCCGTTGACACACTCGTCGCGATGGGCGAGATATTCGCAGCCGAGAACAAGCATGCCGATAGTCTCATGATGCTGGAGAAGGCGAGAGAGTTGAGCCCGGATTCTCGGGAGGTACTACGCCACCTGATTGTTGAAGCCATGGAGGCTGGGCAAAACGATCTAGGACTGGAAGCTGCGCAAGATCTTCAGCGCAAGAGCTCTGAACTGGACGACCGATACCTGGTTGCCAGCGTGATGATCCAGCAGAAACAATATCTGCCCGCAACCCATATCCTGGAAGATTATGTAACGCAGCGCCCGCAGGATGCGAAGGCCTATCTCGGGTTGGGAATGTCATACTTGAGTTTGTTGCGGTACGCGGATGCCCGCCAGGCTCTGGAGCACTCGCTTCAGCTCAATCCGAATCTCGCCGAAGTGCACTACCAGCTGGGGCTCTTAGCCGGCCAGCAGGGGAGCCGACAAGAGGCAATCGCGCACTGGCAAAGGGCAGTGGAGCTGCAACCTCATCACGCTCAAGCGCTGTTCTTCCTGGGCACCGCGTATCTGGAATTGGGGAATCTGGCCGAAGCAGAGAGCGCGTTCCAGCGTTCATTGGCAGCGGATCCGAGCAATATGAAAACGGAGTATGACTTGGCGCTTGTCCTCAACAAATCAGGGAAGTCGGAAGAGGCCAAGCAACACTTCGAGCGCTATCGAAGCATGCAGGAGGCAGAGCACACAACCGCGGGGAATCCACCGAAAGCTTCGGATCATCCGTGAAGTCGGCGTGAAGTTTGCGGACCTGATTCAGCGGCGTGGAACGTGTGCGTCCTGGCTATCTGGTTTTGCGGCCGCCACGGCGCTCTTTCCGGCAAATGGAGAGCGTTCAGTGATTCCCGAACCCTCCACGATGGTGTAAATGAAATCCGCGGCCAGGTCTTTGTAGGTTTCATCTTTGCCGCTCGGCCAGAGAATCCTCACGGAATTGATGGACGCTGCATCGCCCAAGCCAAAGTGCAGGCGCAGGTCATTCTGCGAGAGGTAGCTGGAGCCGCTCCGGACCTCGCCAATTTGAACCATCCCTCCACTGCTAATAATCGCCCGCGCTCCAATGGCCGCTTTGTTACTCTTCGTACCCACAAGGTGAAGCAGCGCAGCGTGGTGCGAACTCTGCGTGCGGTTGATGAGTAGAGTCGGAGGCTCACCGACGTTGAGCAACAGAACGTCTAACTTGCCGTCATTATTCACGTCTCCCACGGCAAGTCCCCGCCGAGAGGCAGGCGGCAACTGATTCAGTCCCGCCAGACCAGTCACATCTTCAAACGTCCGGTCGCGTTTGTTGCGGAACAACAGAAGCGGCTCCCGGAAGGGCGCGCCGCCTTCCACGAGATCCATTTGTGGATAGACGTGCCCGTTCGCCACAATCAGGTCGAGCCAGCCATCATTGTCCATATCAAAGAAAGCCACTCCCCAGCCCACGGGCATGAAACTGGACCGCGCTATGCCGGCGGACGCTGCGATGTCGGTAAAACCCTTCTCGCCCTGATTCCAGAACAACGCGTCCGGCTCTTCGGTGAAGTTGGTAACGACAATGTCCAATCGCCCATCGTGATCGAAGTCGCCGAAATCCACGCCCATTCCCGCGCGCTCCTGGCCCTCGAGACTCAGTGCCGCGCCGGCCTGCAATGCAACTTCTTCGAAAGTGCCATCGTGCTTGTTGTGATAGAGATAGTTTGGGCCGCCATCATTGGTGACGTAGAGATCTGGCCAGCCATCGTTGTCGTAGTCCGCCCAAATCCCTTGCATGCCCAGATAATGCCCGGGATCGCTCACGCCCGCTTTCTGGGAAACGTCCTCAAAGGTGCCATTGCCGCGGTTCCGCAACAGGAAATCGGATTCACCCGTGTGGCCTCGCCGGGCACATTCCATCGTCACTCCGCGAAAATCGCACAGCTTGCTGTCGTATTTCAGGAGTTTGTCGATGTCTACCTGCAAATATCGTGGCACGAACAGGTCGACATACCCATCACGGTCGTAATCACCCCAGGCTGCTCCGGTGCTGTAGCCGCCGAGTCGAACGCCCGCTTTTTCGGTGACGTCCTCGAACTTGCAGTCGCCTAGATTGCGGTAGAGCACGTTGCCGCCGTAGCCAGTGACGTAGAGATCCTGCCATCCATCGTTGTCGTAGTCGGCCACGGCGACTCCCATGCCATAACCCTTTCGAGTCAGACCCGCGGCTTGTGTGATATCGGTGAATTTCAGCTCGCCGGTCTTTGGATCGCCGGTCTGGCGGTAGAGCGTCACCATCGGATCTCCGCCCTGGCGATAGCGATCCACCGATGAGCCATTCACAGTGACGATGTCGAGCCGTCCATCGTTGTCGCAGTCGATGAACCCGACACCGCCGCTGGTGGACTCGATTACGTAACGATTTCCAGGTTGAGCAAGATGAGGAACCGTCAGACCGGATTGCTTTGTCATGTCTTCGAATTGCGGGAGCGGTCGCGCGGGTGTCTGGGCAAAACAGCACACGGCTGCAACAACCGATAGAACCGAAGGAGCGAAGGCACGAATGAGGTTCGCGCGGAGTGGCATCGTAGGCTACTTCGGGGTGCCTGGCTTGACTCGGGCCAAACTCGGCGTACTGCTCTTGAAAGGCGTCTTTTGCTTGACGCCTTCGCCCTCGACGATGGTGTAAATACAATCCACGGGAAGATTCTTGATGACATCCTTTTTCCCGCTCGGCCAACTCACCTCCGTCGTGTCAATCACCGTCTTTTCCTCGAATCCGAAATGCAGGCGCAGGTCGTTTTGTGAGAGGTAGCTGCTGCCGGAGCGCACCTCGTTGAATTGGACGACGTCGCCGGTGGTCACCGTTACGCGCGCGCCAATGGCTGCCTTGTTACTCTTCGTGCCAATGAGCTTGAAGAGCGCGGCGTGGCCTACGCCCTCAGTCCGATTGATGAGCAAAGTTGGGGGATGGCCGACATTCAGAATCAGGATGTCGATTTTGCCATCGTTATTCACGTCCCCAAATGCCGCTCCCCGCCTCGCTTCCAGCGGAAGCTTGTCGAGACCCGAGAGCGCGGTCACATCGTCGAACGTCCGGTCGCGATGGTTGCGGAACAGCAATACCGGCTGGCGATACGGTACGCCGCCTTTGACCAGATCCATTTGCGGATAGACATGGCCGTTGGCAATGAAGAGATCGAGCCAGCCGTCGTTATCCATATCGAAGAGCTTCGTTCCCCAACCCACGAGCGGATAACTCGGCTGGGCGATATGAGAACTCCAACTGATGTCGGTAAACCCCAGGGCTCCACGATTCCAGAACAGTAAATCCGGCTGCTCCGTGAACTCAGTGACGATGATATCCAGCAGTCCGTCGTGGTCGATGTCACCGAAATCGACACCCATCGATCCTTCTTCTTGCCCGTCTCCGCTGAGCGCCGCACCGGAGAGCAGGCCAACTTCCTCAAATGTGCCATCGTGCTTATTGTGATATAGATAATTCGGGCCGGCATCGTTGGCTACATAAAGGTCCGGCCAGCCGTCGTTGTCGTAATCCGCCCAGACACCCTGCATTCCGAAATAGTGCTTCGGGTCATCGACCCCTGCCTTCTTGGAGACATCTTCAAAAGTGCCGTCTCCCCGGTTCCGAAAAAGGAAGTCGGACTCTCCCGGCAAACCCCACGGGCCGCACTGCACGGGAATACCACGAAACTTGCAGGTCTTATCGTCGCTACCAAACCGGGGAAGCTTGTCGATGTCCACGGAGACGTAACGCGGCACAAACAGATCGACATACCCATCGCGGTCGAAGTCGCCCCAAGACGCTCCCGTGCTGAAGCCTCCAACACGCAGTCCAGCTTTTTCTGTCACGTCTTCGAACTTGCAATTCCCGAGATTGCGGTAGAGTACGTTCCCGCCATAGCCGGTTACGTAAATATCCTGCCAGCCGTCGTTGTCGAAGTCGGCGACGGCCACGCCCATGCCCCACCCTTTGCGAGTGAGTCCGGCCTCTTTTGTTATGTCGCGAAATTTCAGATCGCCATCCTGGTGGTAGAGGGTGATCATGGGATCGCCGCCCTGCCGGTAACGATCTACGGAAGACCCATTCACTGTAATGATGTCGAGGTTGCCGTCGTTATCGCAGTCGATGAAACCCACGCCCCCGCTCATGGATTCGAGGATGTAGCGTTGTTCGGGGGTGGCATTGTGGGTCACCGTAAGGCCGGCTGATTTGCTGACGTCCTCGAATTGGGGGACGGGCAATGTTGGGTCGGTGCTTTGTGCGAAACCAGAAGACGCGAGGAAGATCAATCCGAGGAACACGAGTGCCAGGACGGTGCGAACAGAGCGGCCCATGCGATTCGTGTATTCTAACAAAATGCGGGTGCGGGGGCGACGCCTGGCCGGACGGGTTTTCCTCGTATTCGGCAGCGTCTTGATCTTAGCTGCGGCACAACGATGCGCAGCACAAAAACCCGCCGAGAGTCCCTCCCAGCCGCCCGTTCAACCCACCTTTCATTTTTCTGACATCACAGCGGCGGCTGGAATTCACTTTCAGCATACGGTTTCTCTGGAGAAGAAATATCTGATTGAATCCATGGCCGGCGGAGTCCTTCTGCTGGACTATGATGGCGATGGCTGGCTCGACATTTATTTCACCAATTCGCCCAGCGTCGACATGGCCATTCACGGGCAAAAGGCTAAGAGCGCGCTCTACCGTAACAATCATGATGGAACCTTTACGGACGTCACCGACAAAGCGGGCGTGGGCTATCCTTGTTGGGCCATGGGAGGCGCCGTCGGAGACTACAACAATGACGGCTGGGCGGACATCCTTGTCACCTGCCAGGAAGGCATGGTGCTTTATCGCAACAACGGCAATGGCACCTTCACGGATGTTACGAAGCAGGCTCACCTGACGGACCCGCGCTGGTCGACCGGCGCCGCATTTGCCGATTACGATGGCGATGGCTTTGTCGACCTTATGGTCTCGCGATACGTGGAATTCGACCTGAATCATCTTCCGCAGTTCGGCGTCGGAGCCACTTGCCGCTTTCGCGGCATCCCAGTACAGTGTGGCCCACGGGGCATGAAAGGCCTGGGAGACAGCCTGTATCACAACAATGGAGATGGCACGTTCACCGACGTTTCGAAGGCGGCCGGCGTCGACGATAAGGCCGGATACTACGGACTTGGAGTCGTCTGGAGCGACTTCAACGATGACGGGCGGCCCGACCTGTTTGTCGCCGACGATTCCACACCCAACTATCTCTATCGGAATGACGGCAACGGACACTTCACCGACGTGAGCTACATCTCCGGCACGGCGGTTAGCAGCGATGGCGGCGAAATGGCCGGCATGGGCATCGCGGTCTGCGACTTCAATCACACTGGGCGCTTCTCAATCCACGTGACAAACTTCGAGGATCAGAGCAATTCGCTGTATCGCAATGACGGGAATATGACTTTCACGGAGGTCTCCCACGCCGCCCGCATTGGAGACGTCACAGTCCCGTACCTTGGGTGGGGTACCGGGTGCGTCGACTTCGACAACAACGGCTGGCCCGACCTGTTCGTCGTCAACGGACACGTATACCCCCAGGTCGACTCGCTGGTCGCGGGGGCGAAGTACCGTGAGCGCAAACTCGTGTTCCTGAACCAGAGGGATGGCACGTTCGCCGATGTCAGCAATTCCGTCGGTCCTGCCGTGACCATCCCACAACCCAGTCGGGGCGCGGCGTTTGGGGATCTCGATAACGATGGCAGAATCGATGTTGTGGTCGAAAACATCGACGGTTCGCCCATGGTCCTGCATAATATGACCCTCCATAATGACGGGACCAGTTCCAACCACTGGATCACAATTCAACTCGTCGGCACGCGCAGCAACAGACTCGCTCTTGGCGCGAAGGTGCGAGTGGTTGCAGGCTCTCTCTCCGAGATCGATGAGGTTCGCAGCGGCGGCAGTTATCTCTCGCAGAATGACCTGCGGGTGCATTTTGGATTGGGGTCCGCCGACAAAGTTGATAGGGTTGAGGTTCGCTGGCCCTCCGGAGGCACCCAAGTGTTGCAGAACCTGGCGTGTGACCGTTTCTACATTGTGAAGGAAGGCGAAGGGATCGTACCCCCAGATAAGGTTCGGTGAGGCAGTCTGTGAATAGGGTCTCCAAGTTTGGCGCATGCGCAGTGGCTGCCGTCGTCTGCGTCGGTATCCCAAAACTCTGGAGCCAATTTTCAAACCAAGTTTCGACCCAGCCTCACCCCGCTACCATGGCAGACCAGTTGGCGACGGAAGATCGCGTTCGCAAGCCCGGATGGTGGCCGACCAAGGGAAGTTTTCCGCGTAGCGCCTATCTGGGGGATGGGGAGTGTGCTCGCTGTCACGCGGATATCGTTTCCGCTCAGAAATCAAGTGCGATGGCCCAGACGGTGACACGCGCGCAGGATTCCGAACACCTGGCGAAACACCCTCTGAGTTATAAGCTTGGCCCTTACTCCTACCAGGCAGCCCGGAACAGCCCGACTGCAACTTACTCCGTCACCGACGGGACCGCTTCATTTTCGGTGCCGTTGCAGTGGGCATTCGGCATCCGGATGGGACAGTCCTTCCTGTTTGAAAAGAACGGCGGCATTTTTATGGCTCCGCTCACCTACTACCCGGAGGCTGGGGTGTGGGATTTCACGGTAGACCAGCCCCACTCCGTGCCGGAGTCCTTTGACAAGGCGATTGGCAGGCATCTCACAGACAGCGAAGTTCAAGGCTGCTTCAACTGTCACAACACGGCATCGACCACCAATGATCGATTCGATCCAGAACACTCGACTCCGGGAATCACGTGCGAGGCCTGTCACGGCCCCGGAACGGATCACATCGCAGCGGTGAAGGCGGGCCTCGCTGATCAAGGAACGACGATGATCCTGAACCCTCGTCACCTTAATCCCGTGGAGGCCGTGGATTTTTGCGGCGCCTGCCACCGCACCTGGTGGGATGTAACGCTGACCGGTGCAACCGGCCTGAAATCGCTCCGATTTCCACCCTACCGGATTGAGAACAGCCGCTGCTGGGGGAAAGGGGATGCGCGGTTAACCTGTGTGGCGTGCCACGATCCGCACCGGTCCTTGCAGCGCGATGCAGCATACTACGATCAACGCTGCCTCAGTTGTCACCTGAATTCCGCGGACGCCAAGCCTGCAGCCGAACACCCGGGGTCGGCTTGCCCTGTAGCCCGCAAGGATTGTGTGACTTGCCACATGCCGAAAGCCCGGGTGGAAGACATCCCGGTAGAGTTCACAGATCACCAGATCCGCGTCGTCCGCCCCAACGCTTCCATACCCAAATGAAGCCGTTCTCGCCAGTACTCTTCACGAAGCTTGGGTTCACGAAGGGAGGTTCACGAAGCCTGGGCGAGAAGCCTAATGCGGAGGAGCGGTCTTCATCGCGTCCGTCTGTGGCGCTTTCTCGATGGGATCGCCGCGGAATCCTCGGAAAGCATTTTCGGTACCTATGCCGAGGGTCCCGCCTGAATTCTGCGCCGCGCGATCATGCCATAGCTGGTAGGTGTGTTCGGCCTCGGCGATGTCAGCTTTGGATACGTCATTGTCGGCCGAGATACCGTCGAATGTCGGATCGTACTTGTCAGCCTGGTCGCGGTCGAAATACGCCTTGCTGTTGATGAAGTGCTTGTAGAGGTTGTCCTCGACCTTGGAATTCAGTTTCTTGGCATCCGCCGCGATCTGCTTCCAGTCAGCGTGTTGTTCATTCGCAATCTGCCCGATGTTTTTCCTGGCTTTCAACTGGGCGGCAATATCCTCCATCTGGGCCCCATTCTTTAACAGGACATGGGCCACAAAGAGGTCGCCATAGTTCAAGTTCAGGGCTCGGCGTTCGATCACCAGGGCAGGACGCCTTGCACCGAGCGTGTCGGCCACTGTGATGCTCACCACGCGGCGGCCGGTCGCGTCGGTTGCCAGGGCCGTAATCTTGTGCAGTTGTTTTTCTGCCTTCTGCTGGTCGTCGCTGAACGCGGAGACCGTAAAGGTGAGAGCGATCAAGGCGATGGAGAGAAGAGAAACCCGCTTCGTCATTACATGCCTCCAGCTTACTCCAACTGAAATCCGGCGCCGGGTTCTGTCGCATTCGTCAGGCTCAAATCCTGCGAATTAGGCCTAGTTTAGCATGATTGCACTGTTCCGGGACGGGAGCGGACGGGAGCGGCTTACCTCAACCGCCCTTGGGGGGCGGCGGCCGGAGAACACAAAGAATCACTGACAAATCTGGTTTTCACTCCGGCGCCTGGGGAGCGGGCTGAGCAAACTTCTCTTTAGCGATCGCTACATTCTGTTGTACCTGCTCGACCTGGATCGTGAACTGTCCGCTGGGACGGGCGATCGTCCAACGATACGGAATCTTCACACCGGCCGAATCTCGATAATCCGCATAGTCAATCTGCGTGGGATATAGCCCCAGCGCCGTGTCGATGTACCGCACCAGCCGCACCAGCACTCCAGACTGCTGATCGAAGTAGAAGTTCACCGGCGGCTTACCCTCGCGCAGCCCCTGCACAACGCTCGCCTCGCGGCCATCGATCGCCTGCGGCGCTAGCAGACGAAAATCAGTGAAAATATTCTTCATCCGCAGCGGACGATCGAGTTCCGCATCGAGCCGGGCCGCATCCGCTTCCGCCTGGCTCATCCACTGGATTGGGTGGCCCGGCGCACTCAGCCACCCCACTGTTCCGTTGTACGCGGTGAGGCTGTCGCCGTTCGGCAGGTGCATGACGGAAACGCGCTTGTCCGGTGCCTGAGCGTAGATATCGACCGGAAACGTTCTGCCGCCCAGGTCTGCGGATCCCTTCTCCACTCGGCTCGTAACTCTTTGAATTGCCGGCGCTCCACCCAGCGCCGCGACGTATTTATCGAAGATCGAATCGACCACCGCTTTTGTATCCGCGCCAACATCCGCCGCCTGGATGCCTTTCCCATCGCCGGGTCTCGCCGCCTCGAGATGAGCCGTTGTATTTGCTCCCGCCGGGATGATCGGGATTCCGACAGGATGTGTCTGCCCATGGTGGCACGAGTAGCATGTCACTTCACGATGACCTTCGAACTGCTCCTTGTTGATAGCAAACATCATTTCCATCATCTTGCGCGCGGTTTGCTTCGGCTTTTTGTCGTCCTTATCGAATGCGCCAGCCACATGACAGTATTCGCACCCAACGCCCAGTGAGGCGGAGATGAACTGCATGGACGGCATGAGTTGGTCCGCCGGGATCCCCTTCAGTATCTGGATGTTTTTGAAAGCATGATCGGACGTTTTACCCGCGGAGGGGCCGACTGCGCTTTGAGCACCGGAGAACAGTGCACTCAGCGCGATGGCTCCCGCCAGCACTCCGGCCAACGCCAACTTGGATTTGCGATTCATGATTTGTTATTCATAAAGACTTTCTACCGCGGACATCGTCGCAGTGTATCAAAAACTCCCAACTGCTAAGAAACTCTCGGATTCGCTCGACCCGCGCTCGTGCTACCCTCCTCCTTGACGGGTTACCCCTTTATGAAATGCTTTCTGGGCGTGCTCCTTTTTGTGGCTCTGGCCACCATGTGCATTGCCGACAATATCGTCTACATGCGCGTGCCACGGCCGTCGATCGAGGAGCACCTCAAGCTTGCCCAGGATGTGGAGGCCGAGCGCGTTCGCACTTTGCGCAACCTGTTTCAGAAGGCAGGATGCCCTCAGATCATTGAACAGGAAGTGCCCAAAGAGGAATTCCCCACCCTGATTTGTCTCCTGCCCGGTACCGAAGAAGGCACGATCATAGTCGGTGCCTCGTTGGATTACGCACCGGAGGAAGCGAAGGATCCAGCCCATTGGAGCGCGCTGGCCCTTTTGCCGCTGCTGGCGAAATCGCTGGGCCAGGTGCCGCACCGATGTACGCTGAAGCTCGTCGCATTTCCCGGACAAGAGCACGGGATGCGCGGCGCGACGTGGTACGTGAGTCAGTTGACCGAGGCTCAGCGCAAGACAATGAGAGCGATGGTCGACCTCGACAACCTGGGTCGGACGCCGGCCGTGTATGCGCTGGCACAGTCCGACAACACGCTCGCCGTCTGGCTGCAAGCAGCCGCACACTCGCTGCAACTTGCCACTCCGGCGCTGGTAGACGCGACCACGGCTAGCCTGCTCAAGAACAGCTCTCCGGCCATCAAGGACGAAGATCTGTGGGCAGATGCCAAGCCTTTTGAGCAGGCACACATTCCAGCAATTACCGTGCAGTCGGCCACACCTGCCATGCTGCCGGCCCTGCAGCGGAACGGGTCTATCCCGAATCGCGTCACAGGAACCGCGTTTGACACGGACGCTTACGAGGACACATATCGGCTGCTGTGTGTGTACCTCCTGTATCTGGACGGGAACCTCGGCAGGCCGCTGGTCAATCCAGGGCCGCTGGTCAATCCAGGCGTCTACTTGGGCCGGCTCTTCGATACGGCGGGGGTTTTTGCCACCAGTCCAATCGACGTGTCGGTGGCGATCGATCACTTCACAACAACGGAAGAATTAAACCGCTACGAACAGATCGTGCGGAAGGGAGGGCAGCAAGCACTTGCGGATGCGCTCGAGAAGGAAAGCAGTAAGGGCTATTACCGCTTCGGGCTCGACCTGGCATCTGGCGCCCAGGTGGCAGCTTTGCACAACTCCGGAAAGACTTACATCTTCCTGGTGGCTGTCCACCTCAAGGTGACGGCGGCAACGCCGTCGGAATACCGCTTTACCGTGATCAAGTTGAACCTGGATGGCAAAGGCGGCGGAGATGGATTGTTCTACAACTCCGCCAAGCTCCGCTTCAATAAAAAGCACGAACTGGAGGTTGAAGACTCCTTTTCCCTGCCAGACGATATCAGGGACGTGCGGCTGGAGCAGCCGGCCCCGCCGAGGACTTCCCCCTGACGACTACGCCCTGAGCGGGCTGATTGAAAAGATGGTGAGCGCGGAAGGAATCGAACCTTTAACCTACTGATTAAGAGTAGGCGAGTCTGATGGCGTCATCCACGTGTTAGCACCGTTAAACATTAATAACTTACCGGTTTCCCCTCAGAATCACTCTCAACCTTCTTGCGACGTAGAACTTTTGACCGTTCCTGTACGATCATCCACGAAATCGAATCTTTCACCGTTAGTTACCCTAATTACCCGGTTGTTCGTGTAATTGCCGATGTTTCACCGGCAATCGTGAATCACCTCTCGGGTAACGGCACATTGGTAATGATTAACCACGGCGCCCACTGCCTATACTCCAATCTGAGGAACAAAAAATGTCGAAGAAAATCGTTAGCGCGCTTGCTGGATTAATTCTGCTGCTGGCGGCTGCTGCATCGGTCCAGGCCCGCAATACCCTGAGCAACCAGATGCAAGTCACCGTTCCCTTTAAATTCGCGGTCAGTGGCCAGACGTTCCCCGCTGGCATCTATGTTATCCAGCTCAATGCCGAGCGCGGAACAATCCTGCTGCGTACCGACGGACAACAGCCGATAATGCTACAGGCCATGGGCAAGGAATCTCTTGCTGCGCCGAAGCACAGCCAACTCGTTTTCCACCGTTACGGTACGTCCTTCTTTCTGACCGAAGTCTGGACGGAAGGCAATACGGCTGGACGGGCTTTTGCTACCAGCGACCACGAGAAGGAACTCGCCCGCAAGAATACGCCCGACCAAAAGATCGTTCTGGCGGCCCGCAACTAGTAAAATCGTGTGTTTCCCGGGGCGAGCATTCGTGCTCGCCCCCTCCGGCACTGGAGTGCGGGAGGCCCGGAAGGAGCCGCCTGTAGCCCGCGAGTTTCTCGAAGTGGCTTGGCACCTCAAATCCCGCTCAACTCCTGGTCGAAAAGCCGGCGAACCTCACAGATCTCTTGCGGAACCTGCACCTGCGGTTGCGAAATGCTGATCTACCTCCGAGCGCTGGATCTTCGTTCTAGCCGGTGCGAAGTCGAGGACCACGCGTGACGGGACATCGCCGTGCTCAAGTCGGTCGAAGATCTGGTTGATTGAAGATAGGGGCTGTAGCTCGATATCGGCTTTGACCTTGCCTCCGACAGCGAAGGCGAGGGCCTCGGCCATATCCTGGCGCGTGCCGACGAATGAACCGCGCATGGTTATGCAGTTCGCCACCACATCGAAGAGCGGAACTGGGAATTCACCTGGCGGCAGCCCGACCAACACGCAAGTGCCAAGCTTCCGGGTCATGCCAATGCCTTGCTTGAATGCGATGAGCGAAGGCGCGGTAATCAGAACACCATGAGCTCCGCCGCCGGTCGCCTGCTTGACAGCGGCCGCCGGATCTCCAGTCTTGGCATTGATCACGAAATCGGCACCAAGGCGCGTGGCGTGGGCCAGCTTGCCATCGTCGATGTCGATTGCGCAGACGAGTAGTCCCATGGCCTTCGCATATTGGATGGCCAGGTGACCAAGTCCGCCAGCGCCAGAGATAGCGATCCATTCGCCGGGCCGTGCCTCGGTCTGCTTAATCCCCTTGTAGGTCGTGATCCCAGCGCAGATCAACGGCGCGGCTTCCGCCGGCGTAAGACCCGCGGGCACATGGGCAACGTAATTTGGATCGGCGATGATGTATTCAGCAAAACCGCCGTTCTTGGCGTAGCCGCCGAACTGAGCCTGAGCGCATACCGTCTCCCAGCCCCTCAGGCAGCACTCGCAGTGACCGCACGCCGAGTAGAGCCACGGCACCCCGACTCGGTCGCCCTCCTTTACAATTGTCACGCCCGATCGAACGGCAGCGACCAGACCGATGGCCTCATGGCCAGGGATGAACGGGAGCGTAGGCTTCACCGGCCAGTCGCCGTGGGCCGCATGGAGATCGGTGTGGCATACGCCGCAGGCCTCGGTCTTGACCAGGATTTGGCCTGCTCCGGGAGAGGGAACGTCCCATTCCAGAAGTGATAAGGGTTTTCCGAATTGCTCGACAACAGCTGCGTGCATCTTGGGCGCCATGTTTAACTCCTCTTTATTCTTTGCCTGAGTAGGAAATTCGAGCTTATCAACGGCCCCTGTCGTTTTTCTGAGCAAGAGTGATCAGTCTCCCCCCAGTCGCCCGGATTTCCCGAAAGGAGGGTGTATGGTTCACTATGAGTCAACGCGAAAATTCGAACAGCTGATGCTGAAAGCGGCCGACCACGCGCACGACACGGCAAACGAACTTGAGGGCTCTGGTTCTGCTCTCGCCTGAGAAATCCCGACAGTTCGCCCGGTTGCAGGCAAAGGCAAGTCACAAACAAGCCAAGGAATTTCGCGACTTAGCGCAGAGAGTCAAGGAGAGTCAGGGTCTCGCCATTTGCCCATATCCACATGCGCCGCGCGTCGTCATTCTCGGCAGACTCCAGTTGCCGCTCCTACTTCATTCCTAGATCCGTCAGGATCTTGGGATTGTTTTCGCCCGATGCGATAATTTGATGACATGCGGAACAGTCATTGGTGATGGTCTGGCCATCGGCACTGGCATGGCTGCCGTCATGGCACCGGAAGCAGCCCAGCGAAGCACTGTGCCCAAGGTTATCTGGGTGAGTACCCCAGGTGACACGCATGTCGGGGAAGATATTGCGGAGATAGATCGCCGCCACCTCTTCGCCCGATTGCTGCACCAGCGTGCGCTGCGCCCGACTGATCTCCGGGTAATTCGTTCGATAGAAGTTTGTGAGTGCGTCAGTAATGCGCTGATGCGCTACATCGCGGGTGGGATAATCCACCTTGAGAAGCTCCACAGCCTTTTTCTTGATGTACGGAAGCTCTAGGCTAATACGTCCTAGCGATATTTGCTTGTCCACTGCGCCTTCGGGCATCTCGGAGGTATGCGCGGGCCGGTTGTGGCAATCCAAGCAATCCATCACGCGATGCTCGCCCTGGTCCAATTGTTCTTGGGCCGGCTTGGCATCACTGGAAATGAATTCGGTGGTCTTTCCTTTATCGTCGGTGTAATACACGGCCGGGATCGTCTGCCGCTGGGGGTCGGTTGAAATGTAGCGGATGCGGGCGGCGTCTGCGAGATGGTGTCCGTGGATTCCGCTCACTCCCTGCCCATTGCTTCCTCCCACTTTCAGCATTACGACATCTGTCTGAGGCGTGTTTTTCTCATCGTCAGTGTAGCTGGTGCGAACCAGCAATTTATCGCCCGCAAAACGGCCGGGCCAGTGACATTGTTCGCAGGTTTGGCTGGCCGGACGGAGGTCTTTTACCGGCGAAGGAATGGGGCGTGGAAATGTGTGGAACGCCACCATAGCGACTTGCCGCAAGCCGTTAACTTTGGCTCGCACCATCCAGGGTAGCCCAGTGCCAATGTGGCAGTCCACACAAGCCACATGCGCGTGCGGGGAAAAGTGGTAGGCAGTATTCTCGGGAAGCATGACGTGACAGGTCGTACCGCAGAAATTCGTCGAATCCAGATACTCCACGCCGCGGTAGGATGCGGTTCCAATGATGAGAAGATTGAGCCCGGTGGCCACGACCACCCACTCCAAAGTGCGCTGCACCGCGGGCAGGCGCAGGTCAATGGCCGGGAAAACCGCCGGCAGTTGCCCACTTCCGCGCAGACTTCGACGCCTGAGCCAGATGCCGATTGGAATCAGCAGCAGGCCCAGTACGAAAATGGCAGGGAGTGTGAGAAAGACCAGGATGCCGACGTAGGGATGCGGCGGTCCCGGTAGGAAGATCTCATAGAACCAGAAGGCGATCGTGGTAAGCGCCGTGCTCGTCGTGATCACCGCACCCGTGAGCGAGACGGGATTCTGACCAAGGAAATAGATGGGCTGCGACCAGTCTCGGATACGTCCCCGCAGATTCATTAGAAAGCGCGTCTCTCCTTCTTTCTAGCTTGATGCGGCTCGGCGCACACACTCTATGCGTCGCGGCGGATCATCTCCGCCGCCTTGATACAATTCTTCACAATCTTGATGCCACAAACCGGCCAGTGACTACTTTTTCAGTGTACGGATATAAGCCACCAGCCCCTTAATGTCTTCCGCCTTCAAAGACTTTCCGTACGCGGGCATCTTGTTCTTCCCGTTCATAATGATAGTAGAGAGCTCCGTGTCCGACATTCCCTGCACGTCGGCCGTTGCGAAATCGTGGGCGCCCATTTTCTTCCCCGTCGCCGAGCCGCTTCCGTCCGCGCCATGGCACGCCGCACATTTCGACTTGTAGAGCGCCTCCGACGCGTTCTGCGCGTCCGCCGACAAGGAGAGAAACAACATGAAAACGACGGCTGTCAAAGTAACGAAAACTTGTATTTTGATTATCTTCATCTTCAGGCTCCATTCGATCGGTGGTTTATCTTCAAGTTCTCATGTGGCATGCAGGCTCCAGTTGTCGGGTTCAGATGCGAAGCATTGCTAGATCCAACAACTCTGAATCGTGTTTTCACGTTGGTGTCTGTTGCCGCTCTGCTCATTGTACTGATAGTAATTCCAGCCCGTATTCCACGCCAGCTTATGACCCAAATCCACGGTCAGGTTGGCAACCGGCTGCTGATACTTGTACTGCAACGCGCCGAGAGGCTGCAGAACGTTGAACTGCGGAATGGTGCCGTCAACGCGGGTGATGCTGTAGCCGAGATTGACCGTCACTCGCTTCTCGGGCTTGAACCTTATGGTGGTCATTCCGAAATTAGTGTGGTTGGTGGCACCATCCCCCAGATAACACCCCTACTGGCAAGCTGCGCTTAAGACTAGAACGTGTATTTCAAAGAGATCGTTTCGGTGTTCGCATGGAAAGTACGCGGCTGGGTTACGAGTGGCAGCCCCTGAGTTTCTTTCTCGTTGTAGTCGTAGAAAGAGTAGTTGCCTTTGAAGGTGAGACCCTTGGCGACATCAACGGCAATGCCGGCAGTGGGCTTGTGCCAGTTCAAAGCCTGGGAGAACGGGGCGTCCGGAAACGGACCAACGAAGGCGCAGCCCCCCGTTACTGCTGTGGACGCCGCCGGGCAAGGAGTAATTGGGTTACCGGCAAGAGGGGGGCTGTTACCGTAAATGTCGCTTGTCATTAGCAAGAGGCCGCTGCCGTCGCTACCACCGGGAAGCAGCCAATTGTTATGGCCCGCGGTGCTGGTGATTTCATAGCCGACGTTCAGGGCAACGCGATGGATGGGCCGGACGATGAGAGTGGCAAATCCGGTGTTGGTTCTCTCCTGGTAGTTCAGTATGAGCGGCAGACCTCCGGATTGGAAACCGTTACAGAGAGCCGGAGTGGCTTGCACGGTCGGCCCGGTCGACGGCACGCAGGTCGCCGAATTGATCTGCTGGTCGAGATAAGTCCACCCAAAGTCGAATCCCACCCACCGGTCGGGGTGCAGGCTCGCTCCGAGCGTGTAGTAACGCCAATGATCCATGTGTCCGTAAGCGGGCGGGACTGTGTTTGCCCCGGTAGTGGGGAACAGGTTAGGGTTCGCTGGATTGAACGACGTATTGACAGACTCGGCAAAGTCATTCCGGGTCTCAATGAAATGCACACCGCCGTTGACGCTCGCCCAACGGTTCACCTTGTAGGTGGTATTGGCCCGCAGCCGTTGCTGGTGACGCGGACTAATAGTGGTGAAGGCGTTGTCGGCACTCAGAAGTTCCAGATCCGCATTGACGCGCCACCCATCCGTCGGACGGAACACAACGCCTCCGAGAGCCGTGTGTTCGTTGATCCTGGTGACGTTCAAGTTGGCGGGCAAAGCATTGTTCGTCGCCAGCGGGGCGGGCACGCCGTTGTCTGCCAGGAAGTAGCTGTTCAGGTTTGGTGAGTCACCCTGGAGCGCGCCCGTCAGCTCACGCCGTCCATAGCGGTAGCCGAGGTAAGCGCTCAGGCGGCGGCTCGGAGCCCAGTTCACCTTCGCTGTGTTGGAATACGTCTTCTCGGCCAGCACCGTAGCAAATAAGTCGGAACTCGAAGGAGTGGTGCAACCGGCGGTGGCTAGAGTCAAAGTTGGACCGGCGGCACCAGAACAGCTGAATCCCATTTGATTGGAGTTGCCCGGGTTGCGCCAGTTAAGCCAGCGGAACTTGTCCGAAACACTCCAACTCGGGGTGAAGTGGTAGGTCAAGCCGAGATCCGCATTGCCCGAGACGCGATTCGTGTGCGTCGTAGCGGTGAGCAGGCTGACGCCAGTATTACTATTATTACGATCATTGGCAAAGTCCTGATAGTTCAGGAGGTCGGAGCTTCCGGAACTATAGGTACCGGAGGCGGTCACGTCCAGCTTCCGGATGTAGTTCGACTGCAACGACAACTGCGAGGTCGGAATGCCAGTGCGAACCCGACCGGAACGAGAGAAGCTGAACAATCCAATGTTGCACTTTGGGTTTGTAACCAGGATATTGCCGCCCGGGAAGGTGATGCCAGGGACGATAGTACAGCCGGAAGGTGGAAGCGGAATACCAATATCGATCGGCGCCCCTGTCACGCTGTCCGTGAATGACAGATTGTTGTCCCTGAAGTTGGGATCGACCTTATCGTGTTCGTAGAACTGGTCGAAGCTGATGGTCGTCCGATCCATCAGCCTGATGTCTACACCGAACTGGTAACGGTCGGAACGCCACTGGTCGTACTCCGTCATCAAGCTGCGAATCGGAGACTCAAGGGTGGTGTCAAGCCTGCCAGCGTTGTTGTTGCGCGCATAGCCGAGGCGGAACCGGATGGCCGACTGGGGAAACAGGATCAGGTTGAAATCGCCCATTTGGCGGGTGATGTCCTGAAGGTGAGGACTATTCGTGTACCACGGCATGGTCGTCGGGTCAAACCCACCGGGGCTGACTTTGAGGGCGGCGCCGATGCCTTGATTTAAATTCAACGGGTTCGCAAACAGGTTGAAATCGAAGAAGTTCTCGTCCCGCCGGTAGAGGCCGACGAAGTTGTACCACTTGTTCTTCTCGATCCGCAGTCGGCCGACGTTGTTCGGGTCGCCACCGAATCCGAAGCTGCTCAGGTACAAGTTGTCGAAGAGGCCTCCGATGTGGGTCATCGAGCGCATCGACAACTCTTGCCCGAGAAGACGCGGACCGTTCTTCAGGTTAACCAGCGTGTCATACAACTGCTGGTTGCCGTTGACGTTCGCAACGCGGCCGCCGAACTCGACGGACTGATGCACAGTGTAATCGCCCCATACACGGCCCGGGGAGGCTTCCTCATCGCCCTGAGGCAGGGCGAACTGCGGCGCCGCCAGCATCAGGAGTGCCACCAAGACTGCATGCTTCCTGTTCGTGCAGCGGATCCGGTCTGACGGCTCTTCTCCCGGAAGGAGAGGCCGCGGTGAGCTGTGATTTGTATTGGCCATCGTCATGTTCTCCTCCCCATTATTTGAAGAACTTGGAGTCTATATTTGAGCCGTGGATACTCATGTGGCACAGAATGCAATCCTGCCGGAACGCGTTCTGCGGGTGCGGGCCAGGCGGAATACCCGTATGGCACTGCAGGCAGAGCGTGTTCACGCGTGCGGTCAGCAGCATGCGGGGATAGGGCGAGCCGTGCGCGGTGTGGCAAGCCTGGCATCCCTCAGCCTTAATCGGTTCGTGCTCGAAGACGAACGGTCCACGCTTGTCGCTATGGCACTTTAGGCAAACCATATCCTGATCCGGGGTCGATCGAAGCTGGCGGTCTCTCGACGCGCCGTGCGCATTGTGGCAATCGGCGCACTTGATCAGCCCCTCTTCTACGCGATGATGGAACGGCTTCTGGAAATCGGCTCTCTGTTCAGCGTGGCACGAAAAGCACAGCGCCGTCTGCTTCTTTACCAGCAGATATTCCAGCGTGGAGTGATGCACGGAGTGACAGGATGTGCAGGAGATGCCGTTCGCGTTGTGGGTTGAACGCATGAATTCGCGCTGCTCAGGATTCGACTCGTGGCAGGCCAGGCAACGCTTGGTGATGGCTTCCGGCTTCGCCCCAATGTAAGTGAAGATCTTGGTCTTATCGCCACCTCCCGCCACATGCGCCGCCCCGGGGCCATGGCACGACTCGCAGCCATGAGCCGCTTCGCCCCTGATCTTGGGCAGGCTGGTTCTAGAATGCGGACCCGCTTCAAAGTTCTTGAATTGATCTTCGTGGCAGCCCTTGCACGTCTCTGAACCGACGTACTGCGACTCGCCTGCAGTTTCCGCGGACGCAGGGCTATCCGCAACGGCGTTCTGCGCTTTGCCATCCTGTTTGGCGGCCATCAACGTCACCGCCCCCACCAGGAGGACACCAAGCAGAACCATCATTCGGCAAAGTCCGCGGAATGCTCGTGGATCGGTCATCCTTCACCTCACGTCAATCGACCCGAGACTATGACAGCGCACTAATACGAAAACTTTTCCCTATTCGAGGAACTTGGCGGGCACGGAAGAACCCAGCGCCGACTCGGGCATCTTCTGCGCCTGCGTCACGCTGATCAAGAAGCTGAACCAGAAGGCTAACGTCAACCCTGGAACCGAAGTCGAACACGGGTCCTTCCCGAGATTCTCATCCAGTCCGGAATTGCCATGATCAACCTCAAATTCAGAGAATCGCACCATCGTTTTGAAAGCAATCCGTTGCGAGATTTTGTTACCGTTCTTGTCCCAAATCGGGACTTAGCAGCATGAACTCAGGCGTCCCTGTTAGCTCAGTACATTCCGTGAGGTCGAAAGACACTTCCCCAATTGATAAACTTAGATAAATCAGAGAACGCCTGTCTGTTCACAATTGACCACTTCGGCAAGAGTCCGCTTGAGCGGTTACCGCAGAGATGAACCTTGCCTTTCTAAATCATTGGCAGCGTGGCGGCTCGAATTAAGATGAGCGCTGATGAACCGTTCCAATATCTGCACTCGATATAACATCGGGCACACAGGGCGGAATCGACTACTTAGTCATAAATTTCAAGAAGGGGATGGAGTTCCCACGCCGGCCCTTGCGGCAGATTTTCGTACGTGTAGACCCGGGGTGCATCGATGGACTCGGCGATGCCCGCCGCGCACCAACCTCGACTTGCAGCACTGTATCGGCATCCAGCGTGATGTACCGATGACTAGTAAATCCCCGTACCAGCGTAGTTCTTACCACACTGGTGCGGCCCGGTAACCATGACGACAGGCGTATCGATGAGGGCGGCCTTCACCTGATCGACGGAAAACCTAGGAAATAGCTTGGTGTTCGAGTTGTCTAATTCGGATCACTGCTCCGTCCATCCCGGATTATATTAACGTCTACCTCGATTACATTTACGTCCAGTTCGGCTTACAACCCCGTCTAGTCCGGATCTTGCACCCCCTGAACTTGCTCTCCGCGCCGTTGCAGGAAATGATTCGGATGCAAGAGGTGCATACAAAAACGCATACAAAAGTCTTCCAGTGACCCTAACCTAAGTATCTGATAAAATATAAAATTGTTTCGGAACTGGCAGATTTTTATTTACGTCTAAATTATTGATTCTAAAGCGGAAGTGGTGGAACTGGCAGACACACCATCTTGAGGGGGTGGCGCCGAAAGGCATGGGGGTTCAAATCCCCCCTTCCGCACCAATTTTAAAACTGTAGATTGAATAGGTTATAGGCAGCTGCCTAAAGCACGTCGTTGACCTGGCCGCAGCGCAAGGTACTCGATGCCATTGCGTCGACGTACCGCCGGGCTCGGCGGACATCGTGATCAGTGCTCCAACTGCAGTCATCAAGCCATCTTATAATTAGCTGCCGCAACCGGCACTGCCCCAAGTGCCCGACTAAAGGCTCGCGAGAAGTGGCTCGCGAAGCGCTAGCAGGAACTCCGGCCGGCGAGCTACTTCCATTTGGTCTTCAGCGGCCGCACGCGCTCGTGCCGCTAATGTGGCAGAATCAGCGACGGCTGTTCTCGCTGTTGTTCGAAGCCAGCGCCTCCACGCTGTTCGAAGTGGCCGCCGACCCCAGGCATCTCGGCGCCGGGATCGGTTTCCTCGCCATCATGCACACCTGGGGACAAACACTCCAACTTCATCCTCATATCCACTGCGTCGTGTGCGGCAATGGTTTTGTGACTTTGCTCCACTGCTAGCGCATTTAACACCGCGGCAATATTCGATATGTCAGGCGGTCGCGCGCGATATTGAACTTTGAGACCAGGATCAGTTGGCTCAACGTTCCTGCTGAAGAGTCACTGCTACATCCGCTACTGACAGTTGAACAAGCCCTGCTTCATTTTTCGGTCCGGGTACGTCAGACGTGTTACGAGTGGATGGTCGACAAGTCTTACTTTACCGGATTATGGAAGGTTTGCCCGTGATTCGACCCGAAGAGCAGATTGCTCGTGGGCGGGTCTCGGCAAAGATCCTGGAAGGCACCCGAGTACCTCTTGTTCCTAGCGGCTTGCTTTCCAATGAATTGGTGATTTACGCAGCTCTGGTCTAAAGATCGAGCATTATCCATGTTGGCGCATGGTCGCTGGCGTTCACCTGCCCACGCGCCCATCGGTCTACACCGCCGTCCACGAGCCGGTCCGATACCTTCGGCGAGAGCAGAAAGTGATCGAGTCGCATGCCTTTGTCCTTCGGCCACCGTTCATATTTGTAATCCCAGAATGTCCAGAGCGGCCCGTCCGGATGTAGCCTCCGCATCGCGTCGGTCCAGCCTTGAGCCAGCAAACGCGCAAAGGCTTGGCGGCTTTCGGGTTGGATCAACGCGTTATTATCCAACGATCGTGTCGGATAGATGTCCTGCGGTGTCGGCACCACGTTGTAGTCACCGGCCAATACCACGGGGGCGCCGCTCGCCATGAGTTCGGCGGCATGGGCGATGAGGCGCTCAAACCAGGCCAACTTGTAGTTGAATTTCGGTCCAGGCTGCGGATTCCCGTTGGGGAGGTAGATGGAAGTGATCAGGACTCCCTGAACCGCCGCTTCGATGTAGCGGGCTTGGTGATCTTCAGGATTCCCCGGCAAGCTTGCGCAGGTCAGCACGGGAGTGTGGTTTCGCGCGAGAATGGCCACGCCGTTCCAGGAACGCTCCCCTTGCCAGACTGCTTCGTACCCGAGAGTTCGAAGGGCATTCACGGGAAAGGCTCCCTGCTCCGCCTTGAGCTCTTGGAGACTAACCACGTCCGGCTCAGCTTTGGCTAACCAAGCCAAGAGGTTATCCAGCCGCTTATTGATGTTGTTAATGTTGAAGGTCGCGACTCTCACCAAGTCCCTCCCTGCCCTGTACCTCTGGGTGCGCATCCCAAAAGCAGCAACCGAGTTCGTTGTTCCGGCTGCCATCATTTTACCGGTGGAAAGAAATGGAAAACCCCGAACTAAAACGCATACCCTAGTTCTGGAGGTGGCCGGTCTTTAAATGGCTGGTCAGTGAGGCTTTTATCGATTCGACTAGGGATTGTGAGCGGTTGGTCGGCAAGTCTTACAAGGATGGTGCGCCCGAGGTCAGTCAATTCATAATCAACCCTCGGTGGAATGGTCGGATACAGAGTGCTCTTCCCGAGACCGTCCTGCTCCAGGCCTTTCAGCGTGGACCGATTCAGGCCGCTGGGGAGGTAAGAATAAAGGAGAGCAAATCTGGTAAAACACCGTGGGGTGCGTTTATGGAGATCCTGCGGCGACCCGGCCATCTTCCTTATGAGAAGTTGACGGAGAAGCGGCCTTTCAATCCAAGGGACAATCGGACCAGTCGCTAATATCGTTGTATGAACAATTCAGCCAATGAGTTTCGTTTTACGAGTTTGCTTATATGAGTTCCGCTACCCTGAAGATCGAGCAGGACGTTTGGCGGCCCAAGTACAATCCTTGGCTGATTGCTGTTGTTGTGGCGCTGGCGGCCTTTATGGAGGTCCTCGACACCAGCATCGCGAACGTGGCCCTGCCGTATATGGCCGGCAATCTAGGCGCCAGCAACGACCAAAGTACGTGGGTGCTGACTTCTTATTTGGTCTCGAATGCCATCATCCTGCCGATCAGCGGCTGGATCGCCGGAGCCATCGGGCGGAAGCGCTTTTTCATGGCCTGTTTGGGAGTCTTTACCATAAGTTCCTTGCTTTGCGGCATCGCACCGAATCTAGGGTTTCTTCTGCTTTTTCGCGTGCTGCAAGGCGTGGGTGGCGGCGGGCTGCAGCCCATGGCTCAGGCCATTCTGGCTGACACTTTTCCACCGCAACAGCGCGGCTTGGCATTTGCGCTATATGGCATCACGGCCATCATGGCCCCTACCATCGGCCCAACCCTGGGCGGATGGATCACCTTCAACTATTCCTGGAGGTGGATTTTTTTTATCAATCTTCCGGTTGGTTTGACCACCTGGTTTCTGGTGCGGCGCTTTGTCGAAGACCCTCCCTATTTAAGCCGAATCAAGGCGGCCGGAGTCAAGCTGGACTACATCGGCATAGCACTGCTCACACTCGGTATCGGGGCGTTGCAGGTATTGCTCGATAAGGGCCAGGAAGATGATTGGTTCGGGTCGCGCTTCATCACAACGTTAGTCGTGGTCGCGACCGTGTGCCTGATTTCTTTGGTTGTTTGGGAGTGGCATCAGAAAGCACCCATCATCGACGTCCGGATGTTCAAGAGTTTTAACTTCGCGAGTGCAAGCTTGATGATGTTCACCTTGGGAATCCTGTTGTTCAGCAGCCTGGTATTAATGCCGCAGTTCTTGCAGACGCTCCTCGGCTACACATCCGAACTGGCTGGGCTTGCTCTTTCAGCTGGAGGACTGGTTTTGCTGTTTGAGATGCCGATCATGGGCCAACTCACGACGAAGATCCAGGCCCGTTACTTGATTGCCTTTGGTTGGCTAGCCCTGTCCATGGCGATGTTCTATTCCACCAAGCGGATTGACCTTCAGATCAGCTTCGCTGCCGCCGTGTGGCTGCGCATCACGCAGGTGATTGGTTTAGGGTTTCTGTTCGTGCCGATTACGCTGGTGGCTTACATTGGAATTTCACCGGAGAAGAACAATGCGGTCGCCGGAATCGTCAATTTCATGCGCAACATGGGAAGCAGCGTGGGAACGTCGTTAGTCACTACTCTGATAGCGCGGCGCTCGCAATTCCATCAGGCGAGGTTGGTGCAGAACGTCAGGCTCGCCAATCCCACTTTTTTGAATTCGGCGAACGGCTTGGCTCAACGCCTGGCTAAGGCTGGCGTGGGCAATCATGACTCGCAATTACAGGCTTATGCCAGGATTTATCAATCCGTGCAAGCCCAGGCGGCAAGTTTGGCTTACGTCGATACGTTTATGGTTCTTGCCGTGGGGGCGGGTATCATGTTCTTTCTAGCTTTCGTTTTGAAGAAAAATGAGCCCGGTGGCGGCGGTGCGGTGGAAGTCGGCTGACCAAAGCTGGCGTTATCTTCAATCGGATGAAATAGGGGTTTGCCGGGGTCTTAGATGGAAATGATAAAAATCGTCACCATTGAGCGCGAATACGGAAGCGGCGGCGGCGAAATCGCTCAACTCTTGGCTCAGCAGCTTGGCTGGAAGCTTTGGGATCAGCTGCTGACTGAGGAGATAGCGCGGCTTGCTGAATGTTCCAAGGCAGTCGTCGAACTTCGGGAGGAACGAACCGATCCGCTCTACTATCGGCTCTTTAAATCGTTTTTGCGGGGGAGCTACGAAGGAAGCCTCAATGCGCACAAGCTCAAAGTTGTCGATAGCGAGAGCATTTTGAAGCTTACAGAACGTGTGGTTCTGCGCGCGGCGCAAACGGGAAACTCTGTCATCGTCGGAAGGGGATCGCAGCAGTTTCTCAAGGACCGCCAGGATACGTTGCGGATATTTCTTTATGCTCCGAGAGAGGATAAGGTGCGGCGCCTGTTGGCTCGCGGCAAGAGTGAGAACGAGGCCGAACAGCTCGTCGATACGGTTGACCGGGAACGCGCAGATTTCATCCAGAAGTTCTTCCACGTCGAATGGCCTAACCGCACCCTGTATCACACCATGATCAATACTGCGATCGGGGACCCGGGAGTCCTTCACATGATTCTGGATTTTATGAAAAGCCTCGATACAAGAGTTACTGTCTAGGAATAAGTTGTACGGCGGAGCTCATCACATCAAAGGCAATTGGGCCTTTGCCGCTCTCAGGCGAACTAGTGTTCAGGTTCCGCGTAACCCCATTCCCCGCAGTCCTACACGAGACCGATTGGCAGTATTTTGTCTAGATTAGGCGCGCAACTGCCGGAACACGCCGGATGGCGGCAATTGCAATCCAGCTCAACGCCAGTGTGCCGGTGAACACAATGAACGCCTTTTCTATCGCAGACAATTGTGCTTTCAACATTGCGTATTGCAACCAGCTCACGATGGCGTAGTGGATCAGGTATATCCCGTAGGCGTTCTCGCACAGACTGTCAAAGATCTTTCGGGGCTTGGCGAAGCGCGCGAACAGAGCTAGAAAGGCCATGCTACTGGCGGCACAGGACAACGTGAAAGTGAAGCCCCCCAGGGTCCCCCAAAGATAAGGAGAGTTTTGAGCCGAAATGGCCACGATGAACACGGCGCCGGCTAAGCCGAAGGCAAATAGTGCCCCGCCCGTATAAAGGGGCCAGCCCCGCGCCAGCTTTCCGTCCCGCGCCAGAAGGCCGCGCTCCAAGCTGGCGGCACCGATGCCTACCCCGATCAGGAAATAGACCAGGTAGTGAAGGATGCGGCTTGTTTGGAAAAAGAAGGGACCAAAGACTGTCCACCGGAAGGGATTGAACACGAGTGCCATCGGGATATAAGCGGCTGCGGAGGCTAATACCAGAATCGCAAAGAACGCAATCGGGCGCTGCGACGGGCGCGACAACAACCTGCCGAGGACGTCGCCCCACTTCGGCATCAGCATGAACAGCACGGTAGCAACGCAGTCGAACGCCAGCAGGACCCAAACGAACCATGCCGGTCCTGCCGGCCAGTTGCCGAGGGAAATCCACTGCCGCCAGAAACCAGCCAGGCCTTGATGCCCGGTCTGGAGATACGCCGGGTAGTAAGCGAGCGGGGCAAGGCACGCAGCCGCGACGACGAACGGCAGGCCGAGTCTGAACATGCGATTCCGCAGAAAAGCGCCGCTACCTTTGCGCTGCAGGCTCTTCCACACGAACAAACCCGAGAGCAAGAACATCAGCGACATAAAGAAAGTGTCATTGAACCCCACCAACAGGCTGAATCCGCTCCACCGCTGCGCGTCTACCACCGGAAACGCGGGCCACAACCGAGGCTCGGCAATCAATGAGGTCAGCGGCGCCGGAGCAAACGGATGATAGGCGACAGCTGCATGATGTGCGAGGACCAGTAGCGTGACAAAGGCGCGCAGGTAGCCGATGGCCACGTTGTATTGAATCTGAGAAGTGTTACCCGGCTCGGGAAGAGAGGCATGCTCGTTCAGTGGAGGCGCGAATGGTGTCTGAGTCACACTCATGTTGGGGGTCTCTCTCTAAACCGAGGTTCTAAGCAAGACGTTGAAACCGGCGAAGCGCGAGCCAGCCAAAGAGCAGAGTCACGCCCGCAAGGACGGCTACACAGACCACTACCCCGCCGCGACTGGATGGACCGGTTGCGCCGAATGAAATTTCGTCCAGACTGGGGGACTGCAATATGTGCAGCCCCAGCTTAGACAAATAGAATGCAGGGGAGAGGAATTCGATGGGCTGAGCGGACTTGGGCAGTGGGTAGAATAGCCCTCCAAGATGCATCATGGGTAGATAAGCGAGGTTTACGAAAGCTGGTGCACTCTTGCCCGAGGCCCGCGTGCCTATAAAGAATCCAATCGAACAAAACGCCAGCGATCCCAGAATTTCGATCACTGTAAACAACAGGAATTGTCCGGCGGTGATCCGGAGATGGCCGACTGTCAGCGCGGCGGCGATCAGCGTAAGCATTACGATGGTCGCAAACAGCATGGTCATCAACATTTTCGCAAGCAAGTAAGCCGTCGGCGGCATCGGAAGCGCGCGCTTCAAGGTGAGCAACCCTTGTTCGCGTTCCGTCGCGACAAACATGCCGAATCCGAACATACCTGGCCCCATCACACCGAAGGTGGCAAAGTTCACGAACATGGTGACCGCAACCTTGGTATTGCCGTTGCTCATACTTCCGATGAGGAATACGCCGATCAGAACGTAGATGACGATAGGAAGCAGCAGAAATGGGATGGCGAACGCCGGTGCACGCAGTGCGCGAATCGACTCGTACTTGGCTTCTGTCAGATAAGCGCGGACTAGCTGGCCCATGGGTATCGCTGATGTACGGGGTAGTTCTCTACTGAGCGCGAAGGGAGTTGCATTCATGGCGCGGTCTCCTGGGTGAGTTCTGTAAACGCCTCGGCAAGTCCAGCACGACGGACTTCCAAGTCCTGCAAGTTCTCGTCTTCAGCCAGTAATTCTCGTACAACCGATTCCGCATTGGCCGCGGCGATGTGGAGACCGTGGTGATCCCGGGTCGCACTCTCAACGCCCGGCCAGGTTCTGACCCGTTCGATGGGCAAGCTAGTGGAGCAAGAAATGTGTTTGCGGACCACCAGCGCCCGCATCTCGCTTACCGAACCGGAAGCGATCGTGCGTCCCTTGGCGAGAACCGCCACTCGATCGGCCAGCACCTCGGCTTCTTCGAGATAGTGGGTGGTCAGGACGATGGACGAACCCTGGTTCACGAGCCGCCGCAGCGTGGTCCACATCATCTCTCGGGCCTGGACGTCGAGCCCCACGGTGGGCTCGTCGAGGAACAACAATTTCGGGCGGCCGCAGAGCGCTATGGCAAACTGCACTTGACGCTTCTGGCCTCCGGAAAGCTTTCCGTAGGGACGGTCTGCGAGTGCTTCGATGTGGGTCATCTCCATGGCCGCGACAGGAGTCATTGGATTCGGGTAATAGCTTGCGACGAGATCAATCTGCTCGCGAACACGCAGCTCTGGTGCGAGGGCGGCCTCCTGCATCATCACTCCGACCTGCCGCCTGGTCTCGACGAGCAACGGGGATTGGCCGAACAGGCGGGCAGTCCCGGCATCAGGACGTTGCAGCCCGAGCAGAAGGGAGATCGCAGTCGTTTTGCCGGCGCCGTTCGGACCGAGAAGGGCGAAAAGCTCGCCGCGCCGTACGCGCAGGTCGAGTCCATCGAGCGCGACGACCTTTCCGAAGCGCTTACTCACACCGGATAGTTCTGCCAAACATTCCTGGGTCATTTTTAGTTACCCTCTACAAAACGGTGTTACTCGGGAAGAACCTCTTCGTTCCAAAGTGAGTCTGGAGCCTGTGGCATTCTTTGGGAAGCAGATTTTGACAGACGGCGGGATTGAGCAGACGAACTGGCCGATCGAAGCGATTAGATGGAGAGACTAGAACGGATTGGCAGCGAGAGCGCTCAGCTTGTCGTGGTAGGTCCGGCCAGACCGGAGCCGCGTGCCGTTCTGCAAGAGAATTACATATTCCGCATGCACTCCAGGCTGGAGCTCTTTGATGCGCCGGGTATTAACGATCGTCGAACGATGGACGCGGAGAAAGAGATCGGGATCCAGGGACTTTTCCAATGTGTTCATCGGTACGTGGAGCAGATGGCTGGTCCGGCCGCAGTGCAGTTGGACGTAGTTCTCGGCGGCCTCCATCCAATCTACGTCGTCTACTTCGACAAAGACGGTCTTGCCAGCGGATCGGACGGCCAGGCGCTTCAAGTAGCGGCGGGGCGAAACGATGGTTTCAAGCAGGCCAATGATCTGCCGTCCTGATGCGTCGGACGGGTGCACGTCGAGGCGTCGCTTAGCCCGAGCCAGCGCTTGCGCAAAGCGTTCCTGCGTCACCGGCTTGAGCAGGTAGTCGATGGCATTGATTTCAAATGCCTGGATCGCGTGTTGGTCATGCGCCGTGACGAACACCACAGCGGGCATGCGCTCTGCGCCAACTTCCTGCACAACCGAGAATCCGTCCATCTCCGGCATTTGCACATCGAGAAAAACGAGGTCCGGGCGGGTCTCGCGGATCGCGGCTACCGCTTCGCGGCCATCCCTGGCTTCGTGAATGGCGGAAACTTCCGCATCCGCGGAAAGCCACAGGCGCAAACCCTCGCGCGCCAAGGGCTCATCATCAACGATCAGCGTTGTGAAGCGCATGGACCTCCACCACTTCCCGTCCGGAGGTTTCGGGCGCAAGATGATAAGGCAGAAGCATGGTTACGATGGCGCCCCCTCGCTCGCCATTTTCGCCGGTGAGTCTCGCACCATCGCCATAGAGCTGATGGAGGCGCGTTCGCGTGTTCGCCAATCCGATTCCGCGGCCCTGCGGCGAATCTCCGTTGGGGAATCCGGGGCCGTCGTCCTGAACTTTGATTTCCAGCATATC
>Ga0210402_10001045_pt1 | contig 29393 bp, 27 predicted proteins | sample IncBWC7MmetaG_FD_161055 | JGI IMG/M metagenome (GOLD analysis project Ga0210402, IMG submission 161055) | Forest soil microbial communities from Barre Woods Harvard Forest LTER site, Petersham, Massachusetts, United States - Inc-BW-C-7-M | ecosystem: Environmental > Terrestrial > Soil >...
CGCCGGATTTCTTCACGCCGGAAGACATTGAGATGTTTTTCTCGACGGCGTGGAAAGTACACTACAACTCCGATCGCACGGGCGTGCGGCTGATCGGTCCGAAGCCGCGCTGGGCACGGAAAGACGGAGGAGAGGCCGGGCTGCATCCTTCTAATATCCACGACAATGCTTACGCGATTGGCACGGTGGACTTCACCGGCGACATGCCGGTGATTCTTGGGCCTGATGGGCCCAGTCTCGGCGGATTCGTTTGTCCGGCAACCATCGTCGAAGCGGAAGTCTGGAAGATGGGGCAGCTCAAGGCGGGCGACTTGGTGCGATTCCGGCGACTTTCCGCGGTGCAAGCAGAAGCGTTGCGAGTGCGAGTTGAACGATGCGTCGAAACTCTCTTGAGCCCTCTCCCTAATCTTCCAGAGAGTGTTAAAGAAGATGCAGTGATTAGCAATAAGCCTGCCACGAATGGCGCGCCGGCGGTCTTATGCCGGGCTGACGGGGATCGCTATCTCCTGATTGAGTACGGTCCGAACGTGCTTGATCTGAATTTGCGATTTCGTGTACACGCGTTAGAACAACGCCTGAGGGCGGCGAATCTTCCCGGGATCATCGACATTACTCCGGGCATCCGCTCTCTGCACATACACTACGACGCGCGCATTCGGCGAGAGGAATTGCTTGAGGCGCTGGATACTTGCGAGCGACGGATCCCGGACCTCGACAACATTACCGTCGAGTCGCGCGTGGTGCATCTGCCCCTGTCGTGGGATGATCCCGCAACACAGCTGGCGATCCGAAAGTACATTCAGAGTGTGCGGCCGGATGCGCCGTGGTGCCCGAGTAACATCGAGTTCATTCGGCGCATCAACGGGCTCAACTCGATCGATGACGTGTACCGGATTGTTTTCGGAGCGAGCTATTTAGTGATGGGCCTGGGTGATGTGTATCTCGGCGCTCCTGTGGCGACGCCTGTTGATCCGCGCCACCGGCTGGTGACGACCAAGTACAATCCCGCGCGTACGTGGACGGCGGAAAATTCCGTCGGGATCGGAGGGGCGTATCTGTGTGTTTACGGCATGGAAGGGCCCGGGGGATATCAATTCGTCGGACGCACGGTGCAGATGTGGAACACGTTTTATTCGACTACGGAGTTTCCAGCTGGGACGCCGTGGCTGCTGCGGTTCTTTGATGAGTTGAGATTTTATCCGGTGAGTGCGCAGGAGTTGCTGGAAATTCGGGAAGGGTTTCCGCGAGGGCGGTATCCGCTGCGGATTGAGCCGCGGGGGTTCCGGTTGCGCGAGTATCATACGTTTCTAAAATCGATCAAAACGGAAGCGCAGGCGTTCAAAAAACATCAGCAGGCGGCGTTCGAGGCAGAACGCGAGCGGTGGGCGGCGGCGGGACAGGCGGAGTATATGGAGCCGCCCGAAGCAGTGGGGCCTGCGGCCGAGGCGGATGTTCCGGAGGGATGTTCACCAGTGCGGTCACCGATTTCGGCCAGCGTGTGGAACGTCTCGGTCGAGGCTGGACAGCGCGTGGAAGCGGGACAAAAACTCATGATTCTCGAAGCGATGAAAACGGAAATTGCAGTGACCGCGCCGAGAGCGGGCATCGTCCATAGCCTGGCGTGCGCTGCGGGGGCGCTGGTATGGGCGGGGCAGACGTTACTGCTGCTGGCCGAGGCGGCGGCGTGAGATCGGTGAACGAGTTCTCGTCTGAGATCGCGGCGCTCTACGACCGGGTGCAGGCCGAGGCGCTCAATCCGGTTTGGATTTCCCTTGTCCCCAGAGACGTCGCTTTCAAGCGGGCGCGCGAAATCGAGAATCATCCAAAGTGGCCGTTGGCGGGGAAGACGTTTGCGGTGAAGGACAACTTCGATGTCGCAGGTATGACCACCACCGCAGGTTGCCCAGCATACAGTTATCAGGCTGAGAAAACCGCGAGCGTAGTCCGCCGGTTGCAGGAAGCCGGAGCGCTGCTGGTCGGCAAAACAAATATGGATCAGTTCGCGACCGGGCTGGTCGGAACGCGTACGCCTTACGGTGCCTGCTCAAGCGTCTTCGATTCGCGTCACATCTCGGGCGGATCGAGTTCAGGCTCGGCGGTGGCGGTTGCGAAGAAACTCGTTGATTTCTCTCTCGGCACCGATACCGCAGGATCGGGTCGCGTACCCGCGGCCTTCAACGGTGTGATTGGATTGAAGCCTACTCGCGGATTGCTGAGCACGAACGGAGTGGTTCCTGCGTGCCGGAGTCTCGATTGTGTGTCGATCTTTGCGGGGAATTGCGCGGAGGCACATGAAGTCTGGAGTGTGGCTCGGGGGTCGGATCCGGCAGATCCGTTTTCGCGAGAACCCCGTGCGGGAGAGGGTGCCGCACCGTGGCTTTATTCTGACTTTCGATTCGGTGTGCCCTCGCGTGAACAATTGGAATTCTTCGGAGATGACGAAGCCGAGCAACTCTACTGGGCTGCGGTCGAAAGGCTGCAAAGTATGGGAGGCGAGAAGATAGAGATCGATTTCACTCCATTTCGCCAAGCAGCGGCGTTGTTGTACGGGGGCGCCTGGGTGGCGGAACGGCTTGCGGCAATCAAAGACTTTTTCGCCGATCACGCCGCGGAGATGGATCCGGTGGTTCGGGGCATCATTGGCGGGGCTGCCAAGCAATCAGCGGTGGATGCGTATGAGGGCGAATATCGGCTGCGTGAGCTGTGTATGGCAGCTGAGAAACAGTGGTGTGAAATGGATGTTCTCGTTCTGCCTACGACTGGAACGATCTATACGCACGAGCAAATTGCCGCCGATCCGGTGAAGCTCAATACCAATCTTGGTTGCTACACGAACTTCGTTAACCTGATGGATCTGGCGGCGGTCGCGGTGCCGGCAGGTTTTCGTTCGAATGGACTGCCCTTTGGGATTTCCTTCGTAGGTCCTGCGTTTAGCGACGAAGCCCTGCTCGCGCTTGCCCACCGTTATCTCGGCGGGATCGCCCCGCTGGTTGAAAAGTGTCCGGGGTGTGTGGAAGTCGCGGTGGTCGGGGCGCACCTCAGCGGAGAGCTGCTGAATTCGCAGTTGACCGAGCGAGGAGCGCGCTTGCAGAAGACTTGCCGCACGGCGACGGACTATCGTCTCTATGCCCTCGCTGGAAGTGTGCCGCCGAAGCCTGGTTTGATTCGCGACCGAAACTTCCGCGGGCCGGGAATCGAGGTGGAAGTGTGGGCGATGCCGGAAGACTGCTTCGGCGGTTTCGTGGCGGCGATTCCGCCACCGCTTGGGATTGGCACGGTTACGCTCGACAACGGCGATTCAGTCAAGTGCTTTCTGTGTGAGCCTGATGTCTTGTCAGGCGCGAAAGAGATCACGCATTTCGGTGGGTGGCGGGCATACATGGCGTCCATCGAAATCTTCAATCTGGGCGATTGAAAATTCCGCATCTTGCTAAATCTTGAATCGGAGCGATTCAAACTTTGCCTTCGATTCGCGTTCGACGGGAACGCTAGAATCCAAGCACCATGGATGTATTCATAAGAACCATGCGACGCGGCATTCTTCTGCTTTGCATCTTTCTGTCAATTCCTGCGCTTGCCCAGAAGCCTACTTTCACGGTGGGCTGGTCGATCTATGCCGGGTGGACGCCGTATCACTACATGCAGAAGTCGGGGCTGCTGAAGAAGTGGGCTGACAAGTACGGCATCACGATCAAAGTGCAGCGGTTTGACTATGCTCCGTCGCTGGATGCGTTCGTTGGGCGCAACATCGACGCCTGCACCATGACCAACATGGAAGCGCTCGACATGCCGGCGGCATCGGGCGTGCCGACCACAGTCATCCTGATCGGCGACTATTCCAACGGGAACGATGCTCTTCTCGTGCGCAACGGCCTGCAGATGAAGGATCTTGTCGGGAAGAAAATGTTGCTGGTCGAGAAGACCGTTTCGGAATATTTGTTTGACCGCGCGCTGACGCTCAACTCTTTGCGCGACCAGATCAGCAAGGTGCGGATGATCAATACCTCGGACTCCGACATTCAGTCGGCGTTCATTAGCGATTCGAGCGTCGCGGCGGTGGTGACCTGGAAGCCGATGGTCTCGCAGATCACGCAACAGAAGGGGATCAATTCTCTGTTCAACTCGTCGCAGATTCCGGGAGAGATTCTTGATCTGACCGTGGTGCGCAATGACGTGTTGGACCGCCCGGACGGGTCTGGCAAAAAGTTTGCGATGGCTCTCGCCGGCGCATGGTACGAGATGATGGCCCTGATGTCGGCGCAGGGACCGGCCGCCGACAAGGTTCTCGGTGCGATCGCCGAGGGATCGGGCGATACGCTCGCGTCTTACAAGGAGCAGCTCAGCACGACCAAAATGTTTTTCCAGCCGCAAGCGGCTGCTTCGTTCGGGAAGTCGGGCGACCTAAAACAGAAGATGGCGCTGGTGCGGCAGTTCTGCTTTGACCACGGATTGCTGGGCAAGAACATCGGTTCGGTGGACGATGTTGCGATCAGGTATCCGGATGGCAGCGTGCAGGGCAAGCATGACCGGGTCCGGCTGAGTTTCGATACGGCGTACATGCAGATGGCCGCGGAGAGCAAGTTGTAGGAGACAAAGTCCCTTTCATGTCAGTCAGCTTCCAACTCGTGCATGCGAAGCCGAACCGAGTGGGGACGATTGTGCTCTCGTGGATGCTGTTCGCGGTGGGCCTCGGGCTCTACTTCTACACCTCGCAGAGGCGGCACCAGGATAATCCGGAGGACCGGATTATGCCGACCGTGACGCAGATGTTTCACGGGATTAGCGATGCCTCGACGAAACCTGCGGAGGACGACGATTCCACTCTGCCCGACAATGCTTCATTGCGCCAGCGCTTCTTCGCGAGCATGCTTTGGAAGGACACACTCGCGACTTCGCGTCGGTTCATCTACAGCATCCTGCTGCTGATACCGGCGGTGCTGCTTGGGCTGCACATGGGGCTGTTCCCTTACGTCGGAGTGTTCTTCCTGCGGTTCATTCTTTTCTTCGACAAAATTGTGGCTTTATCGCTGCTACCGATTCTGTTCATCGTGTTTGGGATCGATGAGCTGTCGAAAATCATGCTGATCGTGATTGGAGTGACGCCGACGATCATTCTGGACACGTTCAACCTGACAAAGGGGGTGCCCAGCGAGCAGGTTGTGAAAGCCTTCACTCTGGGTGCGAGTGACTTCGACGTGGCGTACAGGGTGGTGATGCGGCAGATCATGCCGCGCGTGCTCAACAGCATTCGATTGAATTTGAAAGCGGTGATGCTCTTCCTGTTTGCGGGGGAAATGATCGCATCGACCGACGGGCTGGCTTACCGGATCGCGCTGCTGCGGCGGCACATGGGGATGGACGTGATCATTCCATACGTGCTTTGGGTCGCGCTGCTGCTGTTCCTGGTCGATCTCGCGATGCGGCTGGCCAACCGCAAACTTCATCCGTGGTTTCAGGAGGCCTGATTCCGATGGCGCTGATTGAAATCCAAAATTTGTCGGTCGCTTACGGAGCGCCATCGCGGCCTGTGTTGACGAATGTCGATGTAACGAGCGAGGAAGGCGAATTTGTCTGCTTGCTGGGCCAGACGGGATGCGGGAAGTCGACGCTGCTGAAGATGATTCTGGGCGCTGAGTCGCCGACGGGCGGCCGCATTCTGATCGACGGCGTCGAGCACAAGCAGCCGGATAGAACACGCGGCTATGTGCCGCAAAAATATTCGCTGTTTCCCGACAAGACCGTTCTGGACAATATCACGTTCGGGCCGGAGGTTAGCGAGTTCAACATGTTCACGCGGTTCACGCCGCGGTTCGTGCGGAGGCGACGGGAGATCCGGGACGAGGCGATGCGCTATATACACCGGATTGGATTGCATGAACGCGATGCGCGGAAATATCCGTATCAGCTCTCCGGAGGTATGCAGCAGAGAGTGGCGATTGCGCAGGCGCTGGTTACGCATCCGCGTATTCTGCTGATGGACGAAGCCTTCAGCGCGCTTGATCCGGGGACGCGAAAAGACATGCAGCGGCTGATCCGGCAACTGTGGCGCGATACCGGCGTTACCGTGCTGTTCGTTACTCATAACACGCAGGAAGCGCTTTATCTGGGCAGCCGGGTGATTGTGCTGGCGAAAGAATCTCCGGATGCGGGCGCGCAAGTTGCGATGGACCTGTCGGTGCCGGAGCCATGCCATGAACATCAGATTCCGATGCTGGTGCATCATCTGGAACATGCCTCGGGGAGTGCGCGGGCGCCGGAAGTACCCGTATTTGCGACGGCGTAAGCAGTGGGGTGCTTCCAGGCAGAATTGCATAGGTCCTTCGCCGCAAAGAGCGCGGCTCAGGATGACAGGGGCCTAGCGATCCCGAGACTATTTCGAACTCATTTCGAGCTCCTAATAATAGGAACCGCCGAGGATTGTGCCCTCCGCTTTGCGGACTTGTTCCTCTATACTTCCTTTTCCCGGCACTGCCGTGCCGGACTTTCACATTTCGCCGCTACGCGGCTTGAGCATAGTTTCGTCGCGGCGCTCGGGCTCATCGTCGAGTTCGCAACGACCTACGCTTTATCGGCACGAATAAACTCGTGGCCTTCCCGTTCGATCGATTCGCTGGCTCTCAAATCAGGAATTTGAGAGCCATGCCGGGACTATGAGTTGGGTCCGTGGTAGAAATTCCTCGATGCGTCTGTGCCGGCTGCACATGCGAGGGGTCCTTCGCTGCGCTCAGGATGACAGGGCGACGGGTTGGGCCGGCGAATCAGAGTCTCTTTAAAACTCGTAGCGTAGGGCGAACTGCATTACACGCGGGTCGCCTACGGCCTGGAATTCTCCGAAGGTGCCGGGGGCTTGGAGGCTCAGGCTCGGGTTCGAGTAATTCACATTGTTGAAGACGTTGAAGGCTTCGGCGCGGAAGGTGATGCGCTGTCCTTCCCAGGGGAGCGGGAAAAGCTTTACGACTGCCATGTCACTGAGGAACATTCCGGGGAGGCGAAGGACGGAGCGCTCTCCGGTGTGTCCGGGGAGTTCGTCGACGAAGTTGTTGGAGACGGAAGTAGTCGTGAACATGCTGGGATTATGCCGCTCGTCGGTGTGCACTCCGGAGGAAACTGGGGCGGTTGCGATGGCGAGCGAACTCAACCAGTAGTTGGCGTTGTAGGCGAGCTCGCCTCCAACGGTTGTGGGCACGCCGGAGTGATAGCGGACGAGGGTGCTGATCTGCCATCCACCGACGATTTCTTCGAGCCATCCGTGAGCGCCGGAGAGGAGCGCGCGTCCGCGGCCGATGGGCAAGGGATAGAGAACGTTGGCGGTGACGTTGTGGCGCATATCGAAATCGGAGGAGCCGCGAAATTCACGGGTGTTGAAGATGTTCTGAATGGCGGCACCTTGCTGTCCGGCGCCGGATTCTGCAGCTGAGCCATCGTCGATGGCATGGGACCAGGTGTAATTGAAGTCGAAAATGGCCCCGCTGGACAGGCCCCGGCGCAACGAGAACGTCAGCGAGTGATAGGCGGCGGTACCGGCGTTCATCCAAGTCGGCATCGAACTGCCCTGCAGCGGGAAGAAGGTGTAACAGCCGTGGGCGGAGATCTGATCGCATCCAACAGGGTTGGCCGCGTTCGACCACGTGCTGGTCGTGTTGCGGTCGAGAGCGTGGAGGCAGTCAAGATAGCTCCCGCCGTAGTCCGCATAGACACAACTGAAGTAGTTTGAAGAAGCGCTGCCGGGAAAATCGAGATTAGCGAGACCTGGCCACATGTTTTCGACGAACGGCAGAGTGGGCACGAGACTTGGGTTGTTCTTGACCGCGTCTGTGGTTAGTCCGGCATCGTGCAGTTTGCGGACGGTCATGGCGTTCTGCTCCCATGTGACGCCGGAGCTTGGATCTTTGAAGTACTCGAGCGGAGTGTAGACGTCGCCCTCGAGGAGGAGACGGCGGGAGAGGCGTCCGGCGTATCCGATTTCGAAGGTCAACTTGCCAGGAAGCTCGCGGGCGAAGCTGGCGTTGAAGACGTAAGAATAAGGAGGCTTCAGGTTGGGGGCGATGCCCATGAACTCGCCGGCGATGGCGGCGATGTTCGGAGGTGTGACGGGAAAAGTTTCGGCGGCAGGCGCAGTCAGAACCGGAGCAGCACCGTTGTAGCGCGGACTGGTGGAGAAGCTATAAGAAGTCGGGAAATTGCCCGACGTGGCCATACCGATGGATCCGTACTGGTCGTATTGCGTGATGAGGTCGCTACCGAAGCGATCGTAGACCATCGCGGCACCGATACGGAGTGCGCCTTGCTCTCCGAAGATCTTGCTGAGGAGTCCGGCCGTCTTCGATGGGGCGTATGCGATTCCGATGCGCGGGGCGAAGTTGAGATTCGAAGGACTCCACCACGTGGGCTTTCCATTTGCCGGCCCATTCAGATCCCATTGCAGTGTGGCATTGGGCATCTGGTTCTGCGGAATGCCTTGCGCTTGCAGTGCGTTGCGCTCGGCGAAGTACTTGGTGAGCGGAACGGTGGAGGTGACTTGCAGTCCGTGAGACTCGTAGGGTGGACGGAAGTTCTCGTAGCGCAGGCCAAAGTTAAGGGTGAGCGAGTGTGTGAGCCGGAATGTGTCCCCGGCGTAGAGAGAAAAATCGTGCTCGATGAAAGATCGCACTTGCGGCGTTCCGGCAGCCAGGTAGTTGCCTGTGCGATCGAAGAGATCGGTGTGGAAGTCGTCGTTGACGAGTCCGAGAACAACGCCCATGCCATTCGCGGAGGAAGTTGGGTCATCAGGCGTGAGGCCGGTGTACTGGGTGATCGCACTGTTGATATCGGCACCGAGGCCGATAAGTTCGGTGGAGCCATACCCGTAGCGCGCGAAGGAGGTGGCATAGGAACTCGTGTTGTCGTGAATGATGCTGAATCCTCCGCCGGCGGTGAGAGTGTGTTTTCCTTTGACCCAGGTGATGCCATCGCTGAGGTTGATGGTCGGCAGGACCTGAGAGGATGGACGAGCGTAAGGATTCAAGAGCGGATCGACACTAGTCTGAAACAGCAGCGGACCCGATTGTCCGCTAAAGGACTGGCCAAAGCGCGTGTACCCGAAGTTCACGACATTGATGAGACTCGAACTGAGGACCCCGGTATATTGCGCGGCGAATCCCTTGCTGTTGTCGCGCAGAGTGGAAGCCGGTAACTGTCCTGGGAATTGAGCGGGGATCTGATCGTCGGTGTTGCGGGCGAAGGTGCTCCGGAGGCTGACGGTGTGCTTCCCGGCGCCGTCGACATGGAGATCGATCTTGCCGACCAGAGCGTGATCGCTGCGATGGACCGGCGCGTTGAAGCGGTAGCCACTGAAATTGAGCCCACCGTCTTCACCGTAAGCAGGGCTGTTGCCGCGCGGATACTGCTGGAGCACGGTCAGGATGCTTGAGTTCGGCCCTGCATGGAGCGGGTCGACATTCGTGATGTCCTGGGAGGTCAGCGTTTGAGTCTGGCCGCCTGAAGAAAACAAGAAGGTTCCTGCACGGAGAGTGTCAGAGGGCACGGCGCGAACCTCGGGAACGCCGCTTGCGTCCTGGCGCTGCTCGTAGTTGAAGAAATAGAAGATGCGATTGGGAATTACTTTTCCGCCGACGGAGGCTCCGAATTGATTGCGCACGAGCGGTGTGCGCGGAACTCCGGCGTTGTTATTGAACCAGGAGTTCGCGGCGAAGAAGGTGTTGCGGTTGTACTCGTAAAGAGAGCCGTGGAGCTGATTGGCTCCGCTCTTGGTGAGGAGAGAGACTTGTCCACCGGAGGAGCGGCCCAGGTTGGGGCCTTCGCCGGCAACGGTGACGCGGAATTCCTGGACGGAGTCAAGAGGGATCGGGAGAACGGCGTTGAATCCGGAGTTGTTATTGACGCCGTTGGCGTTGGAACCTTGATATCCGCCGAAGCCAGTGGCGGTTGCTTGGGGCACGAGGCCGGAGTTCTGGTTGTTGTTGACGTCGGCGCCGTCGAGGGTGATGTTGTTCTGATCGCGACGGGATCCGAGAACTTCGCCGCTCGTGGTGACGCCGGGCTGGAGGCTGAGGAGCTCTACAACGTTGCGCGTCTGCAACGGCAATTGGCGGACCTGCGCTTCGCTGAAAGGATTGCCGACGCTGGCGTCGGTGGTGTTGACCTGAGAAGCTTCGGAGGCGACGTTGACGATTTCGCCGGCGCTACTCAATGACATTTTCAAGTCGAGCGTGGCCGGGGTGTTGACGAGGAGTTTGATGTGGGCGTTGGTGATGGTAGCGAATCCGGGCTTCTCGGCGACGAGATTGTAGTCTCCGGGCGCGACTTGCAGAAAACTGTATTCACCATTAACGTCGGTCAAGATCTTGCGGGAGGAGCCGTTCTCGAAGCTCTTGATGCTCACCGTCGCTTCCGGGATTACCGCGCCGGTGGGATCGGTGACGGTTCCGCGCAGAGAGGTCGTGGCTTGCGAGTGCGCGAGAGAAATGGAAATCACTGATGCGAAGAGAAATACGGCAACGGACTTAAGGCAAAGGGCCCTGCTCATAACTCCTCCTGAGAAACAAGAAAGCTCCCTGCGAGCACACTTCACCCTCCGCGGCTTGCCACGTTTTTTTGTTCAAATTTCCGATTGCGGAGGCAAACAGCCGAGCACCGTCGACGTGGTCGGTGCTGCGGACACAAGTATGCGTCGCCTACTTCCCGAGTCGAGGTGATGGTTACCGATCTTGTTCCGAGAGTCAAAGGCAATGTTTGAATCAGAACAATCGATGTTGTAGATGCGCGCGAAGAAGATGATTTTGAAGAATGGAGCGCAGACCAGCGTGGCGACCTCGGGGGCTGAAGCCCATATCTGTGAATGACCTCGACGGCGCGGCTGAAGCCGCGCCCTTTTCAAGGCCAATCATCAGGCAAGGTAAGAATCCTCGATATCCAGGGTTAAGACTTTCTCTGTCTTGCGTGTTGCCCTTGTGGACTGCTTTCCTTCTATGCGCGCACGTGCTTGCGCGTGCGGCTTGCTTTCCTCGCAGCATTCCGGCGCGAAGATGATCCTCGATTGCGAGCGGCGGTTCGAGCCTGTTTGGAGAGGGATGCATGGGAAGCGGCAGAATGGCCCTTCTTCTTTAGAGCATTCGAGGTGGCTTTGGACCGTCTTGCGGAAGGTCTGCGGTGGGATTGACTTTGTCCTTCGCGGTAATCGTTCTGGGCTTTCTGGCGGGTGCTGGCGGACGTTTTACCTGCGCGCGGCGGGGACAACTTGACGCCCGAGCGGCGAGCCTTCGAGAGTCCGATAGCGATTGCCTGTTTCGTAGAGGCTGCGCCATGTTTGCCTTCGCGGATGTGATGCATCTCCTCACGAACGAACTCCCCCGCTTGAGTGCTGGGCGACTTGCCTTCGCGCGCGTCGTCGCGCGCACGCTCGATGGTTTCTCGTTCCGGCATAAAACCTCCTTTGTCGAGAGAGTAGTATCCAGTGCGGCGCAGCGGGCATCCGCGATTGCCTTTACGAGGGAAAAACATTTTCTGTAGAGCGGTCAATTTACCATGAAGACAACCGGTCAATTGGCCAACAGATTCACTTCATCTAACCAGACGCTGAAAGGTTGTTGCTTACAGTTGCCGTCCATCTGGAAGGCAATGTCAATTTCCTCCTGATACCAGTTGGGTTGAGCGGTGAAGTAGGTATCGACGTTATAAGTTTGGTCGGCAACGTTCAGGGTGATGTAATGCACCTGGTTTCCGACACGCTCGAGCGTCCAGATGAGGTGGACCCATGTATTCGAAGGAAAGTGATTGCAAGGTACCGGAATGGGGACCCACACTTCGTGCGGCGGGTCCCATACGTTCCAGTGATGGGTCTGATTGAAATCGCATTGTGAACCCCACGTCCAACGCGTGCCGCCGAACGCCTGATTGACGTCGAATTCAAGAGACTGCGGTGCGTCGCCTTGATCAACGTAAAACCATAGGTCGTAAGTGAAATGGCTGACGCTGTTGCCTCCGCCGAGAGGGATCCAGTAGAGTTCGTTCGAATAAGGGTGGTTCCCGGCAATGCTGAACTTGGCGGCCGATCCGTCCAGAGAAGGCGATGACTGATGCAGAGTGAGAGTCGAGGTGGCCGTGCCGAGACCAGCGGCGCAGGTTGAGTTGGAAATCGTGGCCGAGCACGAAACCCAACTGTTTTGATCCTGAATGTTCAAGGCGCCTGGTTCTTGTCCGATTACGTTGAGCTGAATCGAAGAGGTAGCGATGTAGCCAGCGGTGTCTTCTGCGACGACCTCCACCGTGTGCTGACCGTTGGCCATCCAGAGCAACTGGTTGACGGTGGTATTGGGAGTGTATAGAACTGCCTGGCCATCGACGTACACACGAACTGTGTAAATGGGATCCGGCGGGGTTGCCGTGGCCACAAGTGGGACTGGTGAATTGACACTCGCTCCAGTATTTGGACTCGATATGGTCAGCGGGAAACCGCAGAGAGCTGGGGACGGCGGTTCGGGCGCAGGGGGAACAACGGAAAGATCCGCTGGCGGGGTGGGCGTCAGAGCACAATTAGCAACGTTGCTGGGCAGTCCCTGACATCCAGCAAACCCCAACAGCAATCCAGCCAGAGTGATGATCACTACGATCAAGGCGACGTGTTGGGCGCCGAATCGGCGTAACATACTTGGCATTTCCCCCTCGATGCCTGCCGGCTTCATTAATTCGAGACCAGCACCTGCGAGCGGTCAGAAATGCGGTCACAACTGTTCTGGGCCAGATGTTCAGTTCGCTGTTAACTGCACCTTGTCGAGCCATACGTTGTAGGGCTCCTGCTTGTAGTTTCCGTCCATTTGAAAAGCTACGTCGATTTCTTCCAACGTCCAGTCCGGTTGGTTGGGATAGTAAGTATCCACGTTATAGGTCTGATCGCCCACCGTGAGGCTGATGTAATGCACCTGATTGCCGACCCGCTCAACGTTCCACACGAGATGAATCCAAGTATTTGCTGGGAAGGGCTTACAGTCATAGATTGTGGGCTGCCAGCCAGTGAGGTCGTTCCAGATATCCCATTTGCCGGAGCCGTTGAAGTTGCACTCCGATCCCCAGACCCAGCGATTGCCGCCAAATGTCTGGTTGATATCGAATTCCAGAGCTTGCGACGCGTTGGGATTGTCGATGTAGAAGTAGAGATCGTACGTGAAGTGGCTTACGTTGTTGCCGCCTGCGATCGCGTTGAAGTAGAGCATATTCGAGTATGCAGTCGGGCCTCCCATGCTGAATTTGGCGGATTGGCCGTCCATCGCGGGAGTGGATTGATTCTGCGTCAGCGTTGACTGCGCAGTACCCAACCCTGCCGCGCAGATTTGCCCGTCGCGTCCGGACCCGGCAGGAAAGAGAGCGGAACATGATTGCCATCCGGGCATGCTTTGAATGTTGCTGATTGTGGTTTGCGATGGGGAGGTCACGGTGATGTTCAGAATGGTGGCAGAGATGTAGCCTTGATTGTCTTCGGCCATGACCTCGAGTTTGTGCTGACCCGGAGCGATGAAGAGTTGGGTATTAATCGAATTTGTGAATGTGAAGTAGACGGCAAGTTGGTCGACGTAGACGCGCATAAAAAAGACGGGATTCTGGGGAGTCGCCGATGTGACCACCGTCACGGGCGACGTCACTGTGGCGCCGTCCATGGGACTTGAGACGGAAAGCGGAAAATCGTTCGACCCTAATGGCGGCGGCACTTGAGCGGGCGGAGCTGGTAGTGGACTCGACGAGGGAGACCATGTGATCGCGACGGGCGGGGTCGAGGGATAACCTGGCTGCGATGGGGCCGGAGAGATATCTTTCCTGGTGGTACCGCAAGATGAGGCGGCTGAAATCAGGATGCCAAGACAAATCAAAGCTGGCAGGCTAAAAATGGTCACACTCGGATCAGAGTGGCCCTTGAAAACACGCATCATTCGATCACACCTCTCGTGTGTCATTTAAGGTCGGACGGGTAACAGCAAGCGGAGAGAACCGGCAGCGTGCCGCCAGCACGGGTCACTACTGTGACTCCATTTAGCCAGATCTAGGCAATAGGGAACATACGGTACCCACCGTAAAAGGGCGGTTACAAACCCCGATTTCCCATCGAAACGGCTTGAGAACAGGCCATCTTAAGGATGACTTGAAAGCTGAACTGGTTGGAAGCAGAAGTGATAAACTACCCCTGACCAAGCCGATTCACGCACTCACGGAGAGGTGGCAGAGTGGCCGAATGCGGCGGTTTGCTAAACCGTTGTACGGGCTAACACCTGTACCGAGGGTTCGAATCCCTCCCTCTCCGCCAGATTTCCTGCCCGATTTGTCCGATTTTCCAACACGTTACAGACCGTCTTCCTTGTCCTTCCATTTTATTGTCCACTGCGAGCCGCCTCATATAGCACCTTTTGGCCAGTCCACAGCCCGATTATGCAATCGAATATGCAATCATTATGGAGCGAAATCCCGCGTCCAGCCTGTGTATTTCGTAGACTCGCCGCGATGTCCTCAGGGATGTCAAAGAGTTGTGCCGCAGCCTCGCATTCAACCCGCCAGAGCGAAGCCTGCACGCATTCAGGCATTACCAAGCCCTCCCTAATCATCTCGACTGGGTTGAATATTGGATTCGCTTCTGAGTTTGCGTTCACTCTCAAAGAGACGCCGAACATGTTCAGCCTGCTCTGGCGAACGGCTATACTTCGCGACCCAATTTAGCCAATCGTCGAAAGTGTTCCCGAACGGATAGCACTCCAACGATGCACCACTGCTCAACAATAATTGGACAAATGAGGGATGACCGCTGTGCGCGGCTAGAGAAAGTGCTGTCTCACGGAACTTGTTGCGGCTGTCTAGAGTTGCACCCCTGTCTGTGAGCAACGTCCCGATAGACGTGTTTCCCTCCAAGGCAGCAATCATCAGCAAACTCCACGAATACTCGTTGGACAGGTCAGGATTGAGTCCATCCTTCAACGCTTGCCGGAGCCGAATGATGTCGCCCTTCTTGATGAGTTTGCTGGCTTCGTCGAATGTCATGTCGGTAATCGGGTTGTTGGTCGCGATGTCATTCTAATCGCGTTTGGGATGGAGCATAATTGAACCGAGAACGACCATGAAGTACGTAAAAGCGATTCTGATTACGCTCACCGTTGGTGGCCTGCTCGATGTCCTAATAAGCATCATCCTGCCCGACCGAGTGGTGAATGCAGCATTCGTCATCATTGTCTCGTTTCTTCTCGTTGGCATTCTGTTGGTTGGCTTTGGCACCGCTGCAAAGAATCGTTGGGGTATGAATCTAGAACCTGTGAAATGTCCTGTCTGCGGTTCCCCGATGCCGCAAACACGCCAACCGAAATCGCTTAGGCAGGCTCTCTGGGGTGGAGGGACGTGTGGGAAGTGTGGTTGCGAAATGGACAAATGGGGCCGCCTCATTACGCCATTCAATCTAGTCTCTAAAACATCCCCACCGAATGACTCGCCGTTATGAGTCTAGTTGTAAAGTGCCCTCAACAATCTATTGGAGATTTTGAATGACGATAAACGAAGTGCTGGACGCCGTTGTGCCTCTTAGTCGAGAGCAGCGTGTCCTGTGGCTTATTGACTTGGGATGGGCGATGACCATGTCTGCCCGTGGAGGCTATCCGCTTGCAGGACAGGCCGAGCCAATTCCGCACATGATGGCCTTCAATGAATTGCAGCATCAACTCTACAATTATCTAATCCATTCTCGCGAGAAGGATGACTGGACGATTGAAGACTTCGTGAAGGTCTTTGTGAAAAGGCCACAGCGTCCGGCGTCAACGGTGAATTTGGTTGGGCCTTGAAATCTTCTCTAGAAAAAATCGCTAAGAGGCGGGTGCAATAGTTGTCGCGATAGTCGGTTTTGGGGCAATAACTAGCCTCGCCTAATCTTCCCAAATCATCGCCTTGGCATTTCCTTCGGGCCAAAAGTATCTGTGGCGACCTCCGCGCCCGATGATTGTAATCAAGTCGCGGGAAACGAATTCCAGTTTTTTCCCTCGAAACCAACTTGCATGTTGGCCACCAAAAGCAATGGCCTTAGACAAGCACGCCAACAGACCTTCATTGTCACGGCCACTTGAGCCCGGACGAATCACAATGATTCCGGGATTGCGGTACGAGGGGAATCGTCGATTGTCCAAGAAATCGGCGTCGTGGGTAACCAATATGCACTTGTCTTTCCACGCAGCAGCGAAAACATCCTCATCGCTGTGGCCACACAAATCTAGTTCTCCGACAAATTTCGCGTTGTAACCATAGCGCTGCAGAATCTTGGCCACTTCCACGCCAGCCCTTTCATCAACGATGAACCGAGCCCTTCCCCGATACTCCAAATCCAACGCTCGTTCTTCTTCATCGCTCGGAGTGTTCAGTTCCTTCCAAGTCATGGCAAGAATTCTATTTCACAGACCAAGTTATCCGCTGCGGAAGCCGAGAGAGTATGCTGTTGACGCATGCTCAGGGCGATGCGTGCCACACTCTACTTGCTGGTGGGGAAGTTACTGGGTCGGTTGCGACGTTATCAGTCGGCGCTTCGGTACTTCAAGTCGGCAGATTCCATCTGGCCGAATTCCCTAACTGCGAAGTGCTGGATTGGATGGACGTATCAACAACTGGAAAATCAGCCAGAGGCGCTATCTGCATTTGAACGGGCGCTTCAGGTAAGTCCCAGTTGTGCGTATGCACATGCTCAGATGGGGCGCTGCCTGGCCAACCTCGGCCAGTACCAACAGGCCGTTGACGAGTTTCTGCGTGCTTCGCGAATAGAGCCCAAGTATGGGGCGCGTCGCGAGTACCTTCTTGCGCTCGGCTCTTCGTATTCACACCTCAATCTGATGACCGAGAGCCTCGCGGCTTACGAGAGGGCGCATCGTCTTTTCCCCGGCGATGCGGAGGTCGTGTACGGCTATGGTTGGGCACTGTGTACATCCAAGAGGTTCGCAGAAGCGGAACAAGTTCTACGAGAGGATATTTCTCTCGACCCAAAGAGAGCAGATGCACACTACAACCTCGGTGTTTCCCTTGGAGCACAGGACAAGTGGAAGGAAGCCGCACGTGAATTTGAGGAAACAATCGCTCTGAATCCGAAGCGGAGTGATGCACATTGCGGCTTGGGAACGGCCTACAAGGAATTGCAAGAGTTCAAACAGGCTGTCGCTCCACTCAGGGAAGCGATTCGGATTTCCCCCGATGACCCAGATGCCTACGCGCAAATTGGCGTTGTCTATAGCGAACTCTACGAGTGGGAAGCGGCTGTTGAAGCCGGAAAGAAACTACGCCAACTACTTCCCGAAAACGAAATTGGCTTCTGGATAATGAGTTCGGCATATGCGGAGTTGGAGCGTTACGCGGAGGCGATGGAGGTCACCGAAGCAAACCTGCGCCACAACCCAGATTCGTCGCCTGCTATCGAGGGACTCGGCTATATCTACTTAAAAAGTGGAAGGTTCGCTGAGGCTGTCCCGGTGTACAAGCGTGCAATCGCTGCGCATGCGGGGGCCGCATATCTCCACGCACAACTTGCAGAATCGTACCTCGGTATTGGTGACATCGCTGGTGCTGAGGAGCAAGAGCGAATCTTGGCTTCATTAGATGACTCGCTTGCCAAAGAACTCAGAAAGTCCATCCGAGAAAAATCTGTTCGTGTTGGGGAGAACCCGACGAACTAGCCGCACTACAACAATCCTGTGAGATAGACGATAGTCTGACTCGCCTATTGCTCGGAGATGAACTAATATCCCAGCGATGCAGATTCATGACTTTGCTGAGTATTACCAAGCCAAGAGCGATGGCGAACTTATTGAGTTGGCCGCTGCTCCAGAACAACTCACGACTGAGGCACGCGTCGCACTCCAAGGAGAATTGTCCAGACGCCGAATCAGTGTTGCCGAGCATTCGGGTGAATCCCAAAATAATGACGGGGAGCAGGTTTCTGGCAAGTCCGCTACGGGGGGATTACCAGAGGCTGAGTGGCAAGGTGTCGGCGCTTTTGTAACGGAGGTTCTTCGGACATATCACAGCCAATTCTGGTTGTACTTCCAAATCACAGCGCCAGCCGTCATTCTCAGCACCATCGCCATCATCACTGCTCGCCATGAGGTTCGGGAGATTTCGCGTCACCTTCCGCGAGGCGTTGAACTGCTTGCGCACCGCACCGAAATTCTAGAGATTGGGCTTATCAATTACTCGTCATGGTTTGTTAGTTGGATAGCGTTCTCTTTTGTTTTCGGTGCCATCTGCATAGCGTTGGAAGAAAGCGTGGCCGGATTCACTCCAACAGCATGGAGTGCTTTCGTACACATTCGGGAACGGTTGAGTCCTTTCCTGCGTTTATCTTTGCTTCTTTTGGTTCTCGTAGTGGTAACGGAAGGCGTTTCGATAGTGTTGGGGACAGGCGTCTTTTGGATGTTGCGCCGTTTGCAGATGCAACGCTCTGGCTTTCTGATTTGGGCGGTTTCCTATGTACTCGCGGGTCTAGCGCTGCTTGTCGCATCACGATTCTTTCTGGCAGTTCCGGCGGTTATTCTGGATGACTACAGCGTCGGGCGAGCGATGCTTCGCAGCGATGAACTGATTCGGGGAAAGTGGCTGGCGCTGGCCGCGCTTCTCGCGAAGTCTTTAATCGGGGGATACGTAGCAGGAATGTGCCCTTTCTGGCTGGCCTCTTTTGTTCACGCCTCCGTGCCGGTGCCCTCATGGTTCCCGTGGGTACTGACGCTGGCGTCGATAATCCTCGTGTCGGTGGTCGAACCCACGATGTTCATAGGCTTCGCCTTGCTCTACTTGAAGATGTCAGCCACGCCCGAGCAGCATCGGCCCTCCGATAGTCACTTTATGCTGCAAAGTGAAATCCTCCGACCGACATGAGGCGGTTCAAGCAACCGTGGGTCGGAAATAACCCCCGGTAACCTACTGAATCGGCGTGACTTCAAGAGACGCGATTCTTGGACTGCATGAGGACTGCATAGTCGCACCGGGAATGACCGCTCTTATCCGGCTTCCTCCGGTCGCGGTTTGGCTGGTCAGCCGTCTGGTTTGGCCTGTGAAATCAGGGGGTTCGCCCGGGAAGGGGTGACGGGAAGGGGTCCCCTCCAAAGGATGTTACCCACCTCTACCGAAGTGGCCGGGGCCGGGGAGTCCGCCGGGGTGGTGACCCTCCCTTGTCGGCTGGCCTCAACCATCCCCTGCTGTTCTGCGAACTTGTTCTCGTACTCCGCAGACAGGCGGCATCGGTCTCGGTATTCTTCCGCGAACTCCGCTGGAATGACATCGAGCAGTTCCGCGTCGAGTATGTCACCCGCTCCGCTGGCTTCGAGATAATCATCCAGCGTCGGCTCGACGCCACTTTCTGCCAGCAAACAAAGCAGTGGGCTTCTCCGGTCGCGTCTCATTGTCCTCCTCCCTTCACTTCCCGTTCTAACAACTTGATTCCCGCCAACAGAGCCTTAGGAATCGCCTTGACGTACTTTGCCTGCGTCACGGCAATCGTCTTGTGCCTGAGGAGTTCCTTCGCTGCGAGAGCATCACCTGTCAATTGAGTTAGAACAGTTGCAGCACCACGACGGCCTGCGTACAAGGTTTTCCAGCGCAGCCCCGCCTTCTCCAGCGTCGGACGAATCTTCCCTAAGATGACCGTCCGCAGGTCAACTGGCTTGCCTTTGCTGTTGGGGAAAACCCATCCCTCCGTCGGTTTGCCCGTCTTCTCCCACCACAGGGCCAACGGGATTGTGACAGGCCCAATCAAAGGGAGTGACGCGACAGACGACTTCGTCTTGGTCTCGCCGACAATGTTGCGAACAACTGCACGGCGAATGTGTATCCAGTCACCGTCAACGTCTTCCCCACCGTAATCCCTGTATCTCTCCCGGCCTCAGTCCGACGAAGAAACTCAACGCGACAATCGTCTGTGCATCGGAGTGGTCGGCCAGCGCAGAAATGACATTCTCAGCCTCTTCGAGGGTGTAATGCTCAGTCTCTCCGGGTTCGATGGTCTTACCCAGAACCTTCACGTCGTGCCATGGGTTCGAGTCGATGACTCCGACGTTGACAGCGTGCGTGAAAATCCCCGAGGCAAGCGACCGGACGTGCTGAATTGTGTGGCGTCCGAGCCGTCGCGCTAATGACGTGAGGAGAAGGCTCCCTGTCGCCGTCCGGTAATCCCTCATCAGCGTGTCGCCGAAGTGCGGTCGGAGATGCTGATTCCAGACCTGCTTGTAGCCGTGGACAGTTGAGTGCCGGAGATTGTCTTCGGCGAAGGGAAGGTAAACCTTGTCCCAGAAGTCGGCAACGGTCTGATTGACGACCGGGATGACCTGAGCGTTGACCTCGGCCATCTTCTCCGCAGCCAACTGCCTGACAGCCTTGCAGGTCTTGCTGTGGTGTTCGGTGTCTTTCGAGCACAGTCGTTGTGAACGCTGGACCCTTCGGGGCTGGCCGTCGATTAACTCGGTGACGTAATACCGAAGGAAGAATGTTGTGCTGGTGCCGAAGATGTACCCTGTTTGAAACCTTGTCATTTCGCCTCCATGCAATCGAAGTGCATGAAGACGGTCTAAAGTGTTGAAGAGTGGCCGAATCGGAGCGCAGCGACTCAGTTTGCTAAACCGTTGTACGGGCTAACACCTGTACCGAGGGTTCGAATCCCTCCCTCTCCGCCAGATATTTTGTTATCAATAGCTTGCGATATGGTGATACCTACACTGATTTCTGCGGGGTATACTTTTTCTAGGTTCCCCGCCCCAAGGAGCAGTGAGGTATGGCCGAAAAATGGCGCGATATTGCCGGATATGACGGCGTCTACCAAGTCTCTGATCTAGGGCAAGTCCGCAACACCCAAACCAACAAAATCCTCCAGCCCACCAAACTAAAGAACGGGCGGATCTACGTCACTCTGTCCAGCGACGGCTTTCAGAAGAAGTGTACCGTCCACAGCCTTGTCGCCGATGCCTTCCTCGGGGAGTGCCCTCTTGGCCACGAGATCACGCACAACGACGGCGACTACACCCACAATGAATTGTCGAACCTGGAGTACATCACGCGGCAAGAGAGTCAAAAGCGGTTCGTGATGGGAACAGGTGGGTATTCAGTAAATCTCACAAACGCGTACAGACCACAAACGGACCGCGTTACTGCCCCGTGGCCGAATCCGCAAATGGCCGCGTGAAACCCGATCAGGTCCTCGTAAACGGTAAACCAGAAAAACACCCGGAAGGAGCCTATTACCTGGAATGGCGAGAAAGGGGCAAGCGGGTTCGACTGTCCGTCGGGAAGGACGCCCAGGATGCTGCTGCACGCCGCCAACGCAAGCAGGCCGAGCTCAATGCCGTCGAAAGTGGAGTTTCTGTGTTGCCCGAGAACGGAGATGGACGGCGATCCGTTGCTGCAGCCGTAGCGGGCTTCTTGGAAGAAACAGAACTCACGAAAAAGCCGAAGACCTTGGCTGCGTACACTACCGCGCTGAACTACTTCACTGGGTCCTGCCGCAAGCTCTACCTGCATGAGATCGATCGGCATGATCTGCTGAAGTTCTCTGCATTTCTGCGCGAGGAGAAGAAACAGTCCCCCCGGTCGGTCTACAACAAGTTCGAGACCGTGATGACCTTCCTGAAGGCCAATGGGATTCGCGGGCTGGTCGGCAAGAACGATTGGCCCCGCTACACCGAAGAAGAGCCGGAGATGTACGAGCAGGCAGAACTAGACAAGCTCTTCAAGGCTTGCGACGAAGAAGAGCGACTCTGGTTCGAGTTCTTCCTGATGACCGGGATGCGGGAGCAGGAAGTGATGTACGCGTACTGGTCGGACGTGAACTTTGCCGGCAGCACCGTACGAGTCAGCCACAAGCCCGACCGTGGATGGACGCCGAAGGCCTACAACGAACGCGAGATTCCGATTCCGACGAAGCTGGTGAAGAAACTGAAGGCGCGAAAGGCGAAATCTGATAAGACCTGCGGTCTAGTCTTCCCGACTGCAGGATGCAATCCGAAGCTTGATTTCCTCGACTGCCTGAAGGCATGTGCGGAACGTGCGGAGCTCGACAAAGAGGACTTCTGGCTTCACAAGTTCCGGTCGACGTTTGCGACAAGGTGCTTGTGGGCTGCGGTTGATCTCCGCACCGTTCAGCAGTGGCTTGGCCACTCAGACATGGAAAGCACCATGCGCTATTTGAAACCCTCACGCAGTCGGCACGTGCGGGATAAGGTGAATGAGATTTTCACTTAAAGGACCGGCAGTTTAGCAATACACAAGGTGTTATGCACGGTATGGAAAATCTTCTACTCTATTCATCTTTGCAACACGTTACAAATCACTCGATTTGATTCCTTCTGCCTGGAAGTGATTCGTTCTGATCGTGCAACCATTACAATTTCATGACAGCATCGGACACTGCAGACTGGACTCGCACGGTTCTCAATGAATAACCCTCCTGATGAAATTCGCGACTTGGCGGAAATCTCAGAGTTGACCTTCAAGAAGACTAGTTTCGACCAACTATTAGCGCAGCTTGCCACGAATAACAAAGTTTCGACCAATTGCTAATGGATCGCGCTTCCGTACTCTACCCTTTTTTCGCGGCAGATCGTCGACTTTCGGCAGGAGATCCCTGGCGTTTTCCGGCCTTCATTGGATTAGGGACCACCAGATAGTTGCTTAGGAGCTGCGCGCTGCGGAAAAGCGAGAAGAATCCCACTTCCTTGAGTCTTCTTACGTCAAGATAATTCACGGGGGAGGCCGCGCTTACTACTATGACATCCTGCGATGGGATCCCATCCTGGATGAGATTCGCACGATCGCTGCCCCACTTGAAATTCTCGTCAAGCGACCGCTGACAGGCAACCGAAGGAATCGAAATGCCAATTTGCTGAGCAAGCTCAGCATTCTGCATCGTCCGCTTTCTATTTCAGTCCGCTCGCGACATAGAGGTCAGAAAGAATCCTGTAGTCGGAATAAACGTAGGACTTACCGTCGGGTGTGATGTGAACTGTCAAGAAGCCCCATAGCCCGGCGAGATCGCTCGGCGCCACCTTGCTTACGAACTGCCGTCGACCTGAGCTGACTTCGGTGCGATAGATCCTAACGGGGACAGCCTCAACAGTCGCAACAAACAGATGGTTGCTGTCAGCACTCCATCCGATTGGGACCTCTCCAGGCTCAATTCCGGAAAGCGGTCTCGGCTGGCTGCCGTCCACCAGGTAAAGCCAAAACTTATGATCCAGACCAACCGCAGCCATGAGTTTGCCGTCGGGCGAGACGTGATTTCCAACTACACCTTCCGGTGTGATTGGCCGCGGTTTTTGATCGCTACCATCTTGGACCCAACTCCGTGGCGAATGTCCCGGTTCGACGCCATCAAACAGGAATCTTTTCCCATCCGGAAGGAGTGTCGCAAAACCGTGGTTGATGGAATCGTGAGTCAAGGTGACTGCCTGCCCTGCGCCAGTGGGCAATAGCACCAACTGCGGTGTCGATGCCGGCTTTAGACCCGAGGGATAGGACGTCAGTACCCACTTGCCATCACTCGAAAACTGGATCGGAATTCCGTCGCCCAGACGGACAGCGGGTGAACCGTCCGTCTTGCGAAGATACACATCGTAACCTCGATCTGACGCTTCTCCTTGCACGGAGAGCGCGATCATGGTGCCGTCCGGGGTGAGATCGGAAGCAAACGAATTGTCGCCCCAACCGAGTTCGCGCTCCTTATTGTCTGGAAAGATATGGCCGAACACCTCGCCGCGAATGGTGTCGCGGGTCAGAAGCAGATGGCCGTCGCGAGAGACGTCATGCAGAACCGTGTTGCTGGACTCTTGCCGGACCAGGAGTTGCTGGCCGCTGGTCGTGACTTTGAACAATGCACGCGGGTAGGACCCCACTTCGCTACCAGAAAACCAGATGGCCTCGCTGTCAGGGCTCCAAGCCAGTCCTGCAATACTTCCGAACTGCCGCGACAACGTCTTCTTCTGTCCAGCGAGGTCGATCACCGCCAGCCAGCCGGCATCATCATCTCCTCCTCCCAGCGGATGCTCTAGAAACGCAATCTGGTTACCGCGGGGAGAGACGCGGGGGTGACTTAGCCACGAGCCACCAGTCGTCTGATATAAGACCTTCCCCATCGGGAACTCCAGGGCGCACCCGTCGTCGACGAAGTGGGTGACCACGAGTTTCGAACCGTCCGGCGACCAGTCGGCATCTTGGACACCGTCGAGAAGTTTGCGGGGTGCGCTGCTAGTGAGAGACATGAGCGCCAGCGTACCTCGACGGCTCATCTCGCGAAAACTTGGATTCACCAGGACAGCCAATTCTCCTGAAGGGGAGATGGCGAGAATATCGGCGTCCACGCCGAGTGAACGGGATTCGGTACTGCTGGTCTTCGTCCAGAAAAGTTGGAACGGTTTCCCGCTCCAAGCAGCGCCGTAGACGATACTCTGTCCGTCAGCGGTAAAGCGCGCCGAAAGAATCGTTCCCCGGCCGAAGCTGAGCCGTTGAAACACCGGTTCTGGTGAGCGCGCAATGCGATGGCGAATCCACAACCCCGCGGCCACCAGGCATACCACGCTGAGAACAACTCCAAGAGGTACCAGGAAACGACGTGAGGAAAGCGGCGTGGACGCAGGCTGGGCTACAACGGACCTGTCGGTCGCATGGCTGTCGACCATCGGAGGCTCGGCTGGCGTCGCGCCATTGCGCGTGACGGTTGCCACGAAGCGGTATCCACGCTTGGGAAACGTCTCGATGAAATGCGGTTGTTCAGCGGAATCGTTCAATGCCTCGCGAAGGCGGTTCACGGCTTTGTTCAAGCCCAGATCGAAATCGATGAAAGTTCCTGCCGACCACAGTCGTTTGATCAACTCCTCACGGCTGACCATCTCGCCCGGCCGCTCCAGCAGTGCATTCAGGAGCTGGAAAGGCTTTTCCTGAAGGATGAGACGTTGACCATTGGTGCGAAGCTCGCCAGTGCGCAGGTCGAGTTCGAATTCGCCAAAGCGGACGATTTGAGCGGAATCGGCTGGATTCGCCATCGGGCGAGCCTGCGCGGGAGAGAAAAACGGCCCGGGAAGTGTAGCACGGATTGAACTCCGTGAAGCACTCAGAATCCCTCTAAGTAACTCAAGAAGCTCTAGTTACTGCAAGGAACAAAAATGTCACACGGAGGCAATGGGCGCGCCATTGACGCTCGAAGCTAACCGGGTCAGAGTTACGCCTCGAAACGCAGGCGGCACTTCCCATGCGGTTCCCCCTCGCTGCAGGCGGCGCGACTACCAAATCCCAATAAGGAGAAGTGCGCATGAAATCCGAAAGCCTGACCTCCATCGTCGTGATGATCTTGTTCAGTGTGTCAATGCCGGTTTTGCTGGCCGCCCAGGATAAGGTTAAACAGAGTCATCCTCACCAATACCATCACTACCAGATCGTGGACCCGGGAACGTTCGGCGGCCCGCAGAGTTGGACGTTCACGCCAGAGTGGGCCCGGGCCGGGTTCATCAACGATCAAGGGACGTTCGCTGCCTCAGCCGACACGTCCGCCGTGGATCCGACCTGTTCCTGGTCACCAGCGGACTGCTTCGCCACCGCCGGGTTCCAATGGCAGAACGGTGTAACGACCAATCTTGGTTTACTGCCCGGCGGCATCGGCAGCCAGGTCAATTGGATCAGCGCGAACGGGCTGATGGCGGGAATCTCCGACAACGGCCAGCAGGATCCCCTGAACCCGGCATTGCCGCAAGTACACGGCGTGCTCTGGGATCACGGGCAAATGATCGACCTAGGGACCTTGCCGGGAGGTGCGGATGACATGTGGGCCAACGCCGTCAACAGCCGCGGCGAGGTCGCCGGGCAAGCCTACAATACAATTCCAGATCCCTACTCCTTCAATGGTTACGGGTATCAGTCGAGGGCAGTTTACTGGAACAAAGGAGCGATACAGGATCTGGGCACTCTGGGCACCGGTACCGACGCGGTTGCGCTCTTGATCAACGAGCGCGGGCAAGTCCTCGGTGTGTCGTACGTCGATTCGAATCCCAGCGCTTTTTGTTCTGGCGTCCAAATCGGTTTCACCTTCACCACCGGCTCTTTTATCTGGGACAAGAAAAATGGCATGCAGGATATCGGCACCCTCGGAGGCACGTGCACTGTCGCCTACGACCTCAACAACCGGGGTCAAGTCGTCGGCCAGTCCAGCCAGGTCGGGGACCCGGTGAACGTTGGGTTTGTCTGGGATCGTGCGACTGGGATGAAGCAATTGCCCACGGCAGCAAATCTCTACGGAGGCGCGGACGCGATCAACGAGGAAGGGAAGATTGTCGGCGAAGGGGACGGTCCGGACGGCCAGCCCAGTGCATTACTCTGGGAAAAAAGAGCAGGGAAATGGCATGCTACTTACCTTGGTAGCCTCCACAGCGGGGATTGCGCCTTCGGCACATCAATCAACCTGTCCGGACAGGTGGTCGGCCTTTCGGGGCCGAATGGTTGCATCACCGTACTCCCGTTCCTGTGGGAAGATGGCGGCCCCATGGTTGACCTGAATATTCTGGTGCCTCCCAACTCCGGCATTCAGCTGCAAGAGGCGCTACAAATCAACAACCGTGGAGAGATCGCCGGCAACGGAGTGGACGCCAATGGCAATAACCACGCCGTCCTGCTGATCCCGTGCGACGAGAATCATCCTGACCTCGCGGGCTGCGACTACAGCACGGTGGATGCGAGCACGGCGGCTCAGAGCGCGGCGCCTCGCTCCATGCCGAATTCAACACCGCGCTCCGTTCACCCGCGAAGCAATCGGTTTCACAGCTCAGCCGTAGGAGGAGCCGCTACGCTTACGTCTCCAGTCTCACCGGTACCCGATTTTTCAAGGCCGCCCCAATTTTGGGTCTCGGCCACTCCTTTGACGCCGAGTCCGGTAAATCCGGGCGGCTCGTCCACCTCCAGCGTGACGGCGGGCATCGGGACGAGCGGTGCCGGCGCCGGCACCGTCACCGTAACCCTCAGCTGTTCTGTGCAACCATCGCCTCCGCTGGCCCCGGTCTGCTCGATCAGCCCCGCGTCTTACACTTTTGCTGGGACACCATCCACTCTGACGGTGAGCACGATAGGGCCAAGCGGCCGATTGCTATCGCACCGCGGTTCCGGGGTGCTCTACGCGCTTTGGCTACCGATTATCGGATTGGTAGGGACGGGCATTGGTCCGGGCTCGAACGCGAATGGACGAAAGAGAAAACTCAAAACTGCGCTGCTAGCCTGCGCACTATTTCCGGGCTTGGCTTTCCCGCTCGCCTGCGGCGGAAAGGGCAGCAGTGGCACTCCCCCAGGAATGTACGAAGTCACCGTCACAGCCACAGGGTTTATCCCCGTGGCTTCTACGGCCAGCCTCGCGACGTTCACGGTGCAGTGAGAGCACTCTCAATGCGCTCTTAATGCGCAGAAATTGACCCTGGCCACGTCCCTGCGATGACAGGCGTCACGGCTCGGCGTGATGCTGAACACATCAGGAACTTAGCTGCCATAGCCGGATTATGGGAGAGATGGAAAGACCCGAGCGGCAACTGGATCAAGTCATGCTCGATACTTACCACGACGCCGAACGCCGTGACTTCCGCCGCCCACGACCGAATGCCGGTCATCCTTCATCCAGACAACTACGATCTTTGGCTTGATCACGCCGCGAACGACGATCCGGAGTGCAGCGTCCCTCTTGCCGCAGAATCACCATCGCACGGTCAATTGTTCTGACGGAGTCCTGGGGAGAGGGGGATGTTGAGTGTAATCGGGATTACGACAACAGTCGGCGTCGTGTCCGGTGTGTGCCCGACAAGCCACCCCGATTTATGTCATCCGCTCGGACATCGATCTCAACCTGCTAGTCCCCGTGTAGGGGTAGAAACCATTTGATTTCGTCAGTGGCGCTTGGTCTGATCGGAAGGGTTAAGAAGTAATGAGCGGGGAGAAGTATCCCCGCTCTGTGACGCAATCAAACTTTAGGCTGACTGAACCATACTTTAGTAGACTCCCCATTACGATAACCGGAGGCGGAAACATCGAGCGGACAAACAGAAAGTAAGGATAGCTGTTGAAACCAGGCGGTTACACTCAAAACCCCTGTCAGAGGCATTTTGAGTGCAATGGGGATTTAGAAACAGTCATGCCCGCCGCCCCCTGGGCTGGGAGCTATGAGTGAGTGGCGATTTCCTAGACAGGATGGACTTGATCAAGGGCCGGTGACCTGGACCATAAATCCCCCGCCATTGTCCTCGATGCCCTCATCATTGATTCCTAGGAAAAGAGTCCCAGGCCCATGCACATTGATGGTCTTGGAAGTACCAATGAAGAAGAGCGTACTCGGGACGATGCCCGCCGGTGTCAGATTCTTGGTGCCATCGATTGCCTGGAAGCCCGGTGCATCGACCCTCGACTTAGGCACGAAGACCCCGATTAGAGCCGCGAGATTGTTTACGTGTCCGTGCGCCACGCCCCTGGCTTCTTGAAGTGGAGTCTGTAACGGGCCGTTATCCCACGGTGCGCCATTCGGGCCGGTGATGAGTCCGATACCAAACTGCACCATTCCACTGACGTATGTGATCTGGATTGTGCCCGGCCCAGTGACCGTGAGGGCCGGCACGAAAGGCACGAGCGTATGAACCGGGTTTCCGAAGTCACCCGAGGCTTTTCCTGGCACAAAGACAGTGACCTGTGCATCCGCAACTGTAGAGACAGCAACCAACAGCGTAAACAGGGCCAGGACAGACGCTGTGGCCTTGGCTAATGATCTGATTGAATCAAGGAAATCTATCGTTGCGTTTTTCATGTTGTCCTCCTCGGACGCCATTGTTCCTCGGTTGAAATTACTCACCCGAACCCAAAGTGGTGCGCCTCATGACGCACTTCTTGCCGAACTTGTGCTTGTAAGAACCCCACGGACAGTAGTACGAGGCGAAAACGAATTCGAAAGCCAGAGCCTAGGAAGGGAAAGATAGATTGGCTAGGAAGAGGCTCCCGAAATTGCGCTCCAACAGTGCGCTCTGAATGAGCCTTTGTCAAGGCGGCGGCATGGAAGGAGGGATTCGGCGGATCGGAATGCCTACGGTTACAAAGTGCTAGGCTTCAATCGGTACATTTACAAAGTGTCCACTGTGTACGGGATTGAATGACTGACGAAATCAGGCGATAACGCTCATTGAGGGGGTTTGAGTGAAACCGCGATCTGGCTACCACTGGAGCACGGAGCTATTTTCCCTCTAACCCTTGCCGCCGAATGATCTCAAGCTGTTTCTGAGTCCACTTCCCGGAATTGTCTCCGTGCTCTCCCAGCATCTGTTGCTCCGCATACATCTCCTTGGTCACATCAAAATACTTCAAGTTGGTGTAGTGGCCTGAGTAATCCCAGCGTTGCCCTGCCTCCGAGTCGT
>Ga0210402_10001047_pt1 | contig 29352 bp, 24 predicted proteins | sample IncBWC7MmetaG_FD_161055 | JGI IMG/M metagenome (GOLD analysis project Ga0210402, IMG submission 161055) | Forest soil microbial communities from Barre Woods Harvard Forest LTER site, Petersham, Massachusetts, United States - Inc-BW-C-7-M | ecosystem: Environmental > Terrestrial > Soil >...
AATTCGACGAGCAGTTGCCCCACGCTAATCCTTGAGTCCAACAGGTCGCGGATTACTTCATATTCCGCTCCCTCGATATCCATTTTTAAGAGGTCAATGCGTTCGTGACCGAGCATCCGCAGGATTGTCCGCAGACGATGCACCGGCAGCTCAACGGCTGCCCCGGGCGCATCTCGGGAGACAAGTTTGTGCGAAACATGGCGCGGGTTGCGTGGCGGCAAGAATCGGCACATGCCATCGAGCGCCCCTACTCCAAACGGGTGGAACACAAATCCCGATGGGATTGGTTGCGCTTTAATCCATTCGACTGTGCGCGGCGTAGGATCGAAAGCGTGTACCGTTACGCCGAAGCGCCGGATGAGTTCCAGGTCGAACGAGATGTCCTCGCCGACGCCGAGCGAATATACGGTGCTATTCGGTGAAATGGTTGAATGACAAATAGTCCAACTGGCGTCTCCGCCGCCGAGAGTTAACGTCTCGGTCCTCAACTGGCGTCTTTGCCAGACCTCGCGACCCGCAGCAACGCGCGCAAGTCGTTTCAGGCCGCGAAGTGATTGAACAACCGAATTTCGCATGTTAGACGGACTCATAGCCAAACACTAGAGTTAGCAGTCTGAGTCTGCAATCGGAGCCTTCCTTACACTCTTCTGTGGTGTCAAAGTCGAGCTCGACACTTTCGATACGCGCGCTGGTTTCTGGGCAGCCGAGTAGTCCCTGATTCGACGGGCGGCGATGGCGTCCCAGCTGAATTCTTCGCGCATGCGCCGGGCACCTTCGCCGCCCAGTTGTTCGCGGACCCCGGGATCGATGAGCAAACCTAGCGTCCGTATCAGATCGTCCACATCGCCCAAGCGGTATTGCAGTCCGGTGCCGTTCAGGCGTTCGGGGGCATGCACAGTGTCGTTAGCGATCAGGGGCAGCCCGCATGCCAACGCGTCCAGCATCGACATTGATTCCTGCGTGGGCCACACGCCAATTTCGGAGGCGCGATAGAACGCACCAAGCTGACGGATGGGTACAAATGGCTGCGTTACGCAGCCGGGGCACTGGCCAATTTCAGTCGCTTGCGGGCCGTTGCCGATGAAGAGGCCACGGAACGGCTGTCCGGCAGACGTCAACTGGGCGACGGCGCTCGCCAGCAGAAGCGGGTTCTTGTCATCGCCGAATCGTCCCGAATAGACGCAGACGATCTCTCCCTCTCGAAACCCCAGACGTTCGCGCAATGCAGTTCGTTCTGCCTGGCCCTCGGCAGTGGTTACTGGATGGAAAATTTCTGTATCTACTCCTAACGGGCAGACTTCCAATTTGCTCCTCGGGATGCCAAAGAACCGCTCCGCCACCTCGGCGCAGTCCGGAGAAATCGCGTAGTACTTCTCCGTGGCCCAACTCACCATTCGCCCGTGGAGCCCGCGTTGCAGATAACATTTCACCCGCTCCGGATGGAAGAACGGTGAATTACTTTGTGCCAACGGAAAAACCGAAGCGTGGTAGTGGCAGCCGGAGAATAGACGGTAGCCAAGCGAGCGCCGGCTCCATGCCGACTCGAGAGCGATCCAACCGATTGGAGTCATCGTCTGCACGACATCGGGACGCAGTGCCTTTAGCTTGCGCTGGAGGCCGACCAAGCGGACATGCCCCAGAGACGTCGTGTGCCCCAGAACATGCAGACGAAATCCATCCAGATTTTCCACCGACCCCGGTGCCGGGCTCGGCGCAAAGTCCCGATAGGCTTGCGGTGCCGAGTTCTGACGGTGGTTGGGAGGTAACGATGAGGCCACCACATCGACTTCCGCGCCTAATCGAGCAAGATATTTGGGCAGAATGTTCTCCAGATATCCCATGCCCGGCGCAAAGATCTCGGAAATTAAAACGACGCGCACTAGACTGCTCCCCTGGGATAGGGGCCGAAAGCCCCATTGCGCTGCTTTTGGAGACGTTTCGGGACAGCCGGATGTGCCACGACCTCCGGGACAGAAGGCAAGAAATAGAGGAGGGCAATCAGAAGCGCGAGGCCTCCGGAAAGAAGCGACGTAAATATGGAAATGTTAGCCAAGTTATAGGCAGCGTATGTCGTGATGAGGGCGGCGAGCCGAGGATCGTGCTTCTGGGAAGCGGAGTCCAGGACCCAAAAGACGATGGCACAAAAACAGGCTATTAATAGGATGCCTGGCAGACCTGCTGCTTCAATTCCATCCGTCGCAAGAAAGTGCGTTGTGGCATCGAGATCTGTAGTGCCGGCGTAGGCGATCCCGAGTTCCTGGCCAATCGGGTACTGATACGGATAGTGGATGAACCAACTGATGCCCTTGATGTGGGACCAGAAAGTGAGCGGATTGCGCTGAAAGAAATCATAATACTGGGCGGTGAGGAGGCCTCCCATCCCCAGGGTCCGCGCGCATACAACGAACAATGCGACCGAAAGCAAGATGCCCGGTTGTTCACCACTTGCTAGGAAAGCCGCACAGCACCCCCCCAACAGAGTGACACAGCCCAGGGAGAACGCCGTGCCAAATGAAATCTTACGGAGCTGTAGGAGAAAGTACACTGCCGGGATGAACAGAATCGACAGGATCGAACCTTTGGTCCCGCCCACACTGTAAACAAGCAACTGGCCCGCTGCGCCACAAATGAAGAGCCAGCGCCGCCTATAAAAGAGCCCGTAACCCATCAGAAAGGGATCGATAGCGCCCGTGAGCAACATGAAGGCATAGTTGACCGCGCTACCCTCCGCGACATCATTCGCCGCGTCCCGCAGGTCATAGATGTCATCGAACGAGACGATCCGCAAATGGTTGTGAAAGACAAGGATCATCCACACCGTCAGCGCCGCAAAGCCGACCGCCACACCCTGCCGCAAAGCCCGAGAAGAAAGTTGAGGTGGCTTGATGTTCCATAGCGGCATCAGGTAGGTGCACCCGATGATCGCAAACCCGGCGAACAATACCAGCATCAGGACTGCGATCTCTTGGGCTGGTTCCATCTCTGCGTAGAGGGGCACGAACATCGAAGGAATGAATACCGCGATGTAGAGCACCCAATACGCCATTTGAGAGGCCCGGGTCAGCGCAATCGGCATCCACAAACACGGCAACAGGGTAAGCACCCATGCAAGTACGAGGTAGGGCGGCGAAGGAGAGTTGAATTGAAAGCCTAAATAGTCGAACGAGGGGTACAGGAAGTGGACATACATCCACTGAAAGCACCAGATGTAGATGGCAATCAGTGCGGACACCACTCGTCTAGTATTAATGGCCATGCTGACTTGTGCCGTTGGATCCCCGGCAAAGGAAAGTTGCGTGCGTCGTCAATAATCGTGAATAAAGAGAACCGGGCAGCGCGCTCCTTAGAGTTCGCTTGACCGTCACCTTAGCGCCTCGACTCGTGCCAATGGAATTGGAGTCATCGTCGAGCAGGTCCACACCCTGGTTCAAGATCTCCATGTCGGCGTCTTGGGTCAGAAACCTGGCGATTGAAGCAGGACTCCAGAACTGCACGTGGCCGGCCTCCGCGATGGAGGCATAAGGGCGAAAAAGTATCTTGCGCTTGAGGAAATTAAGGAACACCTTTTCCGTGGGCACCTCGACCACAACGAAGCGGGCGATACGCGAGGCTTCTCGCAGAGCGGACAGGGGGTCTTCCAGATGCTCAATGACGTGACTGAGCACGGCGACGCTGAATTCGCCGTCTGGAAATGGCAGTGCATCTGCCCGCCCCACGACCGCCCACGGAGTGAAATCCCTGCACGATCCGGCCGCGAACCCAACCGCAGAGAACGATATGTCAATACAGCAGTATGTTTGCGCAAATCGCATCGCCTGAAGTACCCGCAGAACCGCGCCAGTTCCGCAACCAATCTCAACCAGGGACGTTCTCTCGATCCCCTGACACACCTGCACGATGTTCCGCGCTTTCCTCCGGGCTCCCAATTCACGCCATGCCAGGAACTCTGAGTCATGGATGGCAGCGCGATAGCTTGCTTCATAGTCCTGCCACATATTTATTTCTCTGCGTTCAGCTGGTGGCAATTTTGGAGGGTCTCGCGAACAACTCGGCTCGATCTTCCGCAGGGCCTGACGTGTACGTCCATTCGTAGTCCCAAGAGGCGAGAAGGCGGCAGCAATCGTCATGCACGGCCTGGCCGTGCGTAGCGAGAAAGAGCTTGGGACGCCGCTCACGAAAACAGCGCGTCGCACCCAACAAGGCGCGATACTCAGCGCCCTCGATGTCCATCTTGATGCAGTCAGGAACTTGAATTCGTCGTTCTGCGATCAGGCTGTCCACTGTCGCCGTCTCCACGGTCAAGGTTCCGCCGCCGTCTAGTTTGCCCATGGCGCGAGTGGCTTCGCAGGCAAACGATGCCACACCCGCACGGTCCGAAATGGCTATCTCCAGGACTTCCACGTTTCGGATTCGATTCATGGCGAGGTGTTTTCGCAGGTAAACAATATTCGCCGGCAAGGGTTCAACGGCGTAGACACGGCCCGGGCCAACACGAAGAGCGGCAAGCAAAGTATAGAAGCCAGCGTTGGCCCCCACATCCAGGAAAACCGACCCATCGTCGACTTCCTGGACGAGGCGTGTTTGCATCCCCAACTCATAACTTCCCAGCCAGCATCCATGGAGATGCGAACCAACGATCCATTTCTGGCCGCGCAGTGGCCCTTGCAGGACGGGAAGAGTGAGATCGCGCGGAATCAGCTTGAACGGGTAGCGCACGAGCCGTCCCGGAAAAGATTCTGGCCGCAGCGCGGAGAAATTGATCAAAGTAGATTTGCCCTTCACTAAAAAATGATTGACCTCATCCGCTATATCCGGACTGGCTGAAACGAAGAAAGGAGAAGCCGAGTACCACCGCATAACTCGCGCCCGACAACAACATTCCGTACACGGCACCCCGCAAACCCAAGCGCATTACGAGAGGAATGCCAAGCACAAAGGTCACCACTCCGCTCGTAAGGTAGGCGTAGAAGACAATCTGAGGCTTCTCAATCGCTTTCAGGGCTGCGTTCGCCGCATTGCCCAGTCCCATCACCACAGGCAGCAACACATACCAACGAAGAAGCGGAGCAACACTATCAAACTTGCCCCCATATACCACATGAAGCAATGGGAGGCCCCCAAGCCCAATCACTAAGGCAAACGCCAAACTGACGCCAAGAAACATCAGCGAACACTGTCGCCACAAACGCCGCAGATTCCCGAACTCCTTGGCGGCGAAATAGAGCGCCATCTGCGGGAGTACCAGGAACGTAATGGCGACAAAGATCTGGTCGGCGGGAAGCGCCAGGTTGTACATGGCTCGCAGTTCGGCGACGTCTCGCACCGAAAGGACTCCTGCCACCACCCAGAAGTAGGCCTGCGTGGTGAACTGAAACACCATCGCCGTGACAAATACCCAGCGGGAATACTTCCAGTGTTCGGACCAATACTCTGGTTCGTGGAAGAGGAAATCTATTCCGCCAGCGGACTCAACTTTTCCAGGACGCTCATGCAGAATGAATAGAGCGGCCACACACCACGCCAAAGCAACAATCAGAAACGCCGACAATCCGTTCAGCCGATCAGCACGAATCGCGAGCGCGAGCAGGACTACGCAGCTCACAAAAAACGCGGCGGAGAAGCGCACCGCCAAGTCGGGCCGGCGCCTCATGTAAAAGGTGCGCCGGACAAACGATGCGGTCAGGACCACGCCGCATGTCAGCGCCATTCCCAGAAAGGCCGGTGAGGCGAACGCCGGATAAAGCCACCGCAAACCTCCCCAAGCAGCCAGCAGTAGGGCGCTGAGCGCCATCAGCAGCCACGCATTGCTTCGCCACAGCAGTCTTCCGTAGCCGGCGAAGCGATGGTGATAGCGCCCCGATCCGTAAATCGTGTAAGCCTCAAGAATGGCGGCGTTGTGCAATCCGGTCAAGAAGGTAAAGACCGAATAGGAGAGGGCGAAGATGCCATATTCTTCCTTCGATCGCACCCGCGCTAAAGCAATGTTCACGACAAACATCCCGCCTACGGCGAGGACCTGGTCCGCCAGGCTGTAACTGAATTTCCACAGACGCGAGGCAGATAAGACCCCGGACGGAGCGGCAGCCTGCGTGGACGGCGCTTTGACCTCGGTCACTTCGGTTGCCGCGTTTTCCGGCACCATGGTACCGCTCACGAATTCTCATCCCCGGAACGTTTATCGCGGGTCGTCAGCCGAACCCATGCGCGGTTGCTGGCTGCCTGCCAGCGCGATCCGTTGGGAGTGGCCCAGGGCATCATCGAGTTCACGCCGTGGAATACCTCTTGTGCAAACTGCTTCTTGGGGTCGGCAGAGTCAAACTGCTCCCAACGCTCTTTTACGACGATCCAGACCGCAGTCCCGAGAAAAGCCATGACACCGCACAAGAGCGTGATCAACGTCCGCGGCGGGAACGACCGTCGTTCCGGCAAGTTCGCCTCGTCGAGTATTTTCACGCTGGGAGTTTCCTTAGCTTCCTGAACTTTTGCGATTTCGTACTGCTGGGTCAGCGTCTCGAACACAACTTCCTGGATCTTGGCTCTGCGGTAGAGATCCGCGTACTTCATCCCCAGCAACGGAAGTTTTCGCAGCGAGGGGTAGAACGAGTCAGGGTTCACGGTGTCAGTGGCGTCGCCTTCCTCGTTCTTTCCTCCTAGTTTCTGCAGTTGGCTCCTAAGTTCCGACACTTGCGCCTGGGCAGCACGGACGCGGACATTATTGGGCGTGTAGATCGCTTCCAGAGCGCGGCGTTGCGATTCGGCAGCAATCAACTCTCCCTGTAGGGTGGCTGCGGCTTCGACCATGGCGCGTCCCTGCTCTTTGACGTCGATCGTCGCATTCTTGCTCGAAAATTCTCCCAACTCACGCGACGCCTGGTCGAGGTCTTGTTTGACGGCGGCCAAGCGTTCTTCGAGAAAGACTCTTTCGCGATGCGCAGAGGAAGTTGAGAGTTCGGCCACCAGGCGGTTTAGCTCATCGACATAAGCGGTGGCCATCGTCCGCGCCCGCTGTCCGTCGCGGTCAGACACCGTCAAGGTAATGATTCCACTTTTTCTGTCTTCAGAGGCGCCGCTGTTTTCCGCTAATTTCTGACGCGCATCCTCGTCGAGTTTGGTCCCATACACGTCCTTCAGGTGGAACCGATCTACCAGGCGATCCTCGACCGTCCGGCTTCGCAGGATACCAATAAAGAGTGATCCGGAACTCTTGATTCCGAGAACGTCGCCGGCAATGGCGCCTACGCCGCCGCTGGTTTTCGCCGCCAGAGCCGCCAGCATGGCGATCCCGCTGTTGGATTGGCTGTCCGGGGGCATCAATTGCACCGTCGATTCGTAGCGTGACGGAATCAGCAAGGCGATCACGATACCCGCCGCCAGTCCCGCCAGCAGGGCTTTTCGCAGCACGGGCCGGTAGGACCACAGTAGGCGCGCGTTCTCTAGCGCTGTGTCAGGGGCGCCGTGGACGGGCACTTCCCGGCCCTCCGCGAATTCGATCTGCTCGGGTTCAATGCTACGAGTTGTGCTCAGCCTGGGATTCATTTTGTCGAGTGTGGTACGAAACCGAACTCTACAATGGCCGTCAGATTGCGCTGCGGCCCGGAAAACAAGAGCGGGAAACGCGAAATGTGTTCATACTGCACCTGGTTTTTCACATAAAGACCCGAACGCCAAACCATCTCATGGCGCAAACTATAGTCCTGCCATGCCCCGCCCTGGGGAACAAAGTCTTCGCTGACCGTACTGTGCTTGTAGGCGAACTGCACAGTGTTCCGGGGAGAAATCCAGTAGGTTGACCAGAATTGAATCGCGCGCCCCATGCGGCCGACCGTGTTGCCGATGAGGTTGCCGTTATTCGTGTACCCGTCGCGATACTTGCTGTTCCAGTAATTCAGGTCTCCATGATTAGGAAATCCCGGAGATTCCGTCGATGTCGCTTCCACATGAAAATCGAGTTTAGGCAGCCAGGGAAAGCGCGTGATGTAAAGGCCGGGCCGGAACGGGTTTTTGGGCGGATTCTGGAACGGAACAAAGTCATCATCCGCGTACAAGTCGCCATAGAAGACGAGGTAGTTGTGCGTCTTGGGAACGTAGAAAGTCCAGTCGAAACTGGTGTGGGTGTCGCCGGGAACCGAGTTTAACTTCGAGCTGGTTCGGCCAAAGAAACTGAGAAAGAAGTTTTTTGTGGTGAGTGGATCGCCGCCCTTGCCGCCGATCGTTACGGTGCGTCCAAAACCGACTTCCAGGTTCCGAAACGGCTTGAAGTTGATCTTGCTCCCATAAATATAGGGCCGCGGAATGAAGGTGTGGCCGTCCAGCCGGCCGAAAAAGTTGTCGATGCGCGCTGGGCCCAGGTATTTCAGGAAGCTCGGTAGACGAAAGTCGGACTGGGTCAACCGCAACATCGGAATCGGTTCGATGTTGTTACTCCACAAGAACGATCCACCCGGCCCGGGGCCCCAGGAAAGACTTTGTTGACCGAATGAGAGTTGCCATCCTTCTTTTACGTTCAAGGCAATGTAGGCGTCGAGTAGCCGCGCCCGATTGACGGTGCCGAACGGCGTTGCTGCCGGCACGGGTACCAGGTCACTATCCGCAATGAAGTTGCGCACAGGATCGGACAGGGCTGGAGCCGAGGGCGCATGCTGGAACTCGGCTCGCACAAAAATCGCTGCCGGTCCGATGGCCGCGCGAAACGATCCCCCGATTTGGGCATTAGTACCGGTCTGAAATGGCCGGCCGAAGTCGTAACTGATGGTCTGACCAAAATGATAGCTGTCGGTCAAAGCAGGCCCACTCACAGAAACGCCGCGGGCGTAAACAGATTCAAGCCGCGCCGTCAGGTTTTGATTTCCATCCAGCAACCCGAATTCGTAGCGGAATTCATCCTGTAGGCTGGATTGCAACTGGGCCAGATCGCTGTTTGCGCCTTCGGCCCGCTGTACCGCTTCGCCAGCCTGTTCGACAAGCTGAGCGCATTCTAGGCGGGTCCACGGTTTTAAGCCGACGTAAGCCGTTTCGACGTAACCAAACGCCGCCAATCTCTCCAGTGCGGGATAGACCCAACTGTCCAAGGGCACATAGGGCGAGCCCATCCGTCCCGGCGGGCGTGGAGTGTCTTCTGTGTCAGCCCGAAAATTTCCCCATGCTGCGCCGCCCAATTCCGGATCGTGATGAGCGCGATAGATCTGGCGGCCTAAGTACCAACCCAGGGCGCTGCCCACCACAACGTCAGAGGGAAAGTGCTGCTTGCCGGTGACTCGGGTGATGGTCACCGTGGAAGCCAGGCCGTATGCCAACAGCTTGGTCAGCGGGCCAGGATATTCATGCGCAACGATGCTGGCCACCGACCACGCAATGGCGGCGTGTTCCGATGGAAATGAACTGCCACCATGAAAGAACAACCCATTCCCGCTCCCCTCGTAGGGGCGCTGCCTCATAGTTGCTTCCTTGAAGGCATACGTGATCAGAGTGCTGTTAAGCGCTGCTTCGCCGCTGAGAAAACCGGTTTCACGGAGATGATCGTTGTGCGTCAGTTGCCCGAAGGCGTACGAACCAGCCGCAGCGCCTACCAGGGAATAGACCGCATAGTTCGAGATACTCTGGCTGCCTTGAACGTGATTTGCAGGAACCTGCCTGGAGATCCAACTGTCGCCTGCGACCAGAGCTCCTGTGAAACCCGCAAATGGCAGGAACGTTTTCAGGGCTTCGGGCTTGCGCAGTTCTTTTGCACTATTCCAGAACTGCCGCTGGTCGTCGGCCATGTGTTTGAGAAAAGGCAAGAACAGTTGGTTTTGCGGATCGGCGCCGGGTTCGAGATACCCAAAACTGCTAAAGCCGTTTGTTGACTCGACCGCAGGTAGTACCGCCGGATCCGATTGCTGGTCCAACTGCTGTTTCGCAGTGTCCTGGTTGGCCTGCGTCTGGCAACTGCCGACACTCGCCAGCAGCGATGCCATCAACAGAAGCTTTCCCAGGGCACGCAGCAATTGCCTCCGTCTTTTCAGAAGCTCCTGCCGAGGCTGACCGAAAACGCGACGGCTTGCAGTAGCTGTGCCACCTGCAGTGTATTTTTCCACTTCGTAGTACCCGAGAAAGCCTTTTCCGGCACCACCACCGTGTCGCCGGCCCGCAATTGTGCGTTCCCCACTCCACCGGTAAACATCCCACCCGGCCCGCCGGCAACCGAGCCATCCGCGTGGATCACGAAGATCGCCTTCTTGTTCGCCGAATTGGTGGGGCCGCCCGCCTGGCTGAGATACCATCCTGCATCCTTGCCCGGTTTGAAGGTGATTCCTGTCGGGTTATAGACCGCACCATCAACCATGACGATGTTGGGTCGTTTGGGCACATACATGGTGTCCCCCGCGCGTACTTCGATATCCGCTGGAGTGCCCGCCCATTTCTTGATATCGCCGGAAATGTGGATCACGAGGCGTCCGCTCGGCGGCGTATTCTTCAGTTGCTCCATGACGCGCTCCCATTGCTGCAAGGAGGCCTGCTTGACGCTCTTGTCGTCCGGGCCCGAATCGGGCACCGCCTTCAGCGCAATTCCGTCGTCCTGTGCCTGACTAATCAGTAGCGTGCGATTGCTCTCCTCGATTGCCCTGACCTGGACGCGCTGGAAGACAATGCCGTAGGGATAGGCATCCGCCCGGAAGCCGCCCGCTCGAGCCAGGATTGAACTTAGGCGCTCGCTGCTACCGATGCCGTAAGTCCCGGGATGGACAACCTCTCCCTTAACCTGAATGGTCGCGCCGACATCATTCCACCCAGCCAGCTGACGAATGGTGAGAACGTCGCCATCGTGAAGCAGGACATCCGTGTCGGGCTCGCCGGCCATGGCGCTGCCGATGGGCACGGACAAGTTCTCGGCAGCAACGCCTGCGCGATGTTCTATGTCATATCGCGTCAAATCGGCAACCTCGGTGAAGGCTCCGCGTTTGAATCCGCCCGCGACGCGCACCAGTTGCGCGGCGGTCATCTCTTCTCCCAAAGGATATTTCCCCGGCCGGGCAACTTCGCCCTCGATTTTCACCGTGGGCGGATCGACTTTGTTCATGCTGCTGTGGATGAAAACGCGATCCGCCGGTTGCAGCAGCACGTTGTTGACACCATCACCCGCCAGAGCCTTGGCAAGGTCAACACTCAGCACCTTGAATGTGCCGTCCTGGGACTTGCGAAAGATCTGGGCATCGCTCAAATGAGCATCGGCAGTCGTGCCGCCCGCAAGATAAACCGCGTCCCGCAAATGGGTGGCGCCGTTGGTCACATGATCTCCCGGATCCCGCACCGCCCCATCGATGGTGATCAGAGGCGGATCTTCGAAGTCATAGCGGCCAAACACGCGGATCGTGTCGAAGGGTTTGAGAGGCAGATCCAGACCCTTGCCGGACAGGGCATCGTGCAAGTTGAAAGCGAGCACCGAAGGCGTGTAGTCGGGCGGGTTGAGGCGAATAATTTCTGCGTGCCGTTCGCTGGGCTCCGGAAGCAGATCGGAGTAGGACTGAATGATGTCGTTTATCTTCATGCCTTCGCGGTAGGCGAATTTGCCCGGCCGCAGGACATGGCCATCCAGATAGACCGTTTTGTCGGCATACGGCAGGATGGGAGAGATCTTGATCTTATCGCCGTCCTGTATCTGAAAATCTTCCAGCGCCTTGGAGACCGACTCCTGGTTGTTGTTTTCCGGAACATCAAGCCGCAGCATCGTGCGGCTGAGATGCGCTTCCACCCGTTCGACATCGACGTGACGCAGCGTTCCCGATTGCAGCACGCCGCCGGCGAGTTCCAGCACTTGGGCCAGATTCTTCTCGCCGTCGATTTCGTAAATGGCCGGCCGGCGCACCATGCCCTCGATGGTGACCTCCGGTCCCAGGGGGGGCACCAGAATGGTGTCGCCTGCCTGGAGTCCCTGCAATCCGGACCGAACTCCGTGCAGAAGAAGATCGTATACATCGATCTCCTGAACAAGTTGTTTTCCGCGAAAGTGCCGCAGAGTACGAAGCGAGCCGCGAGTAGTGGGGCCGCCCGCAATGTAGACGGCATTCAGCGGTGTCGAAAGGGAACTCACGTCATAAGCGCCAGCGCGTTCCACATCGCCGACAACATAGACACGAACGGTACGCAGCCGCGACAGTGACACGTCCGCTTCTACGTCGCGATACTGCGTGCGGAGGGTCTTTTGCACCAACCGCTGCACGTCGCCTAGGCTTCGTCCGGAGACTTCCACGAACCCCACTTCCGGCAGGGCCAGCCGTCCTTCGCGGTCCACAACTCGCTGCAACCGCTCGGAGACTCCGCCCCAGAGTTCGACGCTCACGCCGTCGCCCGGTCCCAGTACGTATTCAGGACCAACCGGCATGTCCATGGGCAGATCGTCAAAGTTGCCGGTGCCGTTGCGAAAAACGTCGGCGCCAAAACGCTCCGTTACCGGTGGACGTCCGGAGTACTGCGAGTAAAGATCGAAGAGAGAAGGCACATCCGCGTACGGATTGGGCCGGTGGCGGAGTCCATGCTGATCGACCTGGGCTTCGCGTTTCCCGAACACTGGGCGCTGCGTGTAGTTCGTCCCCCCCGATTGTTGTCGCACGAAGTCGGGACCGCGACTGTCCAAGGCGGGATAGTTGGTTGACGAACCTGACGGCGGAGCAAGACTCCTTCCTCGCAGCGCCTGCGAGTCACCGGTTCCAAGCGCCCCGCTCAAGTCCGGCATTGTCAGGGAAGTTTCACTGATGCTCGCTTGCGCCGAGGATGACCCGGGTGACGACTCGCCCCCGAAACCAACACGAGGAATGCTGCGGGGCATGTAGGGTAGCCCCCCGTTGATCTCGTCCGGGAACTCCTGGACATCCGCTCGGTCAACCTGTCGCCGGGAATCGCGCGCCGGCGAAGAATTGGGGGGAGCGGTCTGGAGCGGCGGATTCGACGGAGCCGCCGACTCGTTGTCTGGAGAAAAGGGTTCCTGAGGTCGGTAATACTCCAGCGCGCGTTCGTGCTTCGACCAGTAGTCGCCTTCCTGACTGGCGACCTCCGTGCTCTGTGCCTTTTGCGATGATTCCTTTCCATTAGACGGCCGGACTTCCACCACCAAACCCCGTTTGAGTTCTTCCTGCGTCGGCTTGGCGCGAATATAGTAGCGGGTTTCGATTTCGCGGGTAATCAGGACGCGGACGCTCTGGTCCTCCTGCACCAGCCGAAACAGCGCGTCGTCGTCAAGGTCCTTGGGATCAATGAGTCTGCCCTGCTGATATGCCCCGCGAACAATCGCGCGCTTTGCCTGCAACAGGAGGCCCGGCTCCTTGCGAAGCAAATCGAGGATAGTGTCAGCCGAAAGCGCAACCAATTCGTCGGCGTGCTGCTCGGCCCGCGACGCCTCCAGATCAACCGCGCGAGTGCGATTCGACTCCTTCGCGACACTGGGATTGTTTTGTGCATGACCGAGGGCAGCGCACAATAGAGCGAGAGTTGTGGCCGCAATGAACAATCGAGTCTTCAGGCCGAAACATGGTTGAAGAGTACTCATGGGATTTATGCCTTCAAGGTAATAGCGCAATGCACAAAATGTAGCGCGGGCGATAACTGAAAAAGGTGACGGAAAGATGGATCCTTATTCATCCCCGTTGCTAACAGGGAACAACGTCGAACTCGTCCACTTCGAGTGAAACCGAACGCATCATCGAATCCACGGAAAGCACCAATCGGCACTGTCCATTCCGACGGACCAAAATGCCCTCGATCCCCATCAGCGAGCCGGCGATGACGCGCACTCGTTGCCCTTTTCGCAAGTAGGGATGGGGCTGTACATCGATACCGGAGCAACTCCCCCGACTGATGGCCCGGATTTCGTGCTCGGGCACCACCGCCGGCCGGCCTTGGAAACTTACGAACCGAACAAAACCGGGCAACATCTGCACTGACAGTCTGTCCTGCTGCGAGACATTGACAAAGAGATATCCGGGAAACAGAACCATCTCCACGCGCTTCCGGCGATCTTTCCACTGTCTGAGAGTGCTATACAACGGAAGAAAATAGGTCATCCGCCGGGCCTCGAGAAGTTGGGCCACTTTCTTTTCATGTCGAGGGTAGACGGTGACAGCGTGCCATAACGGGAGCGAGTCCGAAACCGGATTGACGGCTGCGTCCAATGGAGCAACGGGACCGGGGCCACTTCCACTACGCAAACTAAGCATGATGAATCCGTTTGGAGACAGCTCCGCCAACTCAGTTACATCGGAAGATGCGAATAACTACTTATGAATCAGCTCGTTACACCAAATCACTCCAGGCTCCGGCCCGCCGATCTAAACTGCCAGATCGCCTCGCAATGGTGGAGATGCCCTGAGCGCGCGTAGAAGAGTAGCTTCCGAACTCTCCAATTTCTTGGCATGAATATCCACCACAGCCCAGTAATAAATTCCCTGGTTTCGCTCTGGAGCTAACGCCAGAATTCGCATCCGCGGGAATCGGCCGAGCAGAAAACCGCACAAAGCCGAGTGCTCTTCCGGGTTGTCAAGCGTCAGGATCAACGCGTCCGGCTGCACTTCTTCTACAATCTCAGTCAGGTGCGACTCCTCGATCACCTCGCCCACGACTTCAATGTCGGGCTGGTCCGCAATCGTAGCCAGGACGAGTTCTCTCATCAGACGAGGCCGATTTGCCACTAGCACACGCACGCGTTTCAAGGCTGAACACCTAGCCTGTCCTTGTACAGCCGGTGCGCTTCGCATAGCAAGGTTCAATTGCGTTCTACGGTACGGCGGCTGGCTCCAGGTTTGGTAGTACCCAAAAGTACCAAGCGTTGGGTTCTATGGATTGGGATACGGAAGAGAAAAGAAACTCGTAAATAAACCCTCGCGAATGCCCAGCGTCACAGTGTGTGATGGACATCACACATAGCTGGAAGAGTCGGGCATCTAACCTTGTCAAAATGGGTTTACAAAAAAATCATTAGGAGTAATCGAAAATTATGATTAACCGAGTGTTCACAATTAACAGAGCTAACAGGGCCGACTGTGGTAATCTCACTTGCACTCATGGTTTCGAGGGGGCCATGAGAGGCTAACTCTGGCCTTGGAGTTGATTGTGTCTCTCGAACGTATTTCCGTTTTTCTTGTGGCAGAGAATTGTCTGCTGCGCGAAGCCCTGGTTCGAGTCTTGCGGAAAAAAGAAGATCTCGTCATAGCAGGTGCGATTCCCTTTTCACTCTCTGCGCTGGAGAAAATCTCGGCCGCCAATCCAGCTGTGGTTCTTTTTGATTCCATAGGTATCGCGCTGACCGGTCCCCAACTGGTTCCGCATCTGCGGCGAACGGCGGAAAGCTGCAAGGTCGTGATGGTCGGCATGGAAGAAGACGAGCCTACCTTCTTCCTGGCCGTCAGGGAGGGGGTGGTGGGGTACGTGCTGAAGAATGCGTCCGCCACTGAGATCGTTCGCGTCATCCGGGCTGTCGCAGCCGGAGAGGCTGTCTGCCCGCCCCAGTTCTCTCTTTCTCTCTTTCAACGTGCGGCCCGCGACTTCGAATTTGCATTGAAACCGTCGCAAAAAACGAAATTCGGGTTGAGCCGGAGGGAACAACAACTGATCGGCTTGATTCGCCTGGCACTCTCAAATAAGGAAATCGGAAACCGCTTGAATCTATCTGAGCAAACCATCAAGAACCACATCCATCGCATTCTGCGCAAGGTCGGCGCGACCGATCGTTTGGAAATCATTGAGCGTTGTGAGTCCGAGAGGCCAGGACTTCTGACCTTCTAAGCCCGCTACACGCCGACATCAGACGGTTCTCGAAGTTCCGTGAATACGACGGAGATGTGGCGCGGGAATTGGGAGTGTTAAAGCAGACGATCTATGCCTGGAAGTCGAAGTATGGCGGCATGGATGTGAGTTAGCAGCTTCAACCCGACAGCGTGCTGAGTTTCTCAAGGGGTAGCAGGAAGTCAGATCTTCGTCAACGAGTTCCTCAGACAAGGCCTTCTTCTTCGCCGATCCAGACGCGAAACACATCCGCATCAAATTTGCCCAAAGCACTCGCGCAGCCGCTAGCGTTAACTTTTCCCGACATATCATTAATTTATTAAGTGGTCAGAAGCTTAGAGCGCAAAATCGATGAAAGGCTGCGGTCTTCAACACGTCGCATAGCAGCAAATCGAGGACACTCAATGAGATAAAGCTCAGGCGTTTTCGCCGATTGCGTTGTTTCCACCCACGATAGAGGCCTTGTCCGCGGTCTATGGAGGCTTAAGAATTGCGCCTAACTCATTGAAAAACATGGTGGCCAGGGAGGGAGTTGAACCCCCGACGCCAGCCTTTTCAGGGCTGGTTTCAATCACCCAAACTACCTAATTAATCAATACCTTACCTTCGAACGACCCCAGAAATATTGTGCGCAAAATGTTCGCACGCTGGAACTCGCCCTTCAGCGCAGCAGTTTGACAAAAAAACGTTCGACGCCAATTCCGTATTTGGAATTGGCCACCCACCACCCACCGCTTAGCGGTGGCTGAAAGCATGAATAGTGAGGTCTAGCGATGCAATGTGAATCCAAGAGGCGAGAGGGAGGTCGATGTGGAGCGCGCGCAGAGGTCGGCAAGAAGTACTGCGTCCTACACGGCGAGCCTGGCAGAGCAGCGATTCTAGGAGGCAAGGGAGGGCGGCGGAGGACAGTTTACAGGCCTATTGACCTGAAGGAGTTTTCGGCACCGAAGTGCGCGGCGGATCTACGTGACCTGATGGCGGAGTCAATTGTTGAGATCCGTAGCGGCAAGATGGATCCTAGAATTGCGAATGCACTCGGCTACCTCGGAGCCAGCTATTTACGTGCCTTGGAAGCAGCTGACTTAGAGACCAGACTGGCTAATCTGGAACGAGTCATGGACGCCGGCAAACCCGGAATGGAAATCGGAAATATAGCGGGTACGCCATGAGTGACTTCAAGAGTCGTTTCGAGAAGCTGGAAAAAGAGTATCGGTTTCGTGAATGGTTCCATTTCCAACGCTATTTCGAAAGCCTCAATTATGAACAACTTGTTTATTTCGCAAGATATGGATTCTGCGAAGATCCGCAGCCGCATCCATTGCCCCTCGGGAGCAGCAAACTCGATGGGCTGGACCGCAAGAGACTTCTTGAACTATGGCAAGAGAACGAACGCTGGGGCGAGATGTTCGATCGCCGAAAGGCGGAAGACCAGAAGTTTTTTTGCGTTCATGGGTACTGGCCAGAGCAAGCTTGCGGAACCGAATGTGCCGGATCAACAGAACGTGAGGATGATATTCAGGACGATTTCGGAGGGAACAATGTCTTTCCAAAAGGAACCCAGTGACACAAAGGCCCCACCTAAGATCGCACCCATCGAGCTGAGGAATCTGGTAGGTCTGGAGGTGAGAAGGCGTCAGCTTAAAAGGGAATTGTTAGCTGTTGAGTGCCAATACCGACAACTCGAACTCGAAATCGAGCTGAAGGGTATTGAAATACCGTGGAGATCGACCTAAATCAAGAGGTCGCACTCTCTGTCCGCAATAGGATTTCCCCCAAGTCACCGCAAAGTGCGCAGACGCTCTGTGCTCACCGATTACAAGTGCCTCGACGGAGTTGACGCTAACTTTATACTTCCTCGCCAATTGAACCCTGAATCTCTGCGTGTCTAGGAAAGTTCCCGAGCTAAGCGCAGTTTCCGCGTTGGGGCAATGACAAGCTGGCGGTGTTGCTCCGTCGTCAGAAGTTGGCGGTTTCGGTTTCTATGGTAGGACACATTCTGACGCGACTAGTCCGGGCTTGTGGAACCGCTACGCACCGGAGTTCCGGGAATCGCGACGCGCCCTCCGGCCTCGTCCTTCCGCTTTGCGCTAACCCAGGGAACATGCGGCTTGCCAGCCCGGCGACTTGGTCGAAGTCGATACCTCCGACGTTCGTCCCATTCCCGGCGTGGTCTTCAAACAGTTCACTCCCCGCGATGTGGATTCCCGCTGGGAGGTGCTGCAAGCGCACACTCGCGCCATCGCTCAAACCGCCCCCAGTTCCTCGACACTTTGCAGCACCGTATGCCGTTTACCATCCGTGCCGTCCAAGTCGATGCCGGCTCCGAGTTTGCCGCCGGGTTCGAACAGGCCTGCCAGCAGCGCGGCCTTCATCCGTCACCGGGAAAAGATCTACAACACCGTCCGCCCTCATCAGGCTCTCCGCTACTTAAACTCGCTCCAATTCCTCAGGCTGAACTCACCTCATCGGAAGGAATGAAAGTGGCACCAATCTACTGGACGAGTACATGGGCTTGTGATGACCTAAGAAATCCGATAACCTACGTCGAACGAGGCAACTCAACTATGTCCCCTTCATCGCCAACGAGTCACAGATCTCCGGACGAAACGACTCGCCCTTACATTCTCGTTGCACTCTTAACGGGGATTCTGATGATCGTGGTGTCATATCTCTTACCTAAGGGAGGTGCCCTCGTTCATGAGTCGCTTGATACCGCGCGGGAACTGCTGAAGGAATTCGGAATTGTCCTAGTGTCTGTCTGGGGGGTATCCCTGTTTTATGAAAAATTTCTGGCGGAAAAGCACTTCCACCAATTTTACAAGAACCTGCAAGAACTGGTCCGTCGAGGTGAGACAAACGCCGCCGTTTGCGAAAGCTTGGGAGTTCTTGGGATTTATCAAAACCGGCGCTTGTACGAGGATAGCCATTCATTGTCGGCCGAGGCGAAAACATTAGGAGATGGGGACCTTGTCCGCTTGACAGGGCGTAGCCTCATTTTCGCGATGTACGGCCGTCAGCATTTGAAGCTCTTAGTAGAGAATGGGGCGACCCTTCAGCTTTGCCTGTTTGATCCGACGATACAAGATTCTCCCTTGAATTTCCTTTCAGCATATTCCCCGCAAGAGACGGAGTTCGCGATAGATCGCTTCGTTTCCGTGATCAAGCCATGGCTGGAGACGATCAAGCCCAAAGGCAGCGTCGAGGTACGTTTTCATCGGGTTCACCTCCTGGATAGCGTTCTGGAAATTCGAAGGCAGAGTCAATACCGAATCGCATGGGATTTTAATTTCGGCGAAGGAACGGAGCAAAGGTATATTCTCTACCTAGATGGTGACGCGCCCTTGGGTCGAAGCGTAAGTGAGGGCAGATATCAGCTCATTTGGGACCGAAGCGAGGTAAAACTGAGCTATGCAGCTGGAAGGCTATTGATCGACCAACTTTCTTCGCAACCCTATTCCCCGCCATCCGTCGCCCCCGATGAAAAAACGTTGAGCCATGATCGAAGCAGAGCCGACAGCGAGATTGATGCCGGAGCGGCTTAGCCGGACGAAAAAATAGCGCCAGACTAGTTATTGGGCAAGGCTTCTCCTAATTGCCGGTCCATACGCTTTTCGTAGGTACACAACAACGCGTGCCAGCTTCGCTCGACGTTCTTATCGTGCAGGTTTTCTGCCGGACCTTGGCCTTTTGCAACATCCGATGAAGTTGGATCTACGACCTCGGCTCCGCCCTGCTGAAATGATTGCTGCGGCAACTTAATTCCCTCTGTTGTCGTGTTCTGCTTGTGAGCGTCATATTTATTTGTGTTGGAGGTGCAGAGGTCGATTCGGATGCTGCGCAACCAACCGAGCGTCGAACTATGCCCCCGCGCTTCGAGTGAGTCCTCCTCAACTTTCCTGGAGATTGTTTTCCCAGACGCAGGTACCGTAAGTTCGTTGGTGGTCTCGATTTTGACTGGCTTGACGTCCTCAGTTAACGATGGAGCCGAGGACTGAACCTGTGTCAAAGGGAAGTCTTTGAACACACTGAGAATTTTCACAGAATTACCGCTCTGGGTCAGGTAGTGCAGCCAGGAGCGGGAATACAAAACAATCTGGTTCTCATCGGTGGAATGAACGACGTGAGACCCGAGGCACTCAAAGTGCTCCTGATTTACGGTGTTCTTGTTCCAGATACTCAGCTGATCTTTAAAAACCAATGTGACTCTCTCGTCCGGGGCCAAAAACTGCATCCAGCACGCCACCCTTATTGGTTATGGTCAGAGGACCGTCAGCGTCCACGTACAGCACATCAGCTCCGATCCAAACAAGGACTCTCGTGCCCTTGGCGCTCAACGATACATTGGTAACAGTGGTCTCACCGCCTGCGCTCTTATCGCCAAGAGAAATCACTGGTAGCCAACCTCTTAACCCAAACACTCGGACCCACCTTACGCAAGCGATCACAGCATATTGCTCATCCGCATTAAATGATGCTCTGCCTTCATCGGCAACCTCGATTGGATAGTTCTCCGGGATCAGAAACGTCTTCTCTTGACGTCCTTCCCGAGTACGCATAGTGACGATGGAGCCCTGATCATTTACAGCCAAGCTCACCACCACCCCACCTTTGCTGACTTCGACCGCTTTCGACCAGCTATGAGGTCCAGTGACTGTAACTTGAGTCCCTGAAACCCGCACAAAGGCGGATTTGCTTCTCGACGCGGCAAACGTGGTCATAGACCTATCGAGCGGCGATCCTGCAGCCTCATCGAGCAATGACTTAGACGGGAGAGGACCTGGTGGTGGTGGCATCTTGTTCGATCGCAGCGGGGGCTCGGGCGCAGGAACTCTCCAGGCTCGCACAACTCGGCCGCCCTCATCGATGGTTAAGAGTTTGGCGTCGGGTGCCTCAAAGCTCGCGAGTGAGGCCACAGTCATAATTCGCGGAGTAGTCCCAGCCTTGGCATGCGGGTCGCTACTCATCGCGCCCGCCGGCGTTGCCGGTGTGTCAAGTGCCAGCACGGCGTATCCGATGACGCCCTCAAGGTCGGTCCAGACCGTGAGCGAGCCTTCCCCTTCTTTTCTCAAAGCATAGGGAAAGGCGGTGACTGGTCCGGGTGGGGTTGCGGCCAACGCTACACCGGAATCGGGAGAAACGAGGCACCATACGGCATTGACAATCTCCATTACACCCTGGCCTTTTACAAAGAACAGGCGTCCTCCCTCGGCAGGCACTCCGCTACGATAGACAAAAGCATCCCTGTCGCAACCTGCCTCGGCCGCCTCCACACGTTTCCAGGAACCCTCGTGGTTGATGATGAAACTTACTCTTTCCAAGTCGAAACCTGCCGCTTTGTCGGAGACGGCAATGACGCGATTGTCGTCATCGCTAAAAGCAACCTTCGCAATTTGAGTTCCGGGTAACGCTGTGAATTCAGTCCTATCCTTGTTGGGAGTCCTTGCGATGCCGCCATCGACAATCGCAAATGTCTTTCCGTCAGGACTGTAAAATCCCTTTAATTCATTCACTCTTTTTAATAAAGGATCAAATGCTTGGGATGCCACAAAATCATGCGGTGGCGCTGTCGCCGGCGACTTGGATGAGGCTTTGTTCTTGGGGCCTGCCAGGATTTTGCAATTGGGCCCTCGATCCCCGTTCGCGCTTGCGTCCATAGGCAGCGAGAGAGGGGAGGAGACAGACAAGGTTTCAGTCGACACTTCGGCCACCCGAATTGTTCTAACGCTAGGATGTAAGGGGTCGCGATAGATCCAGCCAACCAGGGCTTTCACAGTGCGACCCTCCCCCATCACAGGCGGGGACACGGCCAACACAATCAGCGCGTCAGAATCGCGTTGCGAGGATGGAAGGGGTCCCGCCGGTAAGCCGGTACCATTTCCAAAAGTTGCACCAAAATCCACTACGATTTGTTTCCCGGATTGATCGCCAGATTTCAAAGGCCAACGCAAAATTCGTCCTGATCGCGTGACGGCCACGATCGTATCGCCCTCTTTGTGTATCTTATTTTGATCTTGCGGCCATGTGACATCGACATCCTTCACCAACGTCGCATCGACGACTTGAGTATCTTTCTCAACGGAAAAAGTTCCAAGCAAATATCTCTTCGATGCAATGGTGGCCGAGACATCCGCGTCGTTAGCCTTCCTACCAGTCACGGCAACGCCTGCCAGTCGATACAACAACGCCCCATCTGTATCGAGCTTGAGTGCGGCCAGAGACGCCAGACGTTCGGTGTAGCGGCGCCAAATCGAGTCCGCAAGGGGCCGCCAGATCACGGTTTGCGCGAGGTCATTCCTGAACTCCAGAACGCTGGCGAACTGAGCAGCCTTGCCGTATTCAGGATCGCTGAGTGCCGCCTGTACACTCCAATACTTCCACAACGGCCATAATACGAAGAAAAACAACAGTGCTAATCCCACGGCTGAAATCGCCGTCGTCTTTCCCCTCTCGACGCGTTCCTGTCGTTCCCTCCAATTCCAAAGCATCGGGGCGTACATGTCGTGATACAGCGCATACACTTCCGGTCTCCTCGGCTCCTTTTCCCGCTCCGGAATCTGGGGATTCGGCCGCGAACCTTCATCTTGCTCAGCGACCCGGGGAATTGGCTCCTGCTCTTCCCAGCGGCGAAAAATCTTGACCCCTTCCGCGCTCAGCTTATTCAGCGCCGCCGCTAATATATCCAGTCGTCCGCGGCCAATTCGATCTTGTATCTCGCGTAGTCTCATCGACTTTTTGGCCTGATATTTCCCGGTTGTCATAAAGCCGATGGCTCTGTTGATGACGACTTTTTCTCGCCATGTCAAGCTGTCCAAGTGGCCATCGCAGTAGTGTTTGAGTGTCTGCTCCGCCACTCCGCGTTCGTAGTTGGACAGGAAAGCGCTATCTTGTGGAGGAGCATTGTCCCAGAGTTGCTTACACACTATCTGGAGATAGGGGGGATCTATAAACGCTCCGAGCTTGCGCGTCTCCTGAACCGTTCGTAAATCGTCCAGCAGCCAGGAAAGTTTCTCTTTGTCGGTAGCTACTTTGTCAATGTTAGCAGTCTTCTCGATGATGCTCTGGGCCTGTCGAATCGTCAGTCGTTCAAGACGATAGTAGTTCGACAGCAAGTTCGGCAGAAACGAGTCGAACGTCGACAGTTCGGCCAGGAACTCTTCTCGGATCGAGATGATGATCCGCGTGTCATGGGATTTCAGTTGTTTGTAGGATGCCGATCCAGCTTCGCTCTCACTCGACTTGCCGCGCGACATTGGACTGACCAAGGCGGCCAGTTCCTTGCCCAGCTTATTCAATAAAATGGCGTTCGGGAAATATTGAAAAACTTCTTCGAACTGGTCGAGGATTAGAATTTGGGTCTTCTGATTGTTGTCAGTTTCCTGTTCATCCTGTATCTCCGACTCGCTCGACTCAGACTGATCAGGTGCGTAACCTGGATCGGGTTCCAGGTTCCTCAAGGATGCCACTGGCTCCTGTTGGGCCCATTTTTCAGGCGAGAAGACACACTGCCTCCCGAGAATGGACTTCAAATGTGGGACTAGTTTCGCTCGAAGGAATGAGGTCTTGCCTACACCCGATCCTGCAAACAGCAAGCACACCCGCGAGGACCACAAGTGTCCGACGATCGCCTCAACGTCAACATCGCGCTCAAATAGTTCGTGTCGATCCTTTTCCTCGAAAGGCGTCAGCCCGCGAAATGGATTTGGCAAGCGATTCCTCCCAAGTCCTGCAGATCACATTTGCTGAGCAAAGTTGTTCAATGTCGTGACGAGTACGGAGATGTCCCAATCCGAAAACAGCGTATTGTCAGTGTCGTCCCAAGTGCGCGTCACCACGTAGTCTTGGTCCTGTTTCGCAGAACTATCGCCCTTCCGCTCGAAGAATCGCTTCCAGCGATTCATCAAAAGTTGACGATAGACGCCTCTGACATTCCAATCGGAAAAGCTATAGCCGAGAAACAAAAGCCTTCCCTCCGCCATCCGGCTTGCGACATAGTTGGGTATTAAGTTATTGCTGTCTCCATTTGTTTGCATGAAATTCACGTAGTCATGGTCGGAAATTACAATGTTGTCCCGTGCCAACCTGAAGTCGATTTCCAGCGATCCGTGAAGTTTATAGACCATGGCTAGTGAGTGGGTTTTGTAGGGCAGTTTAAATTTGCCAGCTACGTTACATAAGTCGAGTTCCGTGAAGGCTTCAGCGTCGTCCACCTCGCGGGAAGCATCCACCTGATACTGCCGCTTCACTTCACGGAACTGAGATTCGCCGAGTCCTAGAAACTGCGGCGTCTTCTGCGAAAATTCCACTAGCACTTTGGACGTCTGTCGGTCAACGGTCATTACGCAACGTAAACAATCTGCCCATCGAAGGCGGCCCGGTCAACAACCAACCTCAAGTCTGGGGTGATCTTGCTGGATATTTGAACGCCGTCAAGCACTCCTATCGCAAGGACTATTGGACGAATCAGCCGTTCCACTGCGAGATCTGGTGCGAAAAAGATGCAGTAATCGGTTCGATCGAGGATACGACCTCGGAACTTGGCGTCATCGTACGCGTGGGCCGCGGTTTCCAATCGAGCACAAGAGTGCGTGAGATCGCGACTCTATTCAACCAGATAAACAAGCCGAAGGTTGTTTTCTATCTCGGCGACTTTGACTCATCGGGTATCGACATCGAGCGCGACGTTCGCGATCGGGTGCGCCGCTACACTCGCTCGTTTGAAATGCGGCGCTTGGCCATCTTTGGCGAGGACATTCGCAAATTTAAGCTACCACCGCAGCGGATCAAGACGGAAGATCCGCGCGCGGAGACCTTCCGCGATATGCATGGGAACCAATGTGTGGAACTCGATGCACTCCCTCCATCGGAACTGCGCCGTCGCGTTCGCACGGCTGTAACGTCGCTGATCAATAAAGAGGCCTGGGAACGGGCGCTCACAACGGAAGGAGTGGAACTCGGGAGTATCGACGATTTCGTGAGCCACTGGCCGCGGATCGCTTACCGGGGTCTTGGAACACCCTAGGAGCCTGGCCAATGACTCTTGCTCTCCAAGTCGAACCCTTGGCGGAGGTACTTCGTCTCGCAGCACAAGGATGGTGCCTGTTTCCATGCGTACCAAAAGGCAAGGCGCCACTGCTTGGTTCATATCGTGAGACGCTCGCCGCTATCTTGAATACTTCGGTGGACTCCAGCGGCGGACGGCAGCGTCGAAGGTTGTCCTCAAGCAATCTTGTCTCAATCTCGGACTGAGTACTCCCTTTCCTGCGAAGTGCTCCGCCGAGGCGCGTTAGACCGTCGTTGCGTTGGCCCGTAGGCAGTATGCCGATCTCGGTCAAAGGCGTTGGGACAAATCGCTGTGGCGTGGCTATGGCCTCTAACAGAGAGGGTGGAGCGTCTGCGATGGTCATGTCATGATCGACCCACAGATACTTTCGCCCCGTTGGATGGATCGACGGCGGGACGATCACGTAGCCGCCTGCGGCCCTAATATCCAAACCCACGCCCAGTTTCCCGGTGGAGCTGCGAATATTGCGGTCGCCCGGCCAAGCGAAATATCGCTGCTCTCCACCGTCCTCGCGTCCGGTATGTGAGGTCAGCGTGCCGGGGAGCGGGCCGTGCTTCGCCTCTAGAATCTCCAGCGACAACCGGCCCTTCTCGCCGTCTACATCAAGCACAAAGAGTCCCGACTCCGGACCGCATGCCATAGCCCAGTTGCAGCCGGGATTCTTCGTGGCCCATTTTTGGATCGTCGCGGGATCGGACGAAGCTAAGGTAGGCCAGCTTTTCGCCGAAAGCACGTTGAGGTCGGCCGCGGCACGAACCACCTCAACAGCGGATTGAACAGCTTCAACCTGCAGAACGCGCCCGACGCACTAAAGCGCCCGCTCGATCAAAGGTTAAGTCGGATTCGCGGCCTACACGAAACTCTCGACAGTGCCAAGCACGATTCCGGCTGTTTCGTGTCCCCGGTTGGCAGAGCCTTGGAGATTCGAAACGTCACCTTGACCCCACTCGGGCGATTGCGCACGTCGGTTTCAATATAGCTATTCACACGGAACCAGATTCCCTGCCCACCCAGCTCAATTCCGGGGCCAAGGCCCACAGTGCGCTTCTTGGAATTGGGTATGGCGACACCGTTGATCTCGTGGTTGGTCAACTGCTGCAACCAGTATCCGTTGAATCCGAGCCTTACATTTTTGAACAGCTCGTTGGACGTCGCGTAGTTGATGTGAAAGGCTTGTCCCGGGTGCATGTTCTCAATGCCGAATCCAACAAACGGATCGTTGTTTGTAGAGTTCCACAGATAATGGAGTCGAGCGCTCAATTCCACCTTTTTGCGCTCGTAAGTGAAGGCATAATAGGGGTCGACGACAACGAAATGATTGCCCAGGTTCACCGGACGTGAAGCGGTGTATTTTCCCATGGGTACGCCGACGTCGATCATTGCACGGTTGACAAAGACGCCGTTCCCAATCTTTTTGGGCGCCCACTGCAGTCCAGACCCCACCGTCAGGTCGGCAAAACCGCGCACTCTCGACTCAGTGCCATTCGCGAGTTGCACATCCACGTCGACTAGTGGGAGTAACACCTCGCCAGCTATCCAGCCCCGGAGGAAGCGCTTCATGGTAGCAAAGACTATGTGACTGGTCGTGCTGTAGGTGGTCACGCGGCTCGATCCAGGGACCGTTTGTCCTTTGGAGTCCTTTAACTCGCCCGCGGTGTAGCCACTCGGAAACTCTTCCAACAACCACCCAGGTGCTCCGAAACCGTCTTCAAAGACACGGAGACGGCTGGAAAGTACTACGAGCGAGCGACGCAACTCGATCCCTCCTATGCGTTGGCTTGGGTCGGATTGTCTCGGTACGCAAGTGGCAAGGCATGAAAGGTCTTATTCCCACTGAGGAGGGTTACCGGCTTGCGCGTGAAGAAGTTGAGCGAGCTTTAGCGCTGAACCCGAACCTGGCAGAGGCCCATACCCAAATGGGACGGATAAAGCAACAGCTCGACTTCGATTGGGCTGGAGGGGATGCTTCCTACCAGCGGGCGGTTGAACTCGAACCCGGAAATCCGGATGTGGTAAGGGGCGCTGCTTCCTCGGCAGCCATGCTCGATCGCCTTGACGAAGCTCTTCAATTGGACCGCCGAGCGGTTGACTTGGATCGGCTCAATGCAGATAGTTGGGAGCGTCTTGCAGAGACCGATTTTTTTTGGGACAGCTAGACGAGGCTGCGGCGGATATAAAGAAGGCCCTTGAACTGAACCCCGATGTTTGGCCTGGCGATAGTATGTTAAGCCAAATCTATGTGCTGCAGGGGCGGCCGCAGGATGCATTGCCTGAAATCAAGCTGGTTCGCTATGATCACCAACGGGTATATTTGTATGCGATTGCGTACTACGCGCTTGGTCGGAAAAAGGAGTCGGACGACGCATTACGTGAATTAATTCATAAATTCCCACAGAATACGTACGAGATCGCCGGGGTTTATGCGTTCCGGAATCAGTCCGACGAAGCGTTCGAGTGGCTCGACCGAGCTTATGTCCAACGTAATGCCGGTCTCGTCGAAACCAGAGTAGATCCCCTGCTGAAGAGCTTGCACCACGACCCGCGATTCGCATCGCAGTTGAAGAAGCTCAATTTCCCAATCTGAAATGTGTACTCCCCCAGTTTGGCGACTGAGCCGAAGGTCGGAATTCGACACTGAGATCGATGTAATCCTGCAGGAACACAGCTACAGAACGTGATGTAAGATTCTTCCAATTCGGAGCCTCGTTCCCCATGGTGCCTTTTCTGATCTTTCTTGTGATTCTAAGCTGGAGCTTGTTGGTTGTCCTGCTGAGTGGCTGGCGCCGAGATCGAAAACTTCTCTCCGAAGCGCGGAGGGGCTCGCAAGATCGGGATGCTGAGCGAACAACGGCACTTGAAAGAGCCAATCAAGATTTGAAAACTGCGCAGGCGGAGTTGCAAAGACGATGGCAGTACCTGGCAGAGGCCCAGAGACTAAGTCATTCGGGAACGTTCGGATGGAAAGTTCGCACTGGTGAACTCGTTTGGTCTGACGAAACCTATAGAATTCTGGGCTTCACACGAGAGACGAATCCTACGCTCGATCTGGTTTTCGACAGAGTTCACCCCGACGATCTGGATCGTGTGCGACTGCTCTCGGATCGTGCCGCGCAGAACGGCATAGACTTGGACCTCGAGCATCGAATTTTACTGCCCGATGGTGTCATCAAGTACGTCCACGCCGTTGCGCATGCCGGAAGAGATACCTCTGGCAATCTCGAATACATGGGCGTAGTTACCGACATCACTGAACGCAAACGCGCCGAGGAAGAACGCCAAGCACTGTCTCGCAACTTGCAAGAAAGTAAAGCGAGGCTTGAAGAGGCCCAACGGGTCGCCCACATGGGCCACTATTATTGGGACCTCATTACGAATCGCGTGACTTGGTCTGACGAACTCCATCGCATCTACGGGCTGAACCCGCAGGAAGGTCCTATTGATATGGCGATGGTTAGTGAAATGATCCACCCTGACGATAGAGAACATGTTTTCCGGGCAGCTGAGGAGTCCGTTCGTAGCGGAGTGCACTCGGAGGCGGAACATCGGGTCGTACGGCCCGATGGCGAAGTCCGTACTGTCCAGGGTCTGGGTACTGTGAAAAGAGATGCATCGGGGCGAGCGTATGAAATGTTCGGGACGGTCCAGGACATCACAGAGCGAAAGCGCGCAGAGGAAGAGCGTCAACTCCTGTCACGCGACTTGCAAGAAAGCAAAGCCTCGCTCGAAGAAGCCCAGCGCATTGCCCACGTGGGCTCCTGGGTATGGGACCTCGAGAAGAATCACGTGACCTATTCGGACGAATATTACCGCATCTTTGGGCTGACCCCAACGAAAGGACCCATTGACATTGCGACAGTGCGCGAAATGATCCACCCTGAGGATCGAGAGTATGTATTTCGGATCGCGGAAGAGGCCATTCGTGCTGGGGAGCGCGCCGACTGTGAACACCGGATCGTTCGTCCCGACGGAGAAATTCGTATTGTGCACAGCCTTGGCGATTTAAAGAAGGACGCATCGGGACGGCCCTACCAAATGTTCGGTGTAAGCCAGGACATAACTGACCGGAAGCGCGCGGAGGAAGCCCTGCGTCGAAGCCAGTTTTACCTAAGCGAAGGGGAGCGCCTTGCCCATATGGGGAGCTGGGCGTCAAGAGATTTGGGTATCCGTTGGACTGACGATTTGGGTATCTATTGGTCTGACGAAGTGTACAAAATTTTTGGCCTTGACCCGCGGAACGGGCCCCCAAACCTTGAGCAGTATCTGGCCGCCGTCCACCCTGATGACCGCGCCTTTATGGAGGAAACCATCAGGATGATGCATGAACAGCGCTGTGGCTGTGACGTAACCAAACGGGTTGTTCGACCAGACGGGGAGGTGCGGTACGTGCGCTGCGTGGGCGTTCCAGTTTTTGAAGATGGAGTCTTTAAAGCGTTTCACGGTACCACAATCGACGTTACAGAGCAGGAGCTGCTGACGCAGGAATTGCGGCGGGAACAGGCATACCTCGCGGAAGCGCAACGGCTGACTCACACTGGTAGTTG